>Ga0335396_10001999_pt1 | contig 25538 bp, 23 predicted proteins | sample FRY02_FD_205743 | JGI IMG/M metagenome (GOLD analysis project Ga0335396, IMG submission 205743) | Freshwater microbial communities from Lake Fryxell liftoff mats and glacier meltwater in Antarctica - FRY-02 (spades assembly) (version 2) | ecosystem: Environmental > Aquatic > Freshwater > Ice >... | reverse complement strand
GTAAATTGTGCTCGGAAGTACGCGGGCCAGCCAGTCTCTTTTGCGACTGGCGTGCAATCCAGATGCCGCTGGAATCAAAGGGTCACATGGCCGGAAAAAGGCAGCTCGCTGTCGGGCGTGAAGATGCGTATCCAGTAGTCCGCAGCGGCACCGTCAAGGCCACTGCCCTCCAGCACACCCTTGCTGGTTTGCCGCTCATGGCAGGTTCCCCTTGAAAACATCGGCCAGCGCGGCGATGCCGATGTTGATTTGATCTACCGATGCAGTCACAAACGACAGGCGCAGCGTATTTTGCGCGGGCGAGCTGCTGTAAAACGGCGCGCCGGGCACGTAGGCCACATTGCGCGCCACGGCCAGCGGCAGCAGGTCTTGCGCATTCATGCCTTTGGGCAAGGTGAGCCACAAAAACATGCCCCCCTGCGGCGTGCTCCACTGCACGCCGGTTGCGGCCAGGTTTTTATCGAGCGCGGCCAGCATGGCATCACGCTGCGATTTGTAGAGCGCGCGTATCGTCGGCACATGGATGTCCAGAAAGCCGTCCTTGATGACCTCCATCACCATGCGCTGGTTAAAACTTGGCGTGTGCAGGTCAGCGGCCTGCTTGGCCTGTAGCAGCTTGGGGTAAAGCGCTTTGGGCGCGACCAGAAAGCCCAGGCGCAAACCAGGTGCCAGCGTCTTGCTGAAGCTGCCCATGTAAATACAGCCACCCGGGTTACGTGCCGTCAAAGGCGCAGGCGGCGGAGCGTCAAACCACAAGTCTCCATAGGGGTTGTCTTCCACAATCGGCAGGCCTGCTTGCGCAGCCGCAGCGCTAAGGGCTACGCGCCCGGCTTCATTGATGGAATTGCCCGTCGGGTTTTGAAAGTTGGGCAGCACATACATGAAGCGCGCACCTGATGCCTTGGCCACCAGGTCGGTCAAGTCGATGCCGCCATCGTGATTGGCAACGCTCACAAACTCCGGCTCCATCGGCGCGAAGGCCTGCAATGCACCCAGGTAGGTGGGTGTTTCAACCAGCACGCGCGAGCCCTTGTCGATGAGGATTTTGGCGATCAAATCGAGCGCCTGCTGGCTGCCCGTGGTCATTAACACCTGGTCAGGGTCTACCTTCCACGGCAGAGAGGCAGCGATCCATTGACGTAGCGGTCCATAGCCCTCGCTGGCGGCGTATTGCAACGCGCCTTCGCCATCGCTTGCCAGCACTTTGGCGCAGGCTGCTGCAAACTCTTTGATTGGAAATGTTTTCGGCGAGGGCAGGCCGCCCGCAAAACTGATGATGCCGGGCTTTTCAGTCACCTTCAAAATCTCGCGGATAAACGAAGGGTTCATTTTTTCGGCGCGCTGCGCTTGCGTCCAGTTCATGTTGAGGCATCTCCTACGGTGTATTTTTACTCACAATCAAGGCTTCAAGACTGCCACAGCAGCCGAAAAACTGAAAAACGCCAGCACTGTAGACAACAAAATAATCCGCGCAATACGTCCGTTGTCTGCCCCAAACCGCTCAGCCAGAATCGCCACATTGCTGGCGCTCGGCAGCGCGGCCACCAGCACAATCACCGTCAGGGCAAAGGGCTGCAGCGGCACACCGAGCTGAATGGCGCTCAGGCCCACCAGCGCGACCAGCAGCGGATGCAGCACCAGCTTGATCAGCGCGACCGGCACGTAGTCCTTCAGGGGGATGGTTTCCACGCTGTTCATCTGGGAGCGCGCCAGCACCGCGCCTATGGTGAACAGCGCCACCGGCGAGGCGGCATCGGCCAGCAGCCCCAGCGTCTGTATGACAGGCGCGGGCAGTGTCAGGTCCATGCCGGACGACAAGGCGCCAAGCACAATGGCCCAGGGCATGGGGTTCAGGGCCACGCCCTTGAGCGCATTTTTCGCCGCCACTTTCACCCCATGGCTGTCAGCCGAATCCAGCCGCGACAGGGCAATGCACAGCGAGCTGGTCACCAGCAGGTCCACCACGATGGTGACAATGGCCGGCCCGGCCGCCTGCGCACCGAGCAAGGCCACCAGCAGCGGCACCCCCATGTAACCGGTGTTCGGAAAAGCCGCGACCAACGCGCCAAAGGACGCGTCGTTCCAGCCGATGCGCCGGTTGCGCGTCACGGTAATCGTGAACGCCACCATGATCAGCGCACACAGCAGATACACCGCCACCAGGCTGCCGTCGAGCAGCTCGGCCACCGGCGTGTTCGCGCCAAAGCGGTACAACATGCAGGGCAGCGCGAAATACAGCACAAAGGTATTGAGCCCCGGAATCGCAGCCTGCGGCAAAAACGCACGGTGCGTCGCGATGTAGCCGCAGAGTACGAGTGCAAAAAACGGGACGGTGACGAGGAGGATTGAAAGCAAAACTGTTCCGTTCGCTTAGAAAAGCATCAAAAAAACGCCCAATGGAACCAGCGCTAGGGGCACGGGTGACTGAGTTTTTAGTTTTACGATATTGTCTGTAGGCAATGGCTCTTTCGTCACCATGATGCAAGCGTCACAGCCATGCGTGTGCGCTAGTCGGGCCGCCTTCAGCACGTCCTTGTCCTGAACATCATTGCGGTATTTGACTTCAACACCAATGCGGGTTGAACCCAAGTCAACAATAAAATCCAATTCATCGTTGTTGCGCCGCCAGTAGCCAAGCTCTACCAGCCCCGGCCAGCGGCGCAAATGATTGGCCACCACGTTCTCTGCGTAAGCCCCCATTAGCGTCGGGTCGGCGACCATTTGTTCTTGGCTTAATTTCATCACAGCATTGCGTATGGCCAGGTCAACCAGATAGGTTTTGAAGTTACCTGCTTTAGGTGTTGACTTGGTGCTGGTGTGTTTGTGCAGGCGCCAGACCAGATCAGTCGCTTCCAGCAAGGGGAAATAGGTTTCTATGGTGCTACGTGCAAGCGCAATCTCGCTGCTGAGCTGCGTCAGATTGGTTTCACGGCCTGGATCTTTCAGCAGGCCCAAATAGAAACGGCGCAACATTTCAGGTTTGCGAAATTCAGCAGCAACCAAAAGGTCTTCAAAGATGACGCGCTCAACTTGATTTTGGTAGAGGTATTCCTGCTTAGCAAGCAAGGTAGGGAGATTCCAGACTTCGGGGAAGCCGCCTTCGAACAGAAAGTTTTCTACCGTCGCTTTCGCAGCAGTCTGCCGCATATACAAAGCCGACTGTCTATTCAGCTCGTCTGTTAGTGCCATAGGCTCTTCTGACGCCAGTGACTTGCCCATTCGATGCATTGCGTTGCTGACCACATACCCATGAGGCTGCAAAGCTAACCCGTCAGTGCTGGGGCTTGCGAATAGCCACTCTCTATAACTAAACGGCAACACATGAAAGTCTTTAATCCGCCCTAACAAACTTTCCCGTGACTTCTTGAAAATCGGTGCACTGGCGGAGCCCGACACCACAAAGCGCACTGGCGTTTTCAGGTCATAAAACTTTTTGAGGTACAGCTCCCAGCGCGGAAAGAACTGGATTTCGTCGAGAAAAAGGTAGGTTGTTCCGCCTTTTGAAGCCTCCACCGCCGTCGTCACCAAATCGTTGAAAAATTTGTCTTTGTCAAAACCTGGTATCTCCATCGCCGGGTCCTGCATGGAGAAGTAAACAATTCGACGGGCTTGGGCTTGCGGGTCTGGCGAGTCGGTGATCAGCTGCTGGACGCACTGCTGTAGTAAAGTACTTTTGCCAACGCGACGCGGCCCGGTGACGGACACCATCTGCGGCAGTTGCTTGACATCGGAATAAAGGCTTTCAAAGACATCGCGTCTGAACCGTGGCAAACCGACAAAAGCACGTTCATCTTCCTGCCACCACAGGTTGTAGGCATGGAGGATGTCATACTTGGCGAAAAGGCTGGATGCAATCTCAGTCATTTGCTGAATTATGCATATTTTATGTTACGAAGTCAAATATGCATAATCAACGGTAAGGCTCGTTCATAAATAACTTGCCCTAAAAGCCCATCTCCTTTCCGTCTGTCTGCATGTCGTCACCTTTATCCGCTTTTCCTGCAACCTCCCCCATCAACACCGGCCTGAATCTGGCCCAACAAGAAGCCGTCAACTTTCTCCATGGCCCCTGCCTGGTACTGGCTGGCGCGGGCACGGGCAAAACACGCGTCATCACACACAAAATTGGGCGCCTGATTCAGTCTGGTCTGAAGCCCGAACAGATTGCCGCCATTACCTTTACCAACAAGGCCGCCGCTGAGATGCGTGAGCGGGCCAAAACGCTGATTGGCCGGCAAGCCAAGGGCGTGATGATCTGCACCTTTCACGCGCTCGGTGTGCGCATGCTCAGGCAGGACGGCGTAGCGCTTGGCCTGAAACAGCAGTTCTCGATTCTTGACACTGACGACGTGACCAGCATCCTGAAAGACGCTGGCGGCAGCACCGACGCGGCGACTGCGCGGCAGTGGCAGTGGAGCATCAGCAAATGGAAAAATATGGGCCTCAATTCAGCCGCCGCCCAAGCGCAGGCCAGTGGTGACGAGGAGCGCTTGATTGCCCGCATCATGGCGCGCTATGAAGAGCGTTTGAGCGCCTACCAGAGCGTGGACTTTGACGACCTCATTGGCTTGCCGCTCAAGCTGCTGCAAGAGCATGAGGCGGTGCGCAGCAAATGGCAGGACTGCCTCGGCCATGTGCTGGTCGATGAATACCAGGACACCAACGCCACGCAGTATGAAGTGCTCAAGCTGCTGGTGGGCTCGCGTGGCCGCTTCACCGCTGTGGGTGATGATGACCAGTCCATCTATGGTTGGCGCGGCGCAACGCTCGACAACTTGAAGCGCCTGCCGCAGGACTACCCGAATCTCAAGGTCGTCAAGCTGGAGCAAAACTACCGCTCGACCAGCGCCATATTGCGCGCCGCCAACAATGTGATTGGCCCGAATCCCAAGCTGTTCCCGAAAACGCTGTTCAGCGAGCTGGGCGAGGGCGAACCGGTACGTGTGATTGACTGCGACAGCGAAGAACACGAGGCCGACCGCGTGGTGGCGCGCATACAAAGCTTGCGCGCTGAAGGCACGCTACAGGCGGTAGGCGCGCAGCACAGGGAATGGAAAGATTTTTGCGTGCTGTACCGCGCCAACCACCAGGCCAAGGTGTTTGAAAAAGCCTTTCGCAAGGCCAACATTCCGTACAAGGTGTCGGGTGGTCAAAGCTTTTTTGATCGCGCTGAAATCAAGGACCTGTGCGGCTGGCTGCGCCTGCTGTCCAACAACGATGACGACCCGGCGTTCTTGCGCGCCGTGACCACACCCAAGCGCGGCATAGGCCACACCACGCTGGGCGCGCTGGGTGTGTTTGCTGCTACCTACAAGCTGAGTTTGTTTGAAGCGCTGTTCAGCAACTCGCTGGCCTCGGTGTTGTCAAGCAAAGCCGTTGGCTCGCTGCACGAGTTTGGCCGCTATCTGAACGATCTGGAATACCGCGCCAAAAACACCCGTGGTGCTGAAGCAGCCAAAGTATTTTTGCTCGACTGGCTAAAAGAAATTGATTACGAAAAGCATTTGTACGATGGCGAAGACAGCGAAAAGCTTGCTGCCACGCGCTGGACCCATGTGATGGACTTTGTCGACTGGATGTCACTGCGCTGCGGTGGTGAGCTGGACGATACATCAGGTGCGGTGATGGAAGGCCCCATCAAAAGCCTGCTCGAAGTGATTCAAACCATCGCATTACTTTCAACTATTCAAGAGCGCGAAGGCGACCAAAACGTGGTGACGCTTTCAACCCTGCACGCCGCCAAGGGACTTGAATGGCCGCATGTGGTGCTGGCCGGTTGCGTCGAAGGCCTGCTGCCCTTCAGGATGGAAGATGACGATGGCACGAACACTGACAACCTGGCTTTGCGGCTACAGGAAGAGCGCCGCCTGATGTACGTCGGCATCACGCGCGCGCAACGCACACTGGCCGTCAACTGGCTGCGCCGCCGCAAGAAAGGCCGTGACACGATTGCTGGCATACCCAGCCGCTTTATCGCCGAGATGGCACTGGAAAAAACCACCATCAAGGAAGACCCGCGCGAAAAGCTCAAAGCCCTGCGTGCAGAGTTTGCAAAGCGGGCTGCAGATAATCTGGCGGCGCAAGCCTTGGCAGAGTTGCAACGCACGCCGCTCTGACACACGACGATGTACTTGTCCTTTGGCTAGCCTTCGGCTCTGCGAATACCTGGTGTCAGGACTTTCACTCGACTGGATTCGTGCCATGCACGGCACACACGTAGAGCCAACCGGCGCGCGAGCACGATGTCCGGAAAATGGCGCAACGCTCGCCGCGCGTCCGGGTTGGGTTTCACCCGACAACAGGCACGCCGAGGACATATGGTGCTAAGCCTCTCGGATGACGCGTGGCGAAGCGGCCGAAGTTTTTTTCGAACGGCTGCGTGCCCTTTACAAATTGCAACCATCTCTCGCATCCCGTTAGCATCTCTTCCACAAATTCATCGATCTGGATCAACAGAGCCTCATTTCCGATTACACAGTAGTGAATGCTGTAATTGGGTGCCCCCGGTTCAATAAAAATCACCCTGGTGTAGGGGCTTTTCCGGTGAATACTCGATCCCTGATGAAGCATGGAGCAACGGAATCGGTAGCATGCATCTCCGGTGAAGGGATTTTCTCGATTTCGGTTTTCAAAGAGCCTGGGCCGTACCCATTCTTCGTACCACTTAATGTACTTTGGTCCATTCGCGTCCCCGTCGGTGGAGCTCAATGCACCAGCAATGTCCGGTATGGCGAGCGCCGTCATTAGCCCCACGTAATAAAGCTTCGACTGCATCGCCGTTCGCGTCTGAGAGATCAATGCATCCATGTCTAGTGAAGCCTAATCGGGATAGGAAAAAAGCCTCACGGCCCCTCCCTCCCACACCACCGGACATACGGGTCACGTATCCGGCGGTTCCTTGAAAATTGCGTGATCTCATGCTGCCCTCCCCCCGGTGCCAGTTCGACCTGACCCCTTTGATTTTCAGTTGCATGTCCGTGTCGAGTGACCAGTTATGCGGCGACTTCAACGTATTCGACCTGGCTTGCTCCTGTCGGAACAGGCAAACCATCTTCGCGCAAACCTTCAACATGAAACACGATGGCCTCGCGAATTTCAGCCTCGACTTCAGTGATCGTTGCACCGGTTGCGACGCACCCTGGTAGGTCGGGCACGTAGGCCGAGTAATTGTTTTCGGCCCGTTCAATGACTATTGCGTATCGCATAACACCTCACTTGAGACCCGCCTGTTTGAGAACGCTGCTCAGGGTGCCCGGCGCTAGATCGTCGCTGGGCTTGCCCGGAACAGTCACGCGACCAGGCTTGCTCGCGTGCTTGAACTGGCGATGACTTCCTTTCGTCGCTACCAAATACCAACCGTCACTTTGCAGCATACGAAGGACTTCGATAACTTTCATGATGGAAGGATAGCAGACCGCCCAAATTCACCAACTTACCGAGAGGCACCAGCCGCCCAATCGGGATAGGAAGAAGTCTCACGGCCCTCCCTCCCACACCACCGGACATACGGGTCACGTATCCGGCGGTTCCTTGAAACTTTAGTAATTCGAGTCTGACCCCTTTGATTCTAAAGGGCGCTTCTAGAAATTCAGATTTTCGGGATGAAGTGCAAGGCGCATGTCGCATCGCCCTTTAGGCTCATGCGAGGGTCGCGCAAAAACCGGAACGTACTTCAGGTACGTGAGGATTTCGAGCACCGCGCAACGCGGCAATTCGCCCGAAAAATGAATTTATAGAAGTGCCCTAGACGTATCGCTTGGCCATCGCCTCCAGCGACATTGGCTTGATTTTGAACGCCTGTCCGGCACAGCCAAAGGCCTCAAAGCGCGCCTTGACAATGCCACGCGCCGCGTTCTTGGCGGCCAGCAGCGCCTTGCGCGGATCAAACTCGCTGGGTTGCTGGGCAAACACCTGGCGCATGGCGCCGGTCATGGCCAGGCGGATGTCGGTGTCGATGTTGATCTTGCGCACACCACTCTTGATGCCGCGCTGGATTTCTTCTACCGGCACACCGTAGGTTTCCTTGATGTCACCGCCAAACTGGCGAATGATGTCCAGCCACTCCTGCGGCACGCTGGAAGAGCCGTGCATCACCAGATGGGTGTTGGGGATCTGGGCGTGAATGGCGACGATGCGGTCCATGGCCAGAATATCGCCGGTGGGTTTGCGGGTAAATTTGTAAGCGCCGTGGCTAGTGCCGATGGCAATGGCCAGCGCATCGACGCCGGTTTTTTCCACAAAATCCTTCGCCTCCACCGGGTCGGTCAACATCATGTCATGCGTGAGTTTGCCTTCAGCGCCGATGCCGTCTTCTTCACCGGCTTCACCGGTCTCCAACGAACCCAGGCAACCCAACTCACCTTCGACCGACACGCCGATCGGGTGAGACAACTCGCACACGCGGCGCGTGATGTCGACGTTGTACTCATAGCTGGCGGGCGTCTTGCCATCAGACATGAGCGAGCCGTCCATCATGACGCTGGTAAAGCCCGAGCGAATCGACTGCAGGCACACTGCGGCCGAGGTGCCGTGGTCCTGGTGCACCACCACCGGAATGTCAGGATGCGACTCGACTGCAGCGAGCATCATGTGGCGCAGGTAGGCTTCGCCGGCGTATTTGCGGGCACCGGCCGAAGCCTGCAGAATGACCGGGCTGTTGGTCTCCTGCGCCGCCTCCATGATGGCAATAATTTGCTCGAGGTTGTTGACGTTGAACGCGGGCACACCGTAGCCGTTTTCGGCAGCGTGGTCCAGCACTTGGCGAAGGGAAACAAAAGCCATGAAAATCTCCTGGAGTTTAAATAGTTACGGAAGAAGCAGCATTGGAGAGCAGCGCCACGGGGTGCTCTACGAAGCGAAATAAAGGAGGAGCAGAGGGCAACGCCATCTGCGGGGGACATTCGCGTAGTGGAGTACCCCGTTGCTCTGCTCGGTGGACGCAGTGGAACTTGCCGCAAACAAAGTTTCACGCATAAGCTGCCCGCGTTTGCAAAATCTCGAAGGCCGGCAGCGTCTTGCCTTCCAGCACTTCCAGAAATGCACCGCCGCCGGTGGAGATATAGCCCACGTCTTTTTCAATGCCGTACTTGGCTATAGCCGCCAGCGTGTCCCCGCCGCCGGCGATGGAGAAGGCGCTGGAGTCGGCGATGGCCTGAGCAATGACCTTGGTGCCGTTCTCGAACGCCGCAAACTCGAACACCCCGACCGGACCGTTCCACACAATGGTGCCGGCCTGCTTGAGTTGCTCTGCCAGGCGCTGCGCGGTCTCGGGGCCAATGTCCAGAATCAGGTCGTCATCGGCCACCTCGGTGGCCCGCTTCACTGTCGCCACAGCGTCGGCACTGAAGGTTTTGACGGTGACCACATCGGTGGGAATAGGCACTTCGGCGCCCCGCGCCTTCATGGCCTCGATCACGGCTTTGGCTTCACCCACCAAGCCAGGCTCGGCCAGGCTTTTGCCGATGTTCAGGCCGACGGCCAACATGAAGGTGTTGGCAATGCCGCCACCCACAATCAGCTGATCGACGTTTTTGGCTAGGCTTTGCAAAATAGTGAGCTTGCTGGAAACCTTGGAGCCTGCCACGATGGCCACCAGCGGGCGTTTCGGATTGGCGAGGGCTTTGCTGATGGCATCGATTTCGGCAGCTAGGAGCGGCCCGGCGCAGGCGATAGGGGCGTACTGGGCGATGCCGTAGGTGGTGCCTTCAGTGCGATGCGCGGTGCCAAAGGCATCATGCACGAAAATGTCGCACAGGGCGGCGAGTTTGCGGGCGAGTGCTGCCGCGTTCTTTTTTTCGCCCACGTTGACGCGGCAATTTTCCAGCATGCCGATCTGGCCGGGCTGGACTGGTTTGCCATTGACGTTCACACCCTCAACCCAGTTGGAAACCAGCGGCACGTCACGGCCCAGCAGCTCGGCCATGCGCGCGGCTACCGGGGCCAGGGAGTCGGCGGGCAAGAAGGCGCCCTCGGTCGGTCGGCCCAGGTGCGAGGTAACCATGACGGCGGCTCCAGCATCGAGTGCCATGCGGATGCAGGGCAGGGAGGAGCGAATGCGGGTGTCTTCGGTGATGCGGCCACTGGCGTCTTGCGGCACGTTGAGGTCGGCACGGATGAAGACGCGCAGTCCTTGCACGCGGCCCTGCGCGCACAGGTCTTGGAAGCGGAGGAAGTTCATGGGTCTGAATAAATTAGTGGCCGAGCAGCGCCGAAAAATCCTGAATCACCCGGTTCGGCGCACAGGCTTCGATCGGCTGGCCCATGTTGTAGCCATAGGGCAGCGCCCAGACCGTCACACCCGCGTTGCGCGCCGTGGCCACATCAATCGACGAGTCACCGACAAACAGTGCGCGCTGGCGCGGCACGTCAAACGCTGCCAGACAGCTGTGGATGCCCGTCGGGTCAGGCTTTTTGGTAGGCAGGGTGTCACCGCTGACCACCCGATCAAAGAGTGGCATCAACTGATGGGCATCCAGCACCGTGGTGGTGTAGCGGCCCTCTTTGTTGGTGACCACCGCCAGCTTCACCCCGCGCTCGCGCAGGGCCGCGAGCACCTCGCGCACTTGAGGGTAGAGCTGGCTGCGGGTGCCACACCGGTTCTGGTAGTGCCGGTCAAACTCGGTAGCGATCAGCGCCAGGCTGTCGCTGGCCCGCACCACGGCTACCTCGGTTCGGCCTGCATGGGCCAGCGCCTGGATCAGCAGCTCGCGCGTGCCGTGGCCGATCCAGTCGTTTACCTGCTGCTGCGTCACCTCGGGCAAGTCGAAGCGACGCAGAGTGTCGTTGACGGCGTCGGCAATCTCGGGGGCGGTCTCGATCAGTGTGCCGTCTAGGTCGAACATGATCAGGTCGAAAGGTTTGTTCATGGCATGTTCATGCTCAGTTGATGGACAGAATGATCTGGTCGGGCAAACCGACTTCACGCTGATGCGCGGCGCGGTGTACCAGCGTGCGCACCGCGTCCACCACGCGCAGGGCGGTGATGCCGAAGTGGGCGTACAAGTCCTTGGCCGGAGCCGATTCGCCAAAGCTGGCGATGCCCACCACGACACCGGTGCGGCCCACGTATTTGCGCCAGAAGTCCGGGTGCGCTGCCTCGATGGCCACCGTGGGCAGGGCCAACGGCAATATCCGCGCCTGATACACCTCGGTTTGCCGGTCGAACACGTTGGTGCAAGGCATGGACACCACGCGGGTGGAAATGCCCTCGCCTGCCAGCGCCGCCTGCGCCTCCATAGCCAGCGAGGTTTCCGAGCCCGTGGCCACGATCACGGCCTGCGCACCTTCCATGTCAGACAGCACATAGCCGCCGCGGCGAATCGCATCCAGCATGCCCACATCAGTCAGGCGCGGCAGGTTTTGGCGCGACAGACACAGGGCGCTCGGGCCGTCTTCGCGCTCTACGGCACAGACCCAAGCCACCGCAGTTTCCAACCCGTCGGCCGGACGCCAGACATCCAGGTTGTGGATGATGCGCAGGCTGGGGATGTGCTCCACGCTCTGATGGGTCGGGCCGTCTTCGCCCAGGCCGATGCTGTCGTGCGTGAACACATGGATCACGCGAAGCTTCATCAGCGCGGCCATGCGGATGGCGTTACGGCTGTAGTCACTGAACGTGAGAAAGGTGCCGCCATAAGGGATGTAGCCGCCATGCAGCGCCATGCCGTTCATCATCGCAGCCATGCCGAATTCGCGCACGCCGTAACTCATGTGGTTGCCCCACTGGTCGCGCCCGGCCTTGATGCAGCCCTTGAAATTGGTCAGGTTGGAGCCGGTCAGATCGGCGCTGCCGCCGAAGAATTCGGGCAGCAGGGCGCTGAGCGCGTCGAGCGCGTTCTGGCTGGCCTTGCGGGTGGCAACCGCCTCGGGTTTGGCAGCGATGCTGGCCAGCAGCGCGGGCAGCTGGTCGGCCAGGGCCGGCAGCAGGTCGCCCGCCATGCGGCGCTCGAACTCGACGGCTTGGGTCGGGTACAGCGTGCGGTAGGCCTCAAAGCGCAGGCGCCAGGCTTTCTCAAAGCTCTGTCCGCGCTCGATGGCGTTCCAGGCGGCAGCGATATCGGCGGGAATTTCGAACGGAGCGGCAGTCCAGCCCAGCGCCTCGCGGGTGGCGGCTACCTCAGCGGTGCCGAGGGCGGCGCCATGCACGTCGTGCGTGCCGGCCTTGTTGGGCGAACCCATGCCAATCACGGTTTTGCAGCAGATCAACGTGGGTTTGCCGTGGGGCAGGCACGCCTGGGCCTTGGCTGCGCGCACGGCGGCGTCCAGCGCTGCGCTGTCGTGTCCGTCCACCGCAGGAAGCACATGCCAGCCGTAGGCTTCGAAGCGCTTCGGTGTGTCATCCGTGAACCAGCCTTCGACATGGCCGTCAATCGAAATGCCGTTGTCGTCGTAGAACGCCACCAGTTTCGAGAGGCGCAGCGTGCCGGCCAGCGAGCAGACCTCGTGGCTGACGCCCTCCATCAGGCAGCCGTCACCCATGAAGACATAGGTGAAGTGGTCGACGATGCGGTGCGCCACGCCCTCCCCCTTATCATCGTCACGGTTGAACTCGGCCGCCAGCAGCTTCTCGGCCAGTGCCATGCCGACCGCATTGGCTAGGCCTTGGCCCAGCGGGCCGGTGGTGGTTTCCACGCCGGGCGTGACGCCCACTTCCGGGTGGCCGGCGGTTTTGCTGTGCAACTGGCGGAAGTTTTTGAGTTCGGACATCGGCAGGTCGTAGCCGGTGAGGTGCAACAGCGCATAGAGCAACATGGAGCCGTGGCCGTTGGAGAGCACGAAGCGGTCGCGGTCCGGCCAGTGCGGGTTGGCCGGGTTGTGCTTGAGGTGGCGGTGCCACAGCACCTCAGCAATGTCAGCCATGCCCATGGGCGCGCCGGGGTGGCCGGACTTGGCTTTTTCAACCGCATCGACGGCGAGCATGCGGATGGCGTTGGCCATCTGCTTGGCGAATTCAGGGCTAGGAGTAGTCATGTTTTGATCAGTTGAGGACAGAGCTTGCTCGCTTCGGTCTGTCCCGCATTTTGATTAGTTGGGGACAGAGCAAAGTTCACTGTGTGTAACTCTTGGTCTATCCCGCAAGGTATTAGGAAGCCTTTTTCTTGCGATCCATCATGCGCCACACAAAGGGCGTGAAGATCAGTTGCATGGCGAGCTCCATCTTGCCGCCGGGCACGACGATGGTGTTGGAGCGGGACATGAACGAGTCATTGATCATGCTGCGCAGGTACTGGAAGTCGATGCCCTTGGGGTTGGCAAAGCGGATCACCACCATGCTCTCGTCCGGCGACGGAATGTCGCGGGCGATGAAGGGGTTGGAGGTGTCCACCATCGGCACACGCTGGAAGTTCACGTGCGTGTGCATGAACTGCGGACAGATGTAGTTCACGTAGTCGGGCATGCGGCGCAGGATGGTGTCGGTCACCGCTTCGGTACTGTAGCCGCGCTTGGACTTGTCGCGCCAGAGCTTCTGGATCCACTCCAGATTGATGACCGGTACCACACCGATCAGCAGGTCCGGGTGCTGCGCGATGTTGACCTCGGGCGTTACCACTGCGCCGTGCAGGCCTTCGTAGAACAGCAAGTCGGTGTTGGCGGGCACGTCTTCCCACGGCGTGAAAGTGCCAGGGTCCTGCTTATACGGGGCCGCCTCTTCGGTGTCGTGCAGATACTTGCGGCGCTTTCCGGTGCCGGTGGCGGCGTAATCATAAAACAGCTGCGCCAGTTCGGCAAACAGGTTGTTCTCCGGCCCAAAGTGGCTGAAGTTGTTGTTGCCGGCGGCCTCAGCCTGGGCGGCCTTGGTTTTCATGTCCTTGCGGTCGAAGCGGTGAAAGCTGTCGCCTTCAATGATGGCGGCGTCCACCCTTTCGCGGCGAAAAATATTCTCGAACGTCCGGGTGACCGACGTGGTGCCCGCACCGGACGAGCCGGTGATGGCGATGATGGGGTGGCGTTCAGACATGGTGATGTCTCCGTAAGTTAAAAATCTGGGTCAACATCATCTTTACCCCAAAAAAAGGGCAGGAAGCTATCAAGTCAATAGCAATCGAAGCACATTTGTAGCAACTGCCACATCAGGCGCGAAACAGGCTGCGCTCGGCAAACAGCGGGTTGTCCAGCTCGACCTTGACGGGCTCGGCGTGGTAGCGCTCAATGCGCTCCACTTCACATTTGGAGCCGAACACCAGACCAATGCGCTGGTGCAGCGACGTGGGCTGAACGTCCAGCACGGGTTCGCGGCCAGTGGAAGCACGACCACCGGCCTGCTCCAGGATCAAGCCAATGGGATTGGCCTCATACAGCAGGCGCAGACGGCCTGGCTTGGACATGTCCTTGGTATCACGCGGGTACAGGAAAACACCGCCTCGCATCAGGATGCGATGGGCCTCGGCCACCATGCTGGCAATCCAGCGCATGTTGAAGTCCTTGGCTCGCGGACCAGTTTTTCCAGCTAGGCATTCATCAACATAGCGCTTGACCGGCGCCTCCCAGAAGCGGCTGTTGGACGCGTTAATCGCAAACTCCTGGGTTTGTGTCGGAATCTGCATTTTGGGGTGAGTGAGCATGAACTCGCCCAGATTCGGGTCCAGCGTGAACCCGTTGACGCCATTACCCACAGTCAACACCATCATGGTGGTGGGGCCGTACAAGGCATAACCGGCAGCCAGCTGCTGCGCCCCGGGCTGCAGGAAATCGGCCTCGCGCACATCGCGCCCGCCGTCAATTACCTCCTGCGGTGCCCGCAGGATCGAGAAGATGCTGCCCACCGACACGTTGACATCGATATTGCTGGAGCCGTCCAGCGGGTCGAACACAATCAGGTATTTGCCGCGCGGGTACTGCGCCGGAATCTGATACGGCAAGTCCATCTCTTCCGATGCCATACCCGCCAGGTTGCCAGCCCATTCGGTACGCCGGATGAACACATCGTTGCTCAGCACATCCAGCTTCTTTTGCGTCTCGCCCTGCACATTGACGGAGCCGCCCGCCTCGGCGGCGTGGTTACCCATGGCGCCCCCCAGCTCGCCAAAGGCGACGGCCCGGGCAATGGCTTTGCAGGCGATTGCCACATCCAGAATCAAGGCATTGAAGTCGCCGCTGGCACTGGGAAAGCGACGACGCTCCTCAATCAGGAACTGGGTCAGGGTGGATCGGTTGGATAAAGGCATGACGTCTCTTTCAGAAATTGTCGGTACAGGAGTGGTACGGGAGTTAGAGTGCGGCCTGGCGACGCAATTCGCGCATCACACCCACATAGCCGCCATCGGCGTCCGGCGCGCCAAACACGGCGCTGCCCGCCACACAGGTGTCGGCGCCAGCGCGCACGATCTCTGCAATGTTGTCGGTTTTCACGCCGCCATCCACTTCCAGCCAGATCGCTTGGCCACCCGCGGCGGTGTGCGCGTCGATTTTTTGCCGCACCGTGCGCAATTTGGCCAGCGTACCGGGAATGAACTTCTGCCCGCCAAAGCCGGGGTTCACGCTCATGAGCAGGATGATGTCGAGCTTGTCCATCACCTCGTCGAGCCAGTGCACCGAGGTGGCCGGATTGAGCACCAGCCCGGCCTTGCAGCCGAGGTCGCGAATCATCGACAGCGTGCGGTCCACGTGTTTGGAAGCCTCGGGGTGGAAGGTGATGAGGTTGGCGCCGGCTTTGGCAAACAGCGGAATCAGCGAATCCACGGGTTCAACCATCAGGTGAACGTCAATCGGAATCCGCACATGCGGACGAATCGCCTCGCACACCAGCGGGCCGATGGTCAGGTTGGGCACGTAGTGGTTGTCCATCACGTCGAAATGCACCAGGTCGGCGCCGGCGGCTTCTATGGCACGCACTTCCTCTCCGAGCCGCGCAAAGTCGGCGGACAAAATGGAGGTGGCAATGCGAAGGGTTGGAGTCATGACAATCTCTTGGACTGGGAAAGATGCACGGGCGCCTCGGCATGCCATGCGCGCAAATCGGCCACCGTGGTGCCCAGCAGATCGGGCAGGATGCGCAGCGCACCGGTGAAATCGTGGTGGGCCGTGAAGCTGTTGGGCGTGATGATGGTTGCCAGACCCGCCCCGGTGGCCGCCTTCAGGCCGTTGGCCGAATCTTCAAAGGCCAGGCATTCGGCAGCCGACAACTGCAGGCGCTGCAGGGTTTGCAGGTACACCTGCGGATGGGGCTTTTTGCGCGGTGCGGTGGAGGCGTCCTCGATGACCATGAAGTACTGCCCCCAATCCGGACCAATGGCCGAGCGCAGCAGCGCCACGATGTTGACCGGTGAGGTGGTCGTGGCAATGGCCAGCCGCAGCCCCTCCTGATACGCCGACTCGATCAGCCGCAGCACGCCGAGCCGCAATTGCACGGCGCCTTCCTGCACAGCGCGCTCATAAGCGGCGGTCTTGATCTCGTGCATGCGCGCTACCGTGTCCTGCACGCCCGCGCCGTCAATGTCCTTGAGGTCCGGCTGAACCTGGCGCCAGTAGTGCAGGATGCGCTCCTTGCCGCCAGAAACCTCGAGCAGCTGGATGTACAGCGCTTCGTCCCAATGCCAGCCCATACCCATCTCGGTAAAGGCGTTATTGAAAGCAGCACGGTGCGCGCTTTCGGTATCGGCCAGCGTGCCGTCCACGTCAAAAATCAGGGCCTGCAGGGGTTCATTCAGCATGGTGTTTTCCTCAAGCGTTTTGAAACACGCGACTGGCCAGAAAGTCTTGCGCCTCAAGCGTTGTCAGGTCTTGCGCTGTCAGTTCACGCTTCCGGTCGGCAAACAGACGGCTGGCCTGGCGCAGGCGGGCGCGGTCCAGCGCATTGCGAACGCTGCGGGCATTGGCAAAATGCGGCTGCGGGATGCGCAGTTGCAGATAGCGCTCAAACGCCTCAGCAGCCTCAGCGCCGAAGCGGTAGTTCTGCGTGGCCAGCATTTTCTGCGAAATTTGCATCAGTTCGGGCGCCGAGTAGTCGGGAAAATCAAGGTGATGCGCGATGCGTGAGCTCATGCCGGGGTTGCTCTGGAAGAAAGTGTCCATGCGGTCTTTGTAGCCCGCGAGGATCACCACCAAGTCGTCACGCTGGTTTTCCATGACTTGCAGCAATATCTCTATAGATTCGGCGCCGTAGTCACGCTCGTTTTCCGGCTTGTATAGGTAATAGGCTTCATCTATGAACAGCACGCCACCCATGGCTTTTTTCAGCACTTCTTTGGTTTTGGGTGCGGTGTGGCCGATGTACTGACCCACCAGATCATCACGCGTCACCGCCACCAGATGGCCTTTGCGCACATAGCCGAGCCGGTGCAATATGGTCGCCATGCGCAAAGCCACGGTTGTTTTGCCGGTGCCCGGGTTGCCGGTGAAGCACATATGCAGGCTGGGTGCCTGCGCCGTCAGGCCGAGGTTGATGCGCAGCTTGTCGATCACCAGCAGCGCGGCAATATCACGTATGCGCGCCTTGACCGGAGCCAGACCTACCAGCTCATCGTCCAGCTCTTGCAGAACCGCCTCAACCTGCGAGTCTGCCAGCACTTGCGCCACTGAGCGGGCCGCGCTCGCGTCGACGACTGCTGCAGTTTCGCTTGCCAACACTGTGGCTGGCTGTCCAGAAATTGAATGCAGTGATGAGTTCATGGTAAAAATTGCCTGTAATCCCCGCAAAATAGGTGCAGGATGCTATTGTTTAGATATCAATTTTCTGGTTGATTTCTGCCTCTACTGCGCAGGGTCGAGTGTTGACTTTCCGGCTTGACTCCCGCCTCAGCTCTTCCTCATGCAAAGAAAGAGCTGAGGCGAGGAGCCAGATTAAGCCCTGTCAGTATCGCTCGCCTTCCGGCTTGTCGGCTGCGTAAGAGTGGATGGTGTACCGCATGGTGCGGCCATCCGTCTCCTGACGCACCAAGCCGAAGCCTGGCTCTGTTTTGGGACGGTTCACGATGTACGACATGGTGATGCTTTCCACGCCGCGCACCGAACTGAACGCAGTGACGCGGATGTAGTGATTCGGGAACGTCTTACGGCAGTTGTTGATCTCCAGCAAAATCCCTGCGGGGTCTTTGAGGTCGAACATCGGGTTGCCAAACATTTCCCAGTAGGTGTTGCGTGGGTGCGGGTCATCGGTGTATTCGATGCCGAGCGCCCAGCCCTTGTCCAACGCATATTTGACTTGCGCGGTGATTTGCACATCTGTCAAGTCAGGCAGATACGAAAACTGCCCCTGCGTGACGCGATTGCCGTGATTAGTCATCATGATTGTTTCTCCTACAGTATTAGTTAAACGCTGGCCGTAGCGGTCGGCACGTAGTCCGGGCTGTCGGTGGACTCGTAGTTGAAGCTGATGTCCTTCCAGGTGTCCAGACCCGCCTTCAGCGGAGCGCACCATTTGGCGGCATCAGCCAAAATCTGCGGCCCTTCGTTCCAGATGTCGCGGCCTTCGTTGCGCGCCATGATCATGACTTCCAGCGCGGTGCGGTTGGCAATTGCGCCAGCCTGAATGCCCTGGGGATGGCCGATGGTGCCGCCACCAAACTGCAACACCACATCGTCGCCCAGATAATGCAGCAACTGGTGCATCTGGCCGGCATGAATGCCGCCGGAGGCTACCGGCATTACCTTGTTCATCGAAGCCCAGCCCTGCTCAAAGAACAAACCTTTTTCCAGATTCACCGGAGTGTGCGTATCGAGCAGCGTATCGTAGTAGCCGCGAATCATCATCGGATCGCCTTCCAACTTGCCGACCACAGTGCCGGCGTGGATGTGATCCACGCCAGCCATACGCATCCACTTGCAAATCACGCGGAAGCTCATGCCGTGATTTTTTTGGCGCGAATACGTCGAGTTACCGGCGCGGTGCAGGTGCAAGATCATGTCGTTCTTGCGCGCCCAAATCGCCATCGACTGAATCGCACTGTAGCCGATCACCAAGTCAATCATGACGATGATCGAACCTAGGGATTTGGCAAATTCGGCACGCGCAATCATTTCTTCCACCGTGCCAGCGGTGACGTTCATGTAGTGGCCTTTGACTTCACCGGTTGCAGCAGAGGCCTTGTTCACGGCATCCATGCAATACAGGAAGCGGTCACGCCAGTGCATGAAGGGCTGCGAATTGATGTTCTCGTCGTCCTTCATGAAGTCCAGCCCGCCTTTGAGCGCCTCATAGACCACGCGGCCATAGTTGCGGCCCGACAGCCCGAGCTTGGGTTTGGTAGTGGCACCCAGCAGCGGACGGCCAAACTTGTCCATGCGCTCGCGCTCGACGACCACGCCGGTGGCGGGGCCTTGGAACGTTTTCAGGTAAGCAACCGGGATGCGCATGTCTTCCAGACGCAAGGCCTTCACGGCCTTCATGCCAAACACATTGCCGATGATTGAAGCGGTCAGGTTGGCGATGGAGCCACCCTCGAACAAATCAAGGTCGTAGGCGATGTAGGCAAAGTACTGCTGCTCGGTCTTGGTGCCGGGGCCGGTGTTCGGCACCGGGTCCACGCGGTAGGCTTTGGCGCGGTACATTTCGCACGCGGTCAGGCGGTCGGTCCATACCACGGTCCAGGTAGCGGTGGAGGACTCGCCCGCTACGGCAGCAGCGCATTCGTCTGCATCCACGCCCGCTTGCGGGGTCATACGGAACATCGCGAGGATGTCGGTCTCTTTGATCTGGTAGTCAGGCTCCCAGTAACCCATTTTTTTGTACGGGATCACGCCAGACTTGTAGCGCTCTTTACCTTCTTTCATCGTCTCAGATGCCATGCTTATCTCCAGTTGTTAAAAAAATTGGACCTCGCCTGCCAGGTCGGCTTGGCAAACCGTCCGCCTCCTAGGTCACCGAGCGGATACCTTTTTCTGACTCCGGCACTTTGGTCAACCTCAGAGGTACGGCCCATCAGGCATCCTGTGTATAGCGACGGATTGCGGCTATGGGATGTACTGTAAAAACGAACCAGAATAAAGTAAATTCACAATTTATACGATTTCGATTAAGCTACTACTTAATGAAAAATGCCACCTTCCGCCAGTTACGGGTGTTCAGCGAAGTTGCCCGCCACCTCAGTTTTGCCAAAGCTGCGGCTGCCCTGCACCTGACACCACCCGCCATCACCATGCAGGTCAAGGAGCTGGAAGGCCATGTGGGCCTGCCGTTGTTCGACCGCAGTGGCCGACAAGTGGCGCTCACCACCGTGGGCGAATACATGCTGGTTCACGCGCGGAAAATATTGGCCACGCTAAAGGACGCGGAAGACACCGCCGCGCGGCTGCAAAAACTGGAAATTGGCACGCTCACCATAGGCATGGTGAGCACGGCCAAGTACTTCCTACCCCGCCTTTTGGCCGAGTTCCGGCGCGAACACGAGGGCATCGACATCAAGCTGGCCGTGGGCAACCGTGAGCATCTGGTTAGCATGCTGCATGCCAACGAGGTGGACATCGCCATCATGGGTCGCCCGCCCAAAGAACTGGCAACGCGGGCAGAGCCGTTTGCAGCGCATCCGCATGTGTTTGTGGCCGCTCCGGACCACCCCCTGGCTCAGACCGGGCAGTGCAACCCTGCCCAAACGCTTTGCGACTACGGATTCATCATGCGAGAGCCTGGCTCAGGCACCCGCGCCGCGCTGGAAAAGTTTATGCAAAGCGCACGCGTGGAGCCTCATATCACCATGGAAATGGCCAGTAATGAAACCATCAAGCAGGCGGTGATGGCTGGCATGGGTCTTAGTTTTTTGTCGCTACACACCTTGGGGCTGGAATTGGAAAACCAATTGCTCGTGGTGCTCGACGTGGAGGGCGCGCCGGTGATACGTGCCTGGAACGTGGTCAACACGCTCTCGAAACTCTTGTCTCCTGCCGCCGAGGCATTTCGCTACTTCGTGCTCGAACGGGGCGAAAGTTTCTTGGCCGAGCAATTCGGGGCGTACCTGTCGCTCGCCATTCGGCGTTAAGCCAGGACGCTTATTCGTTAAGCAGAAGCGTATCCCGGGTTGGGCAACACACCTTTCAACTCAGGGTTGTTAAGCTTTCTTGGCGTAACCTTGCCGCCTCGAGCTTTGAGCCATTCCTCAACGACATCCCAGACCTGCTTGTTACCCTGGTTTCTGGCTTCTTCGGCGACAGGAGCCCAGCTGGCAATCCGGTATTTCTTGGTCGCTTCGATGGGCTTGCCATTCAAGCGCATGTTGTCAATGCGCTTGCCCATGGATGCCAGTGGCGCACAACTGTATTCCAAGCCACCGACGCGCACCATGTCGCCGCCCTGCTGGTAGTAGGGGTCAGGGTTGAACAGGTTGTCGGCCACGTCTTCCAGCACCGTTTTGATGAACTCACCGGTCATCTCGCTCACCGTGGCGTAGGAGTAGGTGGTGGCCGTCATGTCCATCAGCCATTCGCGCGTGATGGCCTGGCCTGGAAGCAGCGACGTACCCCAGCGGAAACCGGGCGAGAAAGCGATTTCTGCGCCCTGTACATCCATCAGCGCGTCAAGAATGAGCTGGTCTCCCGTTCCATTGAAATTTCCGCGTCGATAAAGCGTACCCTCCGTCATCGCAAGTTTTTCGGCAAGCTTTGCTTCGTACGGCCCGCGAATCTTGTTGATCAATGCATCCATCTCTTGGTCTGCCGGCAACATATTGGCGAAAATGGGTAGCAACTTATAGCGAAAGTCGGCAACCTTCTTGTCCTTGACTTCAAAGTCAAGGACAGCCAGAAATTTGCCATTCGAACCGGCGTTGGTCACTATGGTTTTGCCGCTCTTATTACTTACCAATGTGGCCACCGGCATGCCATCATGGGTGTGGCCTCCCATGATGGCGTCGATGCCCGTGACGCGGCTGGCCATCTTCAGGTCCACATCCATGCCGTTGTGGCTCAGAACGACGACGACCTGCGCGCCCTTGCCGCGCACCTCATCCACCATCTTCTGCATGTTTTCGTCCTGAATGCCAAAGGCCCAGTCAGCCACCATGTAGCGCGGGTTGGCAATCGGCGTGTACGGAAAAGCCTGGCCGATGATGGCGCAGGGCACGCCGTTGATTTCGCGAATCACATAGGGCTTGAACACCGGGTCGCCGAAGTCATTGGTCTTGACGTTCTGGGCGATGAAGTCTACCTTGCCGGCAAAGTCCTTTTCGATGATTTCCTTCACCCGCTCCATGCCCAGGGTGAATTCCCAGTGTCCGGTCATGACGTCTACGCCCAGCAGCTTGCAGGCGTCCACCATGTCCTGGCCCTTGGTCCAAAGCGCCGTGCCGGAGCCCTGCCAGGTGTCGCCGCCGTCAAGCAACAGCGCACCGGGGCGGCTAGCCTTCATGCGCTTAACCAGCGTGGTCAAATGAGCAAAGCCGCCGACCTTGCCGTAACGCCTGGCGGCTTTTTCGTAGTCGAGGTAGGTCAGCGCGTGGGCCTCCGCCGTGCCGGGGCGGACCTTGGCCACCTTGAGCAAATGCTCACCCACCAGGTGGGGCAACTTGCCTTTCATTGATCCCAGTCCGATGTTGACGCTGGGCTCGCGGAAGTAAATCGGCTTGAGCTGGGCGTGGCAATCGGTCATGTGCAAAAAGGACACATTGCCGAACTTCGGGATGTCGTACAGGCCATTGGCTGCCGTGGCGGCATCGGCATCGGCATAAGCCCCCAGACCCATGCCAGCCATGGTGCCGGCACCCAGCACCTCGAAAAATTCGCGTTTTGTTAAATTCATGAATTCGCAACTACTTAATTAACGAAAATAAAAAGACCCGGCGAGTGCCGGGTCTGGACGGGGCTTACCGGCTTACCGGTTGACCGGAGATTTCGGATCCAGCAGCAGCGCCATGATGTCTGCAATCTGGGACTCGTTCAGGATGCCCGTATGGCCGGCGCGCGGCATGTTGGAGCAGGCGTTGTAGGCCTTGCTGTTCCAGAGCTTGCCCCAAGTGTATGCCACAATCGGCTTGGCCGCTGCGCTGTTGGGGTCGGTGACACCGCGCAACTTGCCGTAGTTGTACAGGCTCGGGCCGATGGTGCCGAAGGAGATTTCTTCCTTGCTGATCTGGTGGCAGTTGTAGCAGTTGCCACCATTGACCGCACCGGCTTTGTCTTTCCACGTCATGCCACGGCCGCTTTGCGCGACTTTCTCCCCCGCTTTCCAGTCACCGAGGAACTTGCCGCTGGCCGGCCATTTCACGCTCTTGAGGTTGACTGCCTCGATGGCCTTGGCAGTCTTTTCGTCCAGCGGCTTACCTGCCACATCCGCTGCGCTACAGGCGCGGTTGGTCTCATCAGCATCAAGGATGGACACCTTGATGATGCCCTGGTCACGGAAGGACGTCTTGACGATGCTGGCGGTCAGTTTGTCCAGATCGGCTGAGCTCGGACCACTTGCACAGCCGACTACCAGGACCGCAGCGGCCAGCACGGAAAGGGTGATCTTGAATTGTTTTTTCATGAAGTTTCTCCGCTTGCTTAACGCTTAAAGGCCGGCGCAACCGACACCGAACCTTGGCTGTTGACGCCGAGGTAAACACCGAGCGCAACGGTGGCGTCGCTGGCGAACCCGGGGTAGGGAAAGCGCTGCTGGCGGTAGCAGTCGTTCAGACGCTTTTGCATGGTCCACATCTGTCCGGGTGTGATACGGTAGGCCGGCCAGGCGGCGAACCCGACGCCGTCACCGGGGTTGCTGCTCAGCTTGGGCAAGTCTTGCAGGCGGATACGGGTATTTTCTTGCGCGTGGCAGGTGGCGCATGAGAAGTCGTGGGATCCCGCGCGCTGGAAAAAGAGCCGCTTGCCGACCTCGTAGAAGGCCTTTTCTGTCTGGTGGGCCTGGGGCAGGTTGAACTTCATGCCCTTGGACTCGGCCGAAACATAGGTGGCCAGCGCCGTCACGTTGTTCTGCTCACCTTTGCCAATCGGTGTCTTGGCGATCTCGCCCGCGTTGAGGCCTTGCAGCGTCTCCATGCAGGTCAGCAGGCGCGACTCCAGGTCCTGCACCTTCTTGGTATCGGCAAAGTAGCGCGGTAGCTCGACAAAAACACCCTTGACCACGCCGGGGCCCTTGCCCAGGTCGCACTGTTCGAGCGACGCGTTTTTGGGACCTCGTTTTTGCTTCCAGAGGCCTTCGCCCTTGGCTTCGTACAGATCGGCGGGATTGCCGTCCGCGAGCATCGCGCGATACTCTTCAATCGACTCAGTTACCGTTTTCTGAGCCCAAGCCGGCGTACTCGCCAGACAGACTAACGCAATCATGGAAAGTGCTTTTGTCATCCTCATGCTCACCTCGTTCTTGTGTTGTAGTAAAGAAAAAAGAGGGAAGTTTTCACTTCCCCTGGCGGAACCTCAAACGCGTTCAGGTCGCCGTGGCTTCATCGCTGCGGGTGCCGCCCTTGTTGTCTTTCCAGGTAACGCCAATCTTGTCACCAACCTTGACACCCTTGACCACTAATTGCATGAAGGGGTTCTTCGACACGGCCGGGCCCCACTCGGCGGTCAGCACGGTCTTGCCGTTGTGGGTGACGGTTACCGTCTGGATGAACCAGGCCGGGATAATCTTGCCTGCACCATCTTTGCGCTGACCGCTTTCCATGTCATGCGCCATCAGGACGCGAACGGTGGCTTTGTCACCAGCTACTTGGGCGCGAATGCGCATCGGATCTGCCATTTTTAGCTCCTAAATCTGAATTGAAAATATGTCTGTAGCGGGATGGGCTATCAACCGCCGCAGCCGCCGAGCGTGACCTTGACTTCCTTCTTGGCGTACAGGGCCTTGCCATCACCCATGATGGCGACGGCGTACACGTCGGAAGACTGGCCCATCTTGGCGCGGGTGGAGAAGGCGGGCTCGACACTGTCGGACACATTGAACAGGGCAACCAACGGGGCCGGGTTTTTTTCCACCAGGATCAGCAGACGCTTGACGCCCGGCAGTGCGGTGCTGGCAGCGAATGGAACCACGGCACCGTTTTCGGCGATGTCCGGGCCGGTAAGGGTAACGTCCTTGCTGGCGGAGAGGGTGCCCCCACCGAGGGCCTTGATCGCATCCTGGATGGTCTTGGCATCGAAAGCGTCCTTACTGAAGGCAAACGCGAGCTGGGGGAACAGGCCGGTGGAAGCCAAAAGGCCAGCCACGACGGCGGTTTTCTTGAGTGCTTGTCTACGTGATTGCATGCGATTTCTCCTGATGAATGAGTGAATTCTAATAAAATTTGGGAAGCCTGCTAGTAGGGCAATCCCTGATCGCCATTAGTGTAATCCCTGACTATTGTTACTAATATTGATATCGTTATCATTGATATTTCGCAAGGTTTTTGCGAATTTGAGGTTGTTATTTTGCGGCGCCGGCTGCCAGCCAGGCTGCAATGGCCTTGGCATCCGCCTCGCCCAGTGACTGGGCCGGCATCGGAATCGGGCCCCATACCCCGGAGCTACCCGACTTGATCTTGCCCGCCAGGTAGTCCGCCTTGCCGGCGTGCTTCTTGGCGATATCCGCAAAACTGGGGCCTATCAGCTTTTTGTCAATGGCATGACAAGCCATGCAATTATTCTTTTGAGCCAGCGCCTGGGCAGGCTTGTTGTCAGCCCCGCCTGCAGGTGCGGCGGCA
>Ga0335396_10001996_pt1 | contig 25574 bp, 25 predicted proteins | sample FRY02_FD_205743 | JGI IMG/M metagenome (GOLD analysis project Ga0335396, IMG submission 205743) | Freshwater microbial communities from Lake Fryxell liftoff mats and glacier meltwater in Antarctica - FRY-02 (spades assembly) (version 2) | ecosystem: Environmental > Aquatic > Freshwater > Ice >... | reverse complement strand
ATGAAGCGTGTAATTGGTCGTGGATGAAAAACTATTCGCGCTCTCCAATCTCTCGTCCGTATTATCGGCATAAAAAATGATAAAAAGCTCTTCTTAAACCTCGTCGAACCATGTTTACCTCAATAGTCTACGCTCAGACATCTACTTTCGCAGATTCAGCTTCTCAGATTTATACTCTGGAAGAGCTCATGACCGTCGGCATCGCTATTCTCCTCCTCATCGCTATCATCCTCACAATTGTCTTTGTCCTTTGGTGAGGATTTTTATTAGTCATTTCTGGAGGGGATGAGCAAAAAGTACATCCAGCTATCAATATGATACGCTACTCTGTCATCGGTCTTCTCGTGATGATAGTCATTATCTTGGTTACACCCACACTATCACGAGCAATAGGCTTTGAAACAATCGGAGAAAAGTTTAGTCCAGGAAATATATTTCAGACGATGAAATGTGTCTCTGATCGTGTCTTTGGAAATACTGACCAATCATGTTTTGCTGTGGCGAGCGGTAGCTCTGGTTTTTCTACAAATGGTTCATCTTCTGGCATTCCAACTTTTGGAGGATCTCGCAGCCAATGAGGAAATAGTCCAAATGGCGTGGGGGCATGGACAGGCAATCTCTAATTCAATACACATGAAACTCATCGTCGGTCTCGGAAATCCATGAAAAGAATACAGAGAAACTCGGCACAATGTCGGGTTTCTTTTTGTAGATGATTTGGCAACTCAGATGAGTGCAGTGGAATGGAAAAAGTGATATCAATGACTCTATACTTCCTGTACTCTGGAATGAAATAAATGCATCCTTCTCAAACCAGAAACATATATGAACCTCTCTGGCAAGAGCGTCCAAGCCTGTGCCTCATTTTTCAAAATCGCTCCAACAGACATCATCATCATCTCCGACGATATCGATATGGACTTTGGTAAAGTGAGATTTCGAGAAACTGGTAGCCAAGGCGGTCACAATGGGATAGCCTCTATCATAGAGACGCTCTGAACTCCTGATATCAAGCGCATAAAAGTTGGCATCGGTCGCCATCCAAACATGGACGCCGCTGACTGGGTATTGTCAAAATTTACAAAAGAGGAGAAAGAAAACTTGTATGAAGAGATATTTATGGAAGTAGAGAAAAAATTGCTTGAAAAAATCACAACGGATTAAATTTGTGAATCAGGCTTAATACATGGGATCATTTTTTCAAAACAATCAAATCTAGAAAAATCAAGAACAACTATTGATTCCTTATGCTAACTATCATTATTCGTAGTTTGTTTAAAGTGCTTCTTAAATTTTTCAAATCTTCGAGTAAATTTCCGTTCTAATTGTCCGCGGAATAATAGATTAAGCTGAAAGGGATACGTATCTCGTCATAAACGTTTTAAATCAATAAGCACGGGAGATGAATAACCATACATATCCTTTTTTACAAGAATATTGTTGCCTTTATGGAAAACATCCAAAAACCATAATCAACGCTGTGCAAATATATCTCTTATTTTTTCTATATGAATCCAAAAACTTTCATCAGCCACTTCTCAAATATGTTCAAGAGTAGGGGAATACGATCAAGAATGATCTCTTATTCTTTCCTGAACTAAATCATCATTATGAAGTTTGACCAAAGAAGGTACATAAGGTTTTAATTCGTCTGGTAGCCCAAGGAAAATATGATATTCAGAAACATTAAAGTTTCAAACACCAGACTTTCGCCTCTTATATAACCTGGAGAGATATCAGATTTCTATTCAAAAATACTTCTTTTGTATATCATTCCTTAATTTTTTAACACATACTCCAGCATCATCTGTTGCATAACAAACTCTATATCTTCATGATCCAATTTGTTCTCTTAATTCCATATTTAAGAATTTTAATCATTATAAATTAATATGCAAATATGCAAGTATAATTTAAAAACTGTAATTCTTCGCTTTTTCAACAAAAATCCCTATAATCCACTCGTTTCAAGAGAAGAATCTCTGGATTTGCCCTATGTATTGCAAAGTTTACAGTTTAGAGTGTACAGTTTTAAGCCCAGCGCTTAAAGCTCGCAACTCAAAACTCAAAACTCTCGATCCATGAGATAAGTCTAGGCTCTTCCTCTGAAACTATTGAGATAGAGTGAGAGATAGGGAAATAGGGCGGATTATTTAAAAAAATCCATCCTCTAGCTCTACTTTTACCTCTATGCCATAATTATCTTCTATCCACCCTTTTATGATCTCAGGTATTCGCGATAACAATGTCGCAAGCATCACCCCTATCTCAAAGTCGTATACTATCGCTGGTAAGACTTACACCTTTGAAACTGGTACATTTGCCCTCCTCATCGATGGCGCTGTCACTATCACAGATTCTCTCGGTCATGTCCTCCTCGTCACCGCTGGCGTGAGCAAGAAAGGCAAAGCTGGAGCTGACTGGTTCCCTCTCTCTGTCGACTATCAAGAGCGTTTTTATTCCACTGGTCATATCGGTGGTGGACGATTCAATAAGCGAGAGGCTCGTCCGACGACGACTGCAATTCTCAATTCTCGTCTCATAGACCGACCTATCCGTCCGATGTTTCCGAAGTGAACAACAAATGAAGTACAGATTATCCCAACTATCTATTCAGCGACCGGGAAACAAGATTTCGGTGTCTGGGGAATCCTCGGAGCCAGTATCGCTCTTCAGCTCGCTGGTGTTCATCAATTCGAAGATGCAGTATCAGGAGTACGCCTGGCTGTGATGGAAGATGGCGGTATGATATTTGATCCGACATTTGAAGAAATCAACGCTGCTCTCTATGAGCTCGTGGTGGCTGGTACAGCTGATATCATCACGATGGTAGAGATGTGAGGTAAAGAAGCCTCTGAAGAGATGATTATGCGTGGTTTTGAATACGCTCAGAAAGTCCTCACAGAACTCTCAGCAGCTCAGAAAGACTTCATCGCTACAGTTGAAGCGAAGTATCCTATCACAAAAATCGACCTCTCAGTCAAAGGAGGAATTGAGTGACTCGAAGAAAAAGTCTTCTCAGTACTCTCAGCAGATACAATCGAACCTCTCTACAATATCGGTAAAGTAGACTTTCATCATAAATTGGAAGTAATCATCGAAGAAGCAAAAAAAGCTCTCGGCTACACAGAAGATACAGAGGAATTAAACGGAGCTGAAATCTGAGAACTCGTCTACAAATTCGTGAAAAAAATCATGAGAAAGAATATCCTCGAAAATGGTCGCCGTCTCGATGGTCGAAAAGGTGACGAAGTCCGTCCTATTATGACAGAAGTCGGTATCCTCCCTCTCACTCACGGTTCAGGTCATTTCCGTCGTGGTGTGACATCAGTCCTCTCTATTGCAACTCTCGGTGGACCTCTCGACAAAGAAATGGTCGAGGGTATGTACCCAGAGTATGAGAGAGCCTATATGCATCACTACAATTTCCCTCCATACTCAGTCGGAGAGATAAAGATGATGCGTGGAGTCGGTCGTCGTGAAGTCGGTCATGGAAACCTCGCTGAAAAAGCGCTCATCCCTGTCCTCCCAAAAATCGAAGAATTCGGCTACACCGTCCGTGTCGTCTCAGAAGTCCACACTTGTAATGGTTCGAGCTCAATGGGCTCAGTCTGCGGATCGACACTCGCCCTCATGGATGCTGGTGTCCCTATCTCAGCGCCTGTATCAGGCGTGGCTATGGGTATGATATTTGATGATGCGACTGGTAAATACGTCGTCCTATCGGATATCCAGGCTCAAGAGGATTTCCTCGGAGATATGGATTTCAAGGTTGCTGGGACAAGAAAAGGTATCACAGCACTTCAAATGGATACAAAAATCGACGGACTCACACTCGCTATCGTGAAAGAAGTATTCGAACAAGCAAAAGGCGCTCGAGAATTTATCCTAGTAGGTATGCTCTCATCTATAGACAAACCTCGTCCTGAAGTATCTCCTCATGCTCCTGCTCTTATCTCGATGAAGATCGATCCTGAGAAAATCGGTAAGGTCATCGGTAAAGGTGGTGAAACTATCCAGGACATGCAGAAATACTTTGGCGTAGAAATCTCTATCGAAGATGATGGAACGGTGGTCATCACAGGGCCAAGCAAAGAAGCTGGTGAAGGTGCAAAAAAAGCTATCGAAAACATCGTCCGTGATATCGAAGTCGGTCAAGAATTCGATGGTGAAGTCGTGAAAATACTCGAAGGTGTCGGAGCTATCGTCGAAATCGGTGGTGGCAAGTCTGGTATGATCCATATCAGCAAGCTCTCTGATAAAAGAGTCGAGCGTGTCGAAGATGTCGTCAATACTGGAGACAAAGTCCATGTAAAAGTCATCCAGGTGGATAATGACAAAGGAAGGATTGGATTGCAGAAGATTTAGTACTTTATAAATAGAAACTATGAATAAATCTCTGATTTTATTATCGTGAATAACTTTAAGTCTAAACTATATTTGTTTTGGCTATACAAATACTGATATTAACATAGCAAACAACCTTGCAATTAATAATATTATCATAGACCAATCTTCTAGTCCTAATAATTATAATTTAGACGATAAAATTCTTAGACAAGAGGTTATCGGTATAGCGTTAAAAATAAAATGAATAGATTTACCTGGAGATTACTCTTGTAAAAAGTATTTTTCAGATACATCAAAAAATGATTGGGTTTGTCGTGCTGTAGAATTAGCCGCAGATTATTGAATAGTAACGAAGCTAAACAGAAGCATTAGACCACGAGATTCAATAACAAAAGCTGAAGCTTTAGCTATAATTATGAATGCTGGAGATGTCCAATATTCCAAAAATGTAATTAGAACAGGTTACCCCTTAAACACTTCGCAATGGCAAATTGATATCCTGGAATGAGCTGTAAATATGTGAATTATAAGCACTGCGAATTGATTTAATTTAAATAATAAAGCTTTAAGAAAAGAGGTTTTTGAATTTGCTAATAATGTATTAAATTTGGAAGAAAAATCTAACAATACAATAAATAAGAGCCTCTCAACACAATTTGAAATATCCGATTTCTCAGATGGTGCTGTAAGTCTTACTTGTGTTAGTAAAAATTTAGATTCCATATCATCTGGAACTGGTTTTTTGATAAGTTTTTCAAGTTGAGAAAAGGCTATATTCACAAACCAACATATATTTGAATGAATGGAGTACTGTATTTTTGCTGTCTATACTTCTCTTTCTAAGGAAGTTTGAACATGACTTATATTCAGATTTAACCTGACAGAATACTATTCTTATAACAATTTTTCGGATTTTTGATACTTTTATTTAACAGAAGATATAATGAGTAAAGGTCGTTATTGGGAAGAAAATGGAATACCAAAAAATACCAAACTGATTGATACATTAAACTACAAAATATCTAATCTTACTATCTGCCCTAAAGACATGAAAGTAGGAACAAAAGTATACATAATAGGCTATCCAAAATTTTGAGTTACAGAAACTCAAAGCAATTTACCTGGGTATGGTCCTGTGACCGTGAAAAGTAATGAAAAAATTATCACAGATGGGATTATCAGTGGAAAATATAATAAAACAAGCGATGTAGTAGCTTTCGAAAGCACATACCCCTACAATAATTATTATGTGTCAAATAAAATGGATAGTGGGAATTCTGGTTGACCTGCTTTGGCTGTTTATAATAATACTTACTGCCTACTAGGCATATCAACTTGGGTTAATAAAGGTAATTTTGATAATCAAGGTATCGTTCAAAATATGAATAATATTTATTACAAAAAATAATTTAAAACTTTACTACGCGTTTTATGGAAAATATTCCAAACCAAAATTATTCAGCCTGACAAAACCCAAGAGAGTTTTTTAAAGAAAGCCTACAAGATGATCATAAATATTTGCAAGAAGGTGCTGAAAATTGGGCAGAAAAATTAACTTATGATTTAAGTAAAGAAGTTATTCAGTTTGATCTGCTTTTTATAGCCTTTGTTGCTGCATTCCAAAATGAGTTTACTAACAAAAATTTGTTATATGCATCAATTATACTAGGCATAGCCTCAATCATTACAGCTTTCTGGTATCTTCAATTAGTCTGCAATGAAAATGTAAACAGCATGAATAAAAGAAATGACATTGTGGAAAAAAGTCTAGGTAGAATAAATAAGGGAGAGGATCCCCTCGCGGTACATACTGGTCACAACATAGAAATGTCTTACGCAATGTGACTATTTAGGTGAAAAGAGAGGTTTTTACGAATTCTTCAGAAAACAGTTATTGTATGTTTTTTAGGAGCTTTAATAGTAGGGGTAGTTTGAATGTCAACTTAAATAAAATCCCCAATCCTCCAAATTCCCTGATCTCCTGCCTGTCCGGAGGCACAAGGCAGGTCTAAAAAACCATCACCCCTTTCGAGTCCGGCTTGTACGAGTCCGGACTTTAGGAGCCATTAAGTCCGGACTCAAGTAGCGCCTTGCTTTTCGTTTTTCGGGAATATAATGAGAGCATGAAAGATAAAGCCTATTATATGACTATCAATCAATTTTCCGCGGCACTTAAACTGTATATAGATCGTTTTACTGTAGAGCTGAGAGAAAGAGCAAAATGAGCAATGAAAATTTCAGGAAAAAAACTCCTCGATATTTAATTTTACAATTTTTTGTATATCTCGAATTACTTTTATGACAAAAAAACACAAAATATACACCGCCAAAGAACTCCAGAAATTCCCCTATATCAGCACAACGCTCCACGATATGGATAGAGAAGATGGGAGTATCGATATGATTCGTGAGTGGCAAAAATGAGCTTTCAAAAAAGTTCCAAAAGGTCTAGAATATGAACCAGTTGAAGCAATTGATGGTGATATACGAGATAGGATAACCATATCTATCCCCCGCTTTCAGCTCTTACGACTCAAAGAAGCTGCAAACACAGCAGGGATACCATATCAGACCTATCTCAATCATATCATCAAACAAAATATTGATCACTCTCGGGCACCTGTATCAAAAGGATAATAATAGCATACCAGTCTCAATCCCCCTCCTTGCTTTTCGTTTTTCGGGGATATAATGAGGGTATGAAAAAAACCTTTAATGCACTCGTATACCAAGAATGAGACAAGTTCGTCGCTCAATGTCTCGAGTTTGATGTGGCATCTTTCGGAGATACACACGATCATGCACTTACGATGCTCACTGAAGCAGTAGAGCTCTCCTACGAAGATTCAAATATTCCCCTCTCAATCAGCCATGCACGAGTGGCTCAATTTGACCTCAACCATGCCTAGTCCGATACTCACAAAACACATCTTGGATGTTCTCTTGCGTCATGGATTTGTTTTCGTGTCTCAGAAATGATCGCACGCGAAGTATCGACAAGTAATAAATGGAGTCATTCATACAGTGATAGTACCAAAACACGGAAAAGATATCCCTTTTGGCACCTTTCGGTCAATTGTACGACAGTCTGGTCTGAGTTTAGAGGATTTTATACGATAAATGGCTCTTGCTTTTCGTTTTTCGGGGATATTTCCTTGCAACAAAAATAAACTAGCTATAATAGCTACTATGAAAACTATCACTTCTGTCGAAGCACAAAACAACTTCTGAGCACTCATGGATTGAGCCATGCGGGCACCTATTACTATCACGAAACACGGGAAACCTCGTGTTATCGTGGTTTCTTATGAAGATTATACAGAACTGCAAGAAGTCAGCAGAGAAGAAGTTCCTGATACTGTCTACAAAGCGTATCAAAAGTCACTGACAAGCGAATCGAATTCTCGGACTAACATCTAGAGTGCATGAAAACTCCGATATCAATCGTAGAAGAAAGAGATATAGTAGATTTCCTCAATTCTCGTTACCTTACAAATCAATACAAAAAAGCAAAGTCCCACATTCTCGCTGGCTATCATGCAGGAGTTTTCATAAAAAAACGCAATCCAAAATGATGTGGAATCTGGTATTTTCGCATCAATCAACAATACCATGCATGGTGTAGATGGTCAGATAAAACTGGTAGTATTTGCTATCGACAATCATTCATAGCCTACGAGATTCGAGTCCGGACTTTAGGAGCCATCAAGTCCGGACTCAAGTAGCGCCTGCTTTTCGTTATTATTCTCCCGAGAAACGCGACCCAGAACTCCTCAAATGGTGGAATTGGAAGGAACGAAAATAATACAGAATACAAAGGACAAAATACAAATGGAGGACATTTTTTCCGTCATTCCAGAATTTCGGGCGTAACAAAGTGGAGTGAGAAATATGTGGAATCCAGGTGAATTGCTACACGAAGTGTTCGCTTAATGTATGAAGAACTTTTTAATAACCTGGATTCCGTATCAAGCACGGAATGACGGAACACAAAAAAACCTCCCAATTTGGGAGGTTTTTTAAAGGAGTAAGATTTAATCTTTTAGAACTCAGAGAAATGACTGGATGATAGCCAGGACGAGAGCAAATATAGCTGCGGCCCAGAAACCATTGGTACTAAATCCAGCGATGAGATTATCAACGAGGAGGACCATTAGGACATTGATGATGAGTGAGACGAGCCCGAGAGTGATCCAGTTGAGAGGTGCTGTGAGCATCTTCAAGAGAAGTCCGATGGTCGCATTCACGAGACCGAGAACAAGAGCCACAATCAGAGCTGTGACGAAACCATCGATCTGCACACCAGGAACCAGATATGCAGCAGCAAAAACAGCTACAGCTGACAACAGGAGCGATATCAGAAATTTCATTCAAGAAAGTTAAGAAGTAGGAAAGAAAAGTATACTCCCCTATTGCTTTTAGCAATAAAATTTGCATTGCCTATTTTCTGTCTAAAATTCCTCTATGCGAAAAGAAAAATCATTTCTCTACGAAGAAGCAATAGCTTCTATCCGAGCTTCATCTCTGAAAAAACGAGATGAAAAAATAATCCCCGAAGAATACATAGTAGCAACTCACTGACCTGCCCTTGCAAAGGTCGTCAAGACACACCCAGAAACACTGAATCTCATAGGTATCTACCGTGTGAATTGTTCTCATATTGGGAAAGAATGAGATCTCGAGGCACTTGCTGAGTACCTAAAAGTTATCAGTGAATATATACCTATCCTGATAGACCTCCAGTGACCAAAGCCTCGTATTCATGAGATTGATTCAGCATACAATGGTATCACTGTAAATATCTGAGACCGGCTCGAAGTCAGCTATGAAAGCCCTGATTCATCGAATCGTTTCTGTATCCCATGAAAACTCCGCGTCTGCTTCCCTGAAATCATAGACGTCATGCAAGTGGGAGACGTCGTCATATTTGATGATGGTAAGATGAGTGCCATCGTGCGAGAAAAATGAGAAACAATAAATATCATCGAGTGCAGTGAGATACTCTCTGGTGAGGCGACGTTTATCCTCTGAGGAAGAAAGTGAATTTGCGTCAGAAATCGTCCACTCGGTATAGAGTGTATCACAAATCACGACAGAAAAAGTATAGAATTTGCGCGGGATATTCTCGGGTTTGAATGTGTCGACAATATCATGGTATCCTACTTTAGCACTCCGACTGATATCGAGCATTTTATCAGAATTATGCGCGAAGAATATACGTTCGCATGAAAACTCGGTGGAAAATTTGAGACACCTCACGCAGTACTCAATGCTGATGAAATACTCGCAAAATGACAACTCACTCTCGCTATGTTTGGTCGTGGTGATCTCAGAGTCGAGATGGATCCACGGGCGGCTTGAAATATGCACGATATTCAGGTAGTTTTCTTCAATACCTGTCGACAATACGGTGTCGAATCAATCTGTGCAACAGGCTTTCTCGAGAGTATGCTCACGCCAGATGGAAAAGTCACTCCAGCAGAAATATACGACATGGAAACATCGATGACGACCTGACCCGACCATCTCATGTTGTCAGGCGAGACAACCTATGGCGCGCAAGCAAGAGAATCAATAGAGCTCGAAAACACCTACCAGAGAGTTATGTTAAACAAACTTCAAAAATGAGAAGTACAATACAGAGAAATTCCAAAACTAGAACTCAGAGAACTTCTCTCTATACTGTAGAGTATGTTCGACTCCCATAGAATAAAACGATTAAATGATCATGGCTACAAAAGTGGCAATATCCTCTATTGGACAGAGTGAGCACTACGCACGCGGTGGAACTGTGGACTCGAATACGCACGTGAATATGCTCTCGAGAAAAATGTCAGTCTCTTCCCTCTTATCACCGTTGATGCTGACTATGCTCATGAAAATATCAGACAATTGGTCTTCCTAATAGAATCAATCTCGACACTCCAGGCAGAATATGCAAAAAATGACTCTTTTCTGAATGTCATTTATGGTAAGACAAGGGATATTATCCAGAAAATAATTGAAGAGCATAACATCGGCATGATAGTAGCCTCTGCAACGTACGTGAGATATTTTAGTGGTATTTTGAAGTCTCTCTCAATTGAGCTTACGCTCCCTGTTATCCAGATTGACGATGCAAGCCTTCTTCCCCCATGGATAGCGTCAGATCACGAAGAATACGCCGCCTATACTCTCAGAAAAAAATATTGGGAAACGCTCTCTCACCTTTCACTAGAAAAAGAATCTCCTTGGAAAAAATGTCATACTATTGGTCTCTATGATGAGAGTAAAAAAATACTCGAGTCATCATGGTACAAAAAATATGAATCAACGCTAGAAAATCATGAGATAGTTCAAGGTGGTGAAATCGCCGCACAAAAACATTGGGAATATTTCAAAACACACACACTTGAACACTATGACGAATCTCGCAACAATCCAAATATCACAGGTACTTCCTTCCTTTCACCTTATCTCCATTTTGGATGTATATCTCCTCTTCAGATATACTATGAATGAAGACACCTCGAAACTAAAAACTCGAAACTAAAAACTTCACTAGATGCCTATCTCGAAGAGACTCTCATACGTCGAGAACTCGCTATCAATATGTGGTATTACAATGACGACGCTGACAACTGGAAATGTCTCCCCAATTGGGTCATAAAAACACTCGATGAGGATCGAGAAAAACAAACATCACTCATACAGACGGACGACTACACGCGAAAAGAATTAGAATGAGGAAAAACACATGATCCGCTCTGGAATGCAGCCCAGAATCAGCTCATTCGAACAGGAAAAATCCACGGATATGTCCGGATGTACTGGTGAAAACAACTCACGAAATGGTTCCGAGATTGGCGAGATGCATACACCCTCTGAGTCTACCTCAACGACAAATTCGCTCTCGATGGATGCAGTCCAAATGGCTATACTGGCGTAGCATGGTGTTTTGGGAAACATGATAGACCATTTCCACCGAAGAAAACACACTACGGACTCATCCGCTCAATGACTATCTGAGGTATGAAAAAAAAATTTGATGTGGAAAAATATATAAATCATTGGGGATAAATTGCTTTTTATGCGGTTTTTTATATGATTCAGGCAAATTTTAACGTGTCATAAATTTCTATGTCTCTCTATTCTCGCCTCTTTGGTGACCCCACAATATCTGTCCTTCATGGATATCAAAAAGATCTTCTCAAAATCAAAAAAATTGAAGAGGAATTCAAGAGTATCGATAATCTCGATGCTGTGAAATCAAAAACAGAAGAATTCAAGACACGATTTACTCCTATTCGTCTCGCATATATCACAGAAAAGGACCGCATAGATACAGCGCTCGACATGAATATGCTGACAAAAAATGAAGCCCATGAAATGAACAAAAAAACATATATCACGAGTCGCGAATCAATGGTCCAGGATATCAAGTTCGGAGCAATAGCACTCCATCGAAGAGCCAGTGAGCTCATCTTTGGGCAAGAACTGACGCTCGCTGATGGGAGTAAAAAAGTCTGGAATATGATACCTTTTGATGTCCAACTCGTCGGTGCCATGACACTCAATGGAGGTAATATCCCTGAGATGCGTACTGGTGAAGGAAAGACTCTCGTTGCGACGATAGCCGCATACCTCAATGCGCTTTCTGGCGATCCAGTACACGTGGTCACAGTCAATGAATATCTCTCTCGTCGTGATGCGAGTGAGATGAGTGTTATCTACGGTGCACTCGGACTCACGACAGGCGTCGTCCTCAATAATCAATCACGTGTAGAAAAAAAGAAAAACTACAATTGTGATATCGTCTACGTCACTAATACAGAGCTCGGATTTGATTATCTCCGTGATAATATGGCGACTTCACTTTCTGACCAAGTTATGTCTCGTCGTGCCTTTGCTATCATAGATGAAGTGGATTCCATCCTCATCGATGAAGCTCGTACTCCGCTCATCATATCATCACCAGACAACGAACCCACATCAAAATATCTCAAGTTCGGTCAGATGTCCACCAAGCTCTCACATCCCGAGCATTATACTGTCGATGAAAAGACGAAAACTGTCGCTCTGACAGAAGACGGTATCGAAAGAGTAGAAAAATCACTCTGAGTAGACAATATATTTGTCTCAGATCATTACAATGATCTCCATCATATAGAAAATGCTCTCAGGGCAAAAGCATGCTATATTCGCGATATAGATTATCTCGTTCGTGCTGATAATATCCTGATTATCGATGAGCACACGGGTCGTGTCATGGAGGGGAGACGTTTTAGTAACGGTCTCCATCAAGCACTCGAGGCAAAAGAAAATGTCACCATTCAACGTGAAAGTAAGACGCTAGCAAATATCACTTATCAGAACTTTTTTCGTCTCTATGAAAAGCTCTCAGGCATGACCGGTACAGCAAAAACTGAAGAAGAAGAATTTCAAAAAATCTACGGCCTCGATGTTATCCAGGTTCCGACAAATAAGCCTCTTATCCGTGATGATAGAGCAGATCTCCTCTTCAAAAACGAGAAATGAAAATTTGATTACATCGTAAAAAATATCGAAAAAATACATGCTACAGGTCAACCTATTCTCGTTGGGACAGTCTCTGTAGCAAAATCAGAACTCCTCTCTGATATGCTCACGCAAAAATGAATCAAACACGAAGTACTCAATGCAAAACAAGACGCACGTGAAGCAGATATAGTTGGTAACGCAGGTCAAAAAAATGCTATCACGATAGCGACAAATATGGCCGGACGAGGTACGGATATCAAGCTCTGAGACGGTGTCCCCGAGCTCGGATGACTCGCGATTCTCGGTACAGAAAAACACGAAACACGTCGTATCGATAATCAGCTTCGTGGGCGATCTGGACGTCAGGGTGATCCAGGATTGAGTCAGTTTCTTGTCTCTCCCAGTGATGATATCATGCGAATATTTGGTGGTGATAAATTGTTCTCTATGTTCAATTCTCCATTTTTTGCAAGCCTACCAGAGGATGAACCACTGATACAGAGCAAAACCCTCACCAAACGAATTACAGCAATCCAAAAACAAGTTGAAGGAAGGCATTTTGACATGCGAAAACATGTCCTAGAATACGATGATGTGATGAATCAGCATCGATTAATTATCTACGGAAGAAGACAGAAAATGCTCGAAGACTTCGCAAAAACTGATGACACAGGTTCAGACATAGATTTATTCATAGAAAAAATATTTTCAGACGAAGCAGAGAGGATAGTCATGCGCCATCAGGATACAGAACAAAAAATAGACACAGAAAAACTCTCTCTCAGTATGAGTGAGATACTCAAGGAATCAATCATTTTGGGCGGAATCGATTTCGAAAGTCTCCGAGATGAGATATCTTCGCTCTGGAAAGAAAAACTCACCAACATACAAAAACTTTTCGGAGAAAGAAATTTCGATCAATTTCAAAGAGAGATATATCTCGCTTCTATAGATCAGCTCTGGATGGAGCACATCGAAAAGATGTCCAACCTCCGTGAAGATGTAGCATTTGAAGGATATAATCAAAAACAGCCACTCTTGGTCTATCAAGAACGAGCTTATGATTTCTTTATGCAGCTCATAGATGAGATAAATTATCGAGTTGTTCGTGGTCTCCTCTCGGCAAATGCTGGCACGCAGGTTCAGCAAGTAGAAATCAATCTCGATGAGCTCCAACCAAAAACAACAGAAAATACAAAAAATTCACATCCTCTTTTCAGACAACAAGGGGAAAATAACGATGAAGGAGTAAAAGTAATCCGATTAAAATAAATAAGAAATAAGTCAATACCCTTCTTGACTCTATTTTTCCCGAGAAAATTGGCAAATCAGAGAGAAGTGTAGTATTATTTTGGCATGAAAATGAATCAGAATAGTATTGTTCACCAGGACGGGCTCCTCGAGCTCATCTGTGTCGGGACACTGGATGAGAAAACATCTCCTCCTATTTTCGGAAGCATACTCAAATATGCCAAAGAAGCACCGCAAGTCGTCGTATTCGATCTCAGTCGAGTCGAAGGTATCAAGACGGCATTTATCACATGAGTGCTCGAGATAAGTAAGTATCTCCAGAACAATGGAGGGACGAGCATCATAATTCCCGGGAAAATGGGTGATGTACTCGAGATAACAGGTATAAAACAAGCCGTACATATAGTCACATCTATCGAGGAGGCAAAGGCTTATGCTCGTGAACATTTTCCACAAGTAATTAACTTTGTACGGGATAAACAACAAAAAAAAGATATATCTCAAGCGACTCAATGAAAAAATATTGATGAAAAAACATGGAAATTCTTTGATGATGAAGAAAAAAAACAAGTCAGCATAGAAAACATCCTCAAGTACGCAATAGAGACACAATCATCTGATGTGCATCTCGCAGCAAAAAAACCAATCACATTCCGAATAGAAGGTGTCCTGATAAAGATTGAACATGAGCCTGTTCTCAGTCTAGAGCATATGGAACAAATAAAGAAAAAAATTCTCGAAAAACATCCTGACCTCTTGGAGAGATTAGAAAAATCACACGATGTCGACTTTGGATATATAACAGAGGCTGACAAAGTTTCATTTCGTGTCAATGGAGCTCTCGCACTGGAGAATCTCAATTTCACATTTCGACGGATAGAACAAAATACAAAGAGCTTAGAAGATCTCGGACTCCCCCAGGCTATTGATCAATTTCTCTCTGCAAAACAATGACTCATACTCGTAACTGGACCAACTGGCTCAGGTAAATCAACGACACTCGTCGCCATGCTCGAAGAGATAAATAAAACTCGTGGGGAAAATATCATCACTATCGAGGACCCCATAGAATTCCTCTTTACAGACAAAAAATCCATATTTTCACAGCGAGAAGTATGACGAGATACTGGCTCATTTGTTTCTGCGATACGAGCTGCAATGCGAGAAGACCCAGATGTAGTCATGGTGGGCGAAATGCGAGATACTGATACAGTAGAAGCAGCCCTCAATCTCGCAGAAACTGGTCACCTCGTCTTCTCGACACTCCATACATCAGGAAGTGTCCAGACTATCAGTCGTATAGCTCAATTTTTCAATCCTGACCAACAGAGACAAATATTTACACGATTAGCAGATAGTTTACTCGGAGTACTCTCGCAGAGACTTGTACATCGACGAGATGGTAGCAATAAGCGTATTGCCATCTTCGAACTCATGATAGTGAATAGCGGTATAAAAAATCTCATACGTTCTGGTGATCTCGCACAAATCAATAATGCTATACAAATGTGAAGGAATGAAGGTATGATACCTATGTATGTGTACGCACAAGAATTAGAACAAAAATGAATCATTCATAGAGATGACTACGCTGGATTTTTTACCAATCAAGACATCTAAAAATATGAAATATTTTCTTCAAAATTTTCAGAAATTTCTCCCGCACATCATGTTTTGTGCTATTATTCTTATTAGTAATACTTCTTTCGCAGCGGGGGTTACTGGTATAGGGAATGGTTCGAGTAGTACCCGAGATCTCTCAAATAATTCAATATTTCGACCAGGATCTGGAGATTTCTTTACTGTGATAAGAAACGTGACACTCAGTATCATAAGTGCAGTTCGTATCATCATCAATGGAGTGGCCCTCCTCGCAATGCTCTATGTCGGTTTTCTCTGGGTCAGTAGCATGGGAAATGAAGAAAAGAGAACTGAAGGTACCTATAGAATACTCCTTATTGTAGTATGACTCTTTCTCGTCAATGTAGCAGAACTCGTCTACACAATTATTACTGGAAGCAACTACCTCAGCAATTGATTCACCAGAAAAGTCGCATCAGTGTCTACGAGAGATCCTGGTGGAAGCTTCAATGAATCAGCACTACAGACATGTAATTATTTTTTCTGTCCACAAAATTTCTGGTGAAATGGAAGTGTCATAGCTATCGTGAAATTTTTTGAGATGACTATGATTGCGGTAGCAGTTGTCATGTTTACGTGGGGTGGATTTACTATGCTCTTCAGAGGAAATGATGAACAAACTGCCCAATCAGCGAAAATGCGTCTCGTCTATGGAACAATAGCTCTCGTAGTTGTAGGGTTCATAGAGTCACTCTATCGAGCAATATTTTTCTGAGGCACACTGAATGCTTCGGGTATAACAGGCATCCTCGTCAGTGTAGCAAATTTCTTTCTCTTCTTGGCTGGACCTATAGCACTCATATATATAATTATAGGATCATATTTCTACATCACTGCGGCATGAGATGAAGAAAGAGCTGATAAAGGAAAAAAAATTCTTCTCTATACATTTTTTGCGACGATACTTCTTCTCCTCTCATATACATTCCTCGTAGAAATAGTAGGACTTAACCTCTTCTAATTATGAAAAAAATACTTATCCTTATATTCATATTATCCAGTACAGCATATTCATTTGCTGAACTGCAAAGTGATGACCTAGGGACAGGCCTCAGCGCAAATCTCGACATAGTTACCTACACCAGTGAACCGTGTGGTATAGCATGAGAAAAATGAGGTTTTGGTGAAATGTTTGGAAATTCGGGCCAAATGGGAAGATATAAATGTTATATTTCAGCATCAAATGGTTTTGTTGATTTTATATCAAGTATCTACAAATACGTATTCTTTATTAGTCTCGTAATAGGAGTACTCCTCATGGTAGTTCTTGGTATTGGTATGTCGATATCAGGAATTGGCTCAGAAGATTTAAAGACAAAAGCAAAGGAAAAAATCATGGACATACTCATCGGTCTCCTAGCGCTCGCTATGATACCCTGGATACTCAAAACTATCGCACCTTTCTTTTTTAGGTAAGGCTACTCAGTATAGTCGAGGATAACCTCATAATTTTCTGAAGATGCGACATGTCACTCATGGAGACCTCCGATACAGGCAAGAAATTGATCGTCGTCTGTATCAATGAGTTTATCACCAAAACGATTCTGGACGAGATGTTCAGCGCCAGAGCGTACACGACAAGCACATGTAGTACAAGCTCAGGCTCGACATGCAAATGGTGAATCAATCCCCAATTTTTCACACTGTTCTGTGATAGATGTTTTAGAATCCCCAACGAAAGTATGCCAATTTCCTGAAGGATCTTTGAGTTTTATAGTAATCATAGTGATTTATAGGATACAAATTTCTTGCATTTCGCAAGATTTTTGTATTATGTCGCCTGTATTGGGACCCAATTATTGGGGCTTGTACCAATTATTTCTTTATTTTCTTTTATGCCCCGAGGCAAAAAATACAATGCTGCAACGAAATTTATCGATGCAAGCAAGACATACTCTATCGAAGAGGCAGTATCTCTTCTGGAAAAAACAAACTTTGTGAAGTTTGACCCTACGGTTGAAATTCATTTCCGTCTCGGAATCAACCCAACAAAAGCGGATCAAATGATTCGTATGGGTATGACTCTCCCCCACGGAACAGGAAAAGATATCAAGATAGCTGCTTTCACAGATGCGGGAGATGAGAAATCACTCATTTCTGGTGGTGCACTTGTCGCTGGTGGTGATGATCTCATATCTGGTATTGAGACAGGTTCTATTCCTCTCAATTTTGATATAGCGATTGCTACACCTGTTATGATGCGAAAAATGGGTAAAATCGCAAAAGTTCTCGGACCAAAAGGACTCATGCCAAATCCAAAATCTGGTACAGTAGGTGAAGACCTCTCTGCTATCCTCAAGGAATTAAAAGGTGGTAAATTTGAAGTCAAAAATGATAAACAAGGAGATATCCATGGTGTTTTTGGGAAGCTTTCATTTGGTTCAAAAAAACTCACAGAAAACCTCGAAAACTTTATCCAGCATCTCACAGAAGCTCGACCAACAGGGCTCAAAACAACTGTGACTTTCATCGAAGCTGTTTATGTCTGTACTGCTATGTGACCTTCTATTCCCGTCAAAATATAATAGGATTTACATCCTGCAAATTAAGCTCTCTTTGAGAGCTTTTTTTGAATAAAAAATACGACGCTGGCAGATAAGAGAGCTATGAGAAGAATTCCTGGACCAGTCTGAGGCAGATTATCAATTGGAACCGGCTCAGAAAAAACAACATCACGTTCCAAAGGTTCGTCAATAATTGATGAGGGAGGAGGGACATTTTCTTCTGAGCCAAGACTCGCCAATGGAGGCAATACCCCATTGTATACGATCTTGAGTGGTATCTTATTTTCAGGAGGCAACTCTGTCCCATCGAGAGATATAACCTTCTGCAGTGTAAGCTCATATGGGACAGTGAGTTCCATTGAACTTTTGAGTGTGATGATAATAATGCGGAGGTCTTCTAGTGAAGTCTTAACATCTAAAATAGGAATAAGCTTTTTTGTTTTTGGGTTTTTGAGAGCGATTTGGACTTGAGAAATATCTATTGGTCGAGAAAAACCAAGTTCAATAGTATTTTCGCTACTTGTTAATGGATCCTGAGTGAGGTTCATTTGGGGAAGTGCAGAATATGTCTTTGCATGGAGAGGAATAGTTTTTCCTATATCTTGTCCATCTTTGTTATACGCATAAACAATAAGTGTATAATCTGTAGCTGGAGACAATTTTTGGATATCTCCTTCAGTTTTTTCTATAAAATCAGTATCGAGGAGAGGATTTGGTGAAACGGGGTCCAAAAGAGCACTTTCATCATAAAATATTTTATACTTCGTAGCATCAGGTATAGCTGACCAGGTAAGAGTCATGGAAATATCTGAGATTTTCTTTGCTTGGAGAATACTCTGAGAAGAATCAACCGCAAAGGCGGAAAAGCCTATTGCCAGAAGGATGAGAATGAATACTCTGTACATAAAATAATTTTGAGAAATGTTCTGAAATATTACACCGAAAACATCTTTTAAGAAAGAGAAAAACCCTAGATGAGGATGATTCACTCTTGTAGAAATCATGATTGTCATTGTAATCATAGTTTTACTGACACAAATGGGCAACATAGGAGGACTATTCCGTAGTCGTGAGAGAAATAAAGTCGAGGAAATAGCGGTGAAAATAGTCGCTGCTATCGATGAATCAAAGATAGATACACTCCTCGGGAAAACAGTTGAAGGTAAAATAGTGAGGAAACGTACTGCAAATATCACACTCGATAATGCACAGAATACAATTGAATTTAGTTCGATGGTAAACCTCGCAGAAGAGGAGGAAGACAAATTTGATGATGAGACAAAAATTGAAAAATCATGGACGCTAGCAGGTATGGAGTCTTTCTTCTATGAATGCCCTTCAAATAATGAACCTCTAACACTCACAGACATTGGTATTACCTTTCAGGATGATACTATAACATTTTCAAGTACTACATCACCAGCAGTGCCAAATAATATTGTCCTCCTCCTCACACATATAAATACAGCTCATGAGATACATATTGATCGTAGAACTGGCCTCACCTATGAAATAGACAGTAAATGAAAAGGAACGGACGATAAGTGGCAAATAACCTGTAATTAATTTTTATGAAACTTATTATTTTTCTCGTCGGTGTCGTCTTATCTGTATGGGTAGGCGCTGTCGTCTACACACCCACTCAAGCATTTGTGACAGACATAAAAGAAATCTACCTCAAGAGTAAAGCAACCCAGAGGACTATTAGTCAAAAATCAGAAGCAACTGTCAATACTATTACAGAATCATACAAAGAAATAGCTCGAGTATTTGGCGTAAAAGTAGCTGAGGAAAATATCAAAGAAGAAGTGAGCAATCCTACACCAGCAGGTACAAAAGATCCGATAGAACAATTATTTAGCCATAATATAGCTCTCTGGATAGCGACAGGGATAGGATTTATGACACTCAGTATTTATCTAAATATCCTCTCATTTTTTGCCTTTTTCATGAAACCAGTTACTTTTCTCCTCAGAAAATAGAAAGCAAACAACTGGTCGGGCTCTTTATGCATATCATCATGGCTATCTACGCTCTTCCGAGATATTCATGAGTACGGCTATCGACACGGACTTTTTCACCCTGGGTGATAAAGAGAGGGACTTTGATTTCGAGTCCAGTATTGAGTGTCGCTGGTTTGAGATTATTTGAAGCACTATTACCTTTTTCTCCTGGTGGCGTATCGACGACCTCTAGGTTTACCGAAGGTTCAATCTGGACATTGATAGGAGTACCATCCCAAAACATAACCGTTGTTTTGTCGCCCTCGACAAGGAAATATTTTTTTTCACCGATAACATCAGCATTGATAAAATAGCTATCGAAACTCGTCGTATCCATAAAGTGATACGCTGAACCGTCAGAATACTGATAATCCGCATCTCGGAGTTGGATATCCGCTTGCTCTACCTTGTCTACTGCATGAAAAGTCGTAGACATAGATTTACCATTGAGCAAATTCACAATTGTGCATTTCTCCATACCTTTCCCCATCGCTACTTTGAGATGTTCTGACTTTGTTACTTCATACGGTTGACCATCTACGATGATTTTTTTTCCAACCTTGAGTTCATCCATGCTTGCCATAAATACGTTGTATAAGAGTTAAAAACGAGGAGATAATACATAAAATACTAAAAAGGCAAGAAATACATCCCGCCTTCTTAGCCATTCAGACTAAAGAAGTACCTTCTCTGGAACTTTTGTTCATTCAAAAAAACCATCAAATTCTTCCTGAAGCATTTCCTGTTTTTTCATGAGAATCTGAGATATCTGCTCATGAAGTTCTTTGTGAGAATTGATGATTTTCTTCGCTGTTTCATAGGCCTCCACGAGCAGCTTTCTTACCTTCGTATCAATGAGATGCTTCGTTTCATCTGAGATAGGATTCCCCTCTTCGAGTTCACCGAGATAGTTCCCATCAGCCATACGTCCTGCGACATTTTCCATACCGATATCGCTATCAAAACCATATCGAGTCACCATATTACGTGCGATATCAGTTGCTCGCTCTATATCAGATGATGCTCCTGTAGTGATGTAGTCAGCGCCAAAGAAAATCTCTTCTGCCGCACGTCCGCCAAAATACACAGCGAGCTCATCCAACATCTTTGCTTTTGTGATATAGGTTCTATCCTTTTCTGGTAAAAACCAAGTTACTCCACCTGCAGAACCACGTGAGATGATAGATATCTTGTGTACTGGATCAGAATGCTTTGTCATCTTCCCAACAAGAGCATGACCAACCTCATGATATGCAGTGAGTTTTTGTTCAAAATCAGTCATCACATGAGATTTTTTCGTATTTCCCATGACTATCTTTTCGATACTCACTTGGAGCATATGCTGAGTGATTTCATGAGAATTTTCACGACCTGCGAGAATAGCTGCTTCATTCAGGAGATTTTCGAGGTCAGCACCAGAAAAACCAATAGTTGAACTCGCAACTTTCCGAAAATTCACATCTTTCGCCATAGGTTTATTGCGAGCATGCACTTCGAGAATAGCGATACGATCCTCGAGGTTTGGGAGATGTATGATGACTTTTCTATCGAATCGTCCTGGACGAAGAAGGGCTTTATCGAGCACGTCAGCACGATTTGTAGCTCCCATGATGATGACATTTGTCTCATTATCAAAGCCATCCATTTCTGTGAGTATCTGATTGAGTGTCTGCTCTCTCTCATCATGACCACCGCCAAAACCAGTAGAACGTTTTTTACCGATAGCATCAATCTCATCTATGAAAATAATCGCGGGAGAATTTGCTTTTGCTTCAGTAAAAAGATCACGTACGCGAGCCGCCCCTACACCGACAAACATCTCCACAAATTCTGAACCAGAAATAGAATAAAAAGGAACATTACTCTCCCCTGCTACAGCCCGAGCTAAGAGTGTTTTACCTGTTCCTGGAGGACCAACCATGAGGACTCATCGTGGGATTTTTGCCCCAAGTTTACGATATTTATTTGGATTTTTGAGAAAATCAACGAATTCTTGGAGGTCTTGCTTTTCTTCAGCAGAACCGGCGACATCGCTAAATAATATTTTTCCTTTTGTAGGTTCATATCTTTTTGCCTTATTTTTGACAAAACTCATAGGCCCGCCGCCTGATCCAGACATCATACGTCCCATAAGCAGGATAAATATACCGAGGAAAAGAAGAGTTCAGATGATAGTAGGAGCGAGATCTGCCCAAAAATGCATAGAAGTAGTATCTATGATCTTTACTGTATTGAGAGGATTATTGATATCGATGCCTATATCTTTGAGAGAGTCCTGAGCAGGGAGTACAGCTGTCTCAGTCACGGGAGAATCCTTTGATATTCATGTGAAGTCAAACTGCGGCTCTGTCGTTTGAGCGCCTGCAACAGTACCTATAATTGAGCTATCACGGATCTCTACAGTACTATACTTCCCAGTTTTATATGATTGAACAAAATCAGATATAGCTACATCTTTACTCTGACTAAATCCTTGGAATATATAGAGAACACTTCCTCAGAAAATAAGGGAAATAACGAGCAAACTCAAAAGAGTTGAATACTTTTTTTTCGTTGGTTTTTTCTTATTTGATTGTCCTGGAGTTCCCGCTGCTGAAGTCTCTTTAAATTTCTTTTTTTGAGATTGAGTAAGTTCAGAATTCTTTGGAGGCATATGAGGAATAAAAATGATAAGGTTATAACGTGCGCAAGTATATGAAAAAGTTTTGATTTGCAAAAACAGAAGAGTCATTAGAATTCATAAAATTCTCGTATAATATTGACTATGCAGGCTATTATTTTGGCAGGTGGTTATGGTACACGTCTCTACCCCCTCACACTTAATGCTCCGAAACCGATGATTCAAGTAGGCGAAAGGCCTATGATAGAATACCTCGTGGAGAAAATACAAAAACTTCCTCAGATTCATGAGATTTTTATAGTATCAAATGATAAATTTACCCATGTATTTGATGAATGGCTCGCAGCATCAGACTATGAAAATATAAAAATCATCAATGACGGGACTAAAACAAATGAAGATAGGCTCTGATCTATCGGTGATATCCAGTATGTTATTCAACAAGAAAATATATATGAGGATGTGATAATTCTCGGCGGTGACAATCTGATAGAGGATGATTTTCGAGGTCTTATAGAAACATTTTTAGAAAAATGAAACACTATAGGGCTCTATGATGTAGGAGATTTCGAATATGCAAAACAACTCAGCACTCCAGTTCTCGATAATGAAAACCGTATTATACAGCTCCTTGAAAAACCGGAAAATCCGACCACAACACTTATCGGAACACTAATCTACGTACTTAAAAACGAATCACTCAAATATATAGATGAAGTAATCTCATCTGGAAAAGCTGATCGAGCGGGAGATTTTATAGCGTACCTCTGCCAAAAAGAAAATGTATACGGTTTCCCTCTCAAGGGTGAATGGTTCGATATCGGAACGCTCGAACAACTCAAAAAAGCAGAAGATTGGATTTGTTTGATATGAGAAACAAAATAGTGTAGTATGGGTGTATGACTGCAAATATCATACAAGCCATAGATGCTTTCGCTATTTTTGTTGGACTTGCTGGAGTCGGGGTTATACTCACGGGTGTAGTTCATAGCATATTCAATTTTATATCCCTTGAGCTCGGGACAAAAAGTAAGTATATCTCTCATGATGCTATCAGATATAGGTTAGGTGTCTATCTCCTATTGGGTCTTGAATTCCTCGTTGCGGCTGACATCATGGAAACAGTCTTCAAGCCCAGTCTCGAACAGCTCGGTATATTGGGAGGAATAGTCATCATACGAACACTCCTCAATTACTTTCTCAATAAAGAACTAGAACATATAAAAAAAAATAACCACGTATAATAATGAAAAATAAGAAGAAACTCCGTGATAAAGATATCATCAATAAAAAAAATCTAATTGAGATAATCAACGATGATAGATTTCGAGTGGCAATTTTTTGATCAGCACGGATAAAGCCAGAAGATACAACGTATCAGGAAATAATGCAACTCGCCGAGAATCTCGCAAAAAGCAACTACGATATAGTCACCGGTGGCTGACCTGGAGCTATGGAGGCAGCATCTATCGGACATTCTCTTGCTTCAGAATCATGTACAAAATGACAAGCAATAGGCATCAACATAGAGCTTCCTTTTGAACAAGAACCAAATAAATACCTCGATTTTACAGAAACAAAAAGCACTTTTTCTGCTCGACTTGATACATTTATGCTCCTCTCTCACACCTTTATTATTACACCTGGTGGAATAGGGACACTTCTCGAGCTCTTCTATACATGGCAACTCATGCAAGTAGGTCACGTCTGTAAGACGCCTATCATTCTCTGGGGAAGTGGATACAAGAATCTCAAAAAATTTCTCCGCGATGAGATACTCGCAAATTGATATATGTCAGAACAAGATTATGAGCTTACTATTCAGGTAGAATCAATGGATCAAGTTCTACAACTCGTCAATATGGCTCATAAAAATCACGAAAAAGCATGAAAAAATGCTTGTGTAAACATCAGACAGTATATGGCAGGGGCGAGACAATTAGGACTTATCTAAAAACCAACACGGGTAGAATCCACTTCTCGGAATTTCATATATTTTCCGTCAAAGATAAACTCAGCATTTCCTACAGGTCCATTACGATTTTTACGAATAAAAATAGTGGTCTTTCCCTTGTTCACATCATTTTCCTGCATCTCTGCATTGTTGTAATATTCTTCACGATAGATCATGAGGACGATGTCTGCATCTTGCTCGATAGAACCAGATTCTCGTAGATCAGAGAGAATGGGTTCCTTACTTGCTCGACTCTCGACAGCTCGAGAGAGCTGAGAAAGTGCGATAATAGGTATATTGAGTTCTCTGGCAAGAGATTTGAGTCCTCGTGATATGTCAGATATTTCTTGAACACGATTCATAGGATTTGTCCCCTGAATAAGCTGAAGGTAGTCAATCATAACCATATCGAGACCAGACTCTATCTTGAGGCGACGACATTTTGATTTTATCTCAAGCAATGTCATACTCGCTGAATCATCGATATATATCTGCGAGGTCGAGAGTTCTGAAAGAGCATCTCCGATACGAGCAAATTCATCATCAGTCAATTCTCCTTTTTGGAGCTTCCATGAATCAATACCCATAGCAGCACACACCATACGATCTGTGAGCTGCTCTTTACTCATCTCAAGAGAGAATACTGCGACATTTTTCTTTTTAGCGATATTCTGAGATATATTGAGAGCCATCGCCGTCTTACCCATAGATGGACGAGCTGCGAGGATGACGAGATCTCCTCATTTGAGTCA
>Ga0335396_10001987_pt1 | contig 25613 bp, 20 predicted proteins | sample FRY02_FD_205743 | JGI IMG/M metagenome (GOLD analysis project Ga0335396, IMG submission 205743) | Freshwater microbial communities from Lake Fryxell liftoff mats and glacier meltwater in Antarctica - FRY-02 (spades assembly) (version 2) | ecosystem: Environmental > Aquatic > Freshwater > Ice >... | reverse complement strand
ATTTTGATGTGGCATTGTGACTGGTCGCAGGTCGCGACAAGTCGCGAAGTCCTTTCCGGCAGAAAGGACCTACAGAGAACAGGTAACAACACGTGATTCTGAATGAACTGAAACTGAACAACTTTTGCATCTATCGGGGCGAGCACGAATTCAACCTCGCGCCGTCAGCGTCGCGGGGCAAGACGAAGCCTGTGGTTCTGTTTGGTGGCATGAATGGCGGCGGCAAGACGACGATTCTTGATGCAGTGCAGTTGGTGCTGTACGGCAAACGGTCAAAGTGTTCTAAGCGTGGAGAAAAATCGTACGAAGACTTTCTGCGCGGCTGCATCAATCACGATGTTGACCAGCAAATGGGCGCGTCCATCGGTTTGACGTTTTTGTATGCCTCGGAAGGCAGCGAGAACGTCTACGAAGTCTCACGCATGTGAGCCGCAGGCAGCGGTGGAGCCATCCGCGAACGTGTTTCGGTGATGAAAGACGGCGAGCCGGATCATTGGATGGCGGAGAATTGGAATCAGCTTGTCGATGACCTGATCCCGTTCGGCGTGGCTCAACTGTGTTTCTTTGATGCAAGGAAGTCGTCGAGCGATTGAAGCAGGATCTGGCAGGCGTTGTGCCTCAGCTGGAACGGGCCACCAGTCGGTCGTACAAGGCGGAAGCAGATTTTGCAAAAGTCGGCGGCAAGCATTGGGAACAACGCGAGCAGCGGCAACGGCACAAAGGTGAGCTGGATTCTGAGCATCGCAATCAACTGGTGGAACGCTATTTCCCTCACGCCAGCCATCAGGTGATTATCCTGTCAACGGATACCGAGATCGAAGAGCACTACTTCGAACAATTGAAGCCCAGCCTGGCTCGTGCGTATCACCTGAACTACGACGAAGCGGGGCGTATGACGACAATTGAAGAGGGCTATTTCTGGAAGACGTCGGACGCGGTTTGAGGTTTTCGGCGAGCGGTTGGGCGTCAGCCCTCCGAGTGCGATTAAAGTAGCCGTCACTCTCCGAGTGACGAATGCCAATATGCGACCTGCGTCACTCGGAGAGTGACGTCTACTTTGTCAAAGCGGCTGTCGGGGATAGTGGAAATTCGACGGCCTCAAAATGTTGTACTACGGAACAATGAGATCACAATGAGCATCAAACAAGTCCGCCTGTCGAATCAGGCCAAGGAACAACTGATCCGCCTGAAGACGCGAACTGGAATTCCGCAGTGGAACATTCTGTGTCGTTGGGCTCTATGTCTGTCTTTGAAAGAACTGACTCCGCCGACTCCCATCGACATTCCGGCCGACAGCAATGTGGAAATGACGTGGCAGGTTTTCGGTGGCGAACACAACGAGTTGTATCTGGCACTGCTGAAGCAACGCTGCACGAACGATGGCTTGCCCGTGGATTCCGAGACATTGGGAAAGCAACTGCGTCTGCATCTGCATCGCGGTATTGGTTACATGGCGGTGCATGGTTTCATCAAGAAAATCGACGATCTCGTACGGTTGACGAATCAGGTGTCGCCATGGCGAAGCACTCGATAATAGATGCACCAGTCGGGCTGGGACTTGGGCGATTCTCGGGATGGATGTCGTCGAAGCACCTGTGCATCTTCATGTGTATGTTATGGTGGAAGCGGGTGTGACGCACAAAAGGCTTTTAAGAATCGTCCACTTTCAAGAACGCTGTTTTCCTCGCAACCTGACACTTTCTGGTCCGATAGTTTTTTGCGACGTTCGTCAAGCGGTTTTGCGAAGTATCGTCTTCGCCTGACACGGTCTCCGTCATTTTTCTCTTCCGTACGTATCGGCAGTCTTGTCGAGAGCGGAACCGATTTCCGAGATCAGCATCTCAACTGGTTCCAGTCCCACCGAAATCCTCACCAGTTCATCTTTAATACCGATCGCGGCGCGGGCCTGAGCGGACATGAAGGAGTGAGACGTCGTTGCCGGGTGAGAAAGCGTGGTGCGGGCGTCGGCGAGTGTTGGGGAAAAGGGAATCGAAGACGCCGCTCGCATGAACGCATTGACAGTGTCACGACCAGTGCCAGACAGTTCGAGCGTCAGGATGCCGCCCGTGCCAGTTGGATACAGTCGCTGAGCGATCGCATACGACGCATGGTCCTGCAACGCCGGATGATAAATGCGGCGCAGGCCGGGATGACCGTCCAGGGCTCGTGCGAGTTCGGTTGTCGTCCGGCAGATGTGGGCCATTCGCAGCGGGAGCGTTTTTAATCCGCGCTGGCACAGCCATGATTCGAAAGGATTGGCGTTTTGCCCGAAGACGCTCGCGGTGCCGTTGAGTCGCTTCATCAGGTCTTTCGAACCGGCAGCCAGGCCCAGCATCACGTCGCCGTGGCCGTTGATATACTTGGAGGCACTGTGCATCACGATCGATGCGCCCAGCTGAATTGGCTTGACGAGTTCCGGCGTTGTGAACGTGCTGTCAACGACGAGAGGAATCTCTGGTGGCAAAATGTCCGCGATGGCCCGAATGTCGGCAACTTCCAGCAGCGGATTGGACACAGTCTCAATCAGCACGAAGCGCGTCTTATCGGTGAGCACTTCCCGCAGACTTTCCGGCTGAGTGGCGTCGAACGTCGATATCGTGATGCCGAATCGCTGCATTCGATTGGCCAGTTGCACGGTCTTGCCGTACATCGCTCGCGCCAGTACGACGTGATCACCGGCAGATGCCAGCGTCAGAAAAATGCTGCCCAACGCGCCCATGCCGGAGGCAAAGACTGCTCCGGCTTCGGCACCTTCCAGCGTTGCGATCGATTCTGCCAGAGCCGAATGATTCGGATTGCTGTCACGTGTGTAGATATCGCCTTTGATCGCGCCGGAGTGAATTCCTTGCAGAACATCCAGGTCGCCGACATCAAACGCCGTGGACTGATAAATCGGCGGCGCGCTGGGGGCGGTCGCAGATTCATGCGGATGTCCCATGCGGGAAGGGTGTTCTGATGACATCAATGCACGCGCTGGCCTGGCACGGACCCTGCATCCGGCGACAACAGAAAGACTTCTGATCCGCCGCTGCCGCTGGCACAAACCATGCCCTGGCTGAGGCCGAACTTCATCTGACGCGGTTTCAGGTTGGCGACGCAAATTACAAGGCGTCCGACAAGATCTTCTGGCTTGTAGGCGGCTTTAATCCCGGCAAAGACATTGCGAGTTTCTCCGCCACCAAGTGACAGTGTCAACTGCAGAAGCTTGTTGGCTCCCTGAACATGATTGGCCTCGATCACCCGAGCCACACGCAGATCGATCTTCACAAAATCGTCGATCGTACATTCTTCTGCCAGTGCTTCGTTGGCCAGCGCGTCGCCGGCATCTTTCCACTGGTCCGCAGCGTGAAATGTTACGGCAGGGGTTTCCGGAGTCGCGGGTGCAACTGCCTGTTCAGCGGCCATGTCTTCTTTGCTGTCTTCGATCATCACTTCAACCTGTTTCGTTTCAATGCGTTTCATTAAGTGCGTGAATGGACTGACAGGCGTTCCCGTCAGAGGTGTTTGAGATTCTGACCAATTTGTAATTGGCCGGTTCAGGAGTTCTTCAGTCTGTTTTGCCAGTTCCGGAAGAACCGGCGCGAGATAGGTGACGATTTGTCGGAACAGATTGAGCGTAATGGTGCAAACATCGCGCAATTCGCCGGCCTTGGCGGGATCTTTGCGAATCACCCACGGCTGCCGGTCGTCGACAAACTTGTTTGCTTTGTCCGCCAGCGCCATGATTTCCCGCGTCGCTGCGTTGTAGTTGCAGTCTTCGTAGTAAGTGGCAATCTGTTCGCCCTTTTCGGCAGCGGCTGCAAACAGGCCGCCGTCGTCGGGATAGCTATCGCTGAGTGTTTGACCGGCAAGAAAGCCGGCCGAACGCGAAGCGAGATTAACGACCTTGCCAACAAGATCGCTGTTGAACCGCGAGACGAACTCGTCAAGATTCATGTCGATGTCATCGAGGCCGGTTCCCAGTTTGCTGGCGTAATAATATCGGAGCGCACCCGGTGGCAGATGTTTGAGAAAAGTTGAAGCCATGACAAACGTGCCTTTGGACTTCGACATTTTCTCACCGGCGACAGTGAGGAACCCGTGGATATGAACCTTCTTTGGCAGGTTGCAATCTGCTGATTTCAACATGCCGGGCCAGAACAGCGTATGGAAGTACGTGATGTCCTTGCCAATGAAGTGATGGATTTCCGCCTTCGAATCGCTTCGCCACCAGTGATTCAGATCTTCGTTGTTCTTCTTGCACCATTCCTGCGTTGACGCCATGTAGCCGATCGGCGCGTCGAACCAGACGTACCAGTAGTGGCCAGGTTTGTCGGAGATTTCGAACCCAAAATACGGGGCCGGACGGGAGACGTCCCAATCACGCAAAGGTTCACCCAGAAAGTGGCCTTTGAGATAGTTGGCGACTTCGGTTTGCAGGTGAGTGCCGTCCTGAGTCCACTCATTCAGAAAATCGTGGAGTTGTTCCAGTTCAATAAACAGATGTTCGGCCGTTCGCGTTTCGGGAATCGCACCGGAGAGCGTGCTCTTTGGATTCTTGAGGTCAGCCGGTGTATAAGCTGCGCCGCATGCGCTGCAGTTGTCGCCGGGTTGATCTTCGGCTCCGCATTTCGGGCACGTGCCGCGTACGAAACGGTCTGCCAGAAATGTTCCGGCCACTGGATCGTAGAGCTGTGCGACATCTTTGGTTTTGACCAGTCCAGCCTTGCGGATTGAAGCCCAGATTTTATTACACAGTTCCTGATTCTCCGGGCTGTTCGTGCTGCCGTAGTTATCAAATTCAATCTGGAAGCCACCGAAGTCGCGCATGTGCGCCTCACGCATATCAGCGATGACGGCTTCTTCGGAACGACCTTCGCGGCGTGCTCGAATCATGATTGCTGTGCCATGCGTGTCGTCGGCACAGACGAAGATGCAGCGGTGGCCACGCAGCTTCTGGAATCGCACCCAGATGTCGGTCTGAATGTATTCGACAAGATGGCCGATATGAATATGTCCGTTGGCGTATGGCAACGCAGCGGTCACAAGAATCTGTCGAGACATTTCGGGACGGTTCCATTCAGCAGTTTTAAATCACAGGCATTCCCCGCGCGAATTGGACCTGACCGGGCGACATGGGTCAACCGGGATACGCTTGGTCTCACAGAAGACACGAGAATGTGGTCATTGGATCATGGAAAGCACTGAATTGCACAGCGATCTGCTGAGTCCACCAGTCAAATTTCGATGTCAGTCTAATCCAAAGTGGCCTGTTCGCCAGTGCGAAGAATATCCAGCACTTCGGCAGGTGTATTCGCCGTGCGAAGGCGTTCAGGAATGAATTCACTTTCATCCAGCAACGTTGCAATGATCGCCTGAAGACGCTGATGTACGCGAGGTTGACCTGTAGGTGTCAGAAGCACGAACAATAAGTGGGCACGTTCTGTCGTGCCTCTGTAAGGAATGCCTTTTTCCGAACGGATGACAAGAACGATCGCTTTTTGTAAGCCGGGCAAACGAGCGTGTGGCATCCCGAGATGGCGACCAAGATAGGTCTCGATCAATCGTTCACGTTCCTCTACCGCTCGAATAATCTGATCCGCAGGGACGGGTAGGGACTCCAGTTTCATCCGAGACAGCGCGATGCGAACGGCTTCAATGGTGCTTTCTGCTTCAATGTGCAGGTGAACTCGGTCCTCCAGAAGTGAGTCCGAAAGATGAATTGGTTCTTCATCTTCAAATTCGTCGCGAATGGTTCCGACGATTTCTTCGATGATATCCTCCAGCGTCAAATAACCAGTCCAAACTCCTTTGGTATCTTTGACGATCGCGGCGTGAATTCGTTTTTTCTGCATTTCCGCCAGAACAGACTCGAGCAATGCTGTTTCTGTGACGGTTAATAACGGACGCAGCAGAGCTTTCAGGTCATCACCGTGTTCGCCTGCAAACAGTACGTCTTTCAGATGTACACTGCCAATGGGATTTACACCGTCCGCGTCCAGCAGCGGGTAACGGCTAAATCTGAAACGACGAGCAATTTGCAGGTTCTCCACCCAGGAATTGCCTGTCGTCATGCATCGCACTTGTGAGCGCGGACGCATTGCATCGCGGACGATCAGTTCGCCCAGATCGAAGACGTTTTCTAGAAACAGCAGGCGACGAAAGGTCATCATACCGGTTGACTGCGATTGATTCAGCAAGATGCGGAGTTCGTCTTCACTGTGAGTCTCGTGGTGTTTAGAACTACCCAGCCCCATCAAGCGGAGCAGCACGCTTGCCGAACCATTCAAAACCCAGAGCGGTATCACAAACAGGGTTCGTACGACTCGCAGCGGCGCGGCGGACAGCAGGGACGACCGATCCGTGCGGCGAATTGCCATCGATTTGGGAATCAGTTCCCCAATGAGTGTGTGCAGGTAACTGGCAAGTAGCAGCCCCAGCGCCGTTGAGATACCGTGAGTCGTCAGGAAAGTGATATCGCTGGTTTCAGGGAACAGCCCTGTCGCGATGAGAAATGGTTCGATCAGTGTTACCAAAGCAGGCTCGGCGACAAATCCAAGTCCGATTGAAGTAAAAGTGATGCCTACCTGACAAACGGAAAGATATTCGTCGAGATGATCCTGAACATGCTTCGCTGCTGCTGCACCCCGAACACCGCCATCCATAAGCTCCCGAATTCTTGACGGTCTCATTTTGACGGCCGCAAACTCCGCCAGTACGAAGAACCCATTTATTAAAATGAGCAGGGCCGCCAGGAACAGATAAAGAATCACCATTTCCGAATGTGCCTTGTGATTGAAAACTGCGTATCTCGTGTGCAGTCTAAACATTCGTGGCATGACTTACCAAGCGCCGGGAAATCCTCGCTCGTTTTCGACTTGCCGAACCGACGCACGTGCAATTGGCACAATGAATGCTTAAAACTGTTCCGGAGGCAATAATCACGAAAAATTGCCCTCAAGTGCTCAATGATCGGGCACTTCTGCTTACGAAAACCGCAGTCGATTCCTGATCTTTCGGTTGCGGCGGACGAAACGGGAAATGCGTTTAATAGTTGCCAGTGTTTGGCGGCTCCCAGTGAGTTCTTGCAAGGATGTGGCTTCAGTCGCGAGAAGCAAAGCAGATTGGGTAGCAGGGTGCTTCAGTTTCAAATGAAGCGAATGCAGTGAATGCCCAATAAAACCGCGAATCTATAGGTTTTACCGGGAGGAAATTCAGAGCATGTCGAAAGCAAAGTTGGAATATATTTGGCTGGACGGTACTAAGCCCACACAAGTGCTGCGAGCTAAAACAAAGGTTGTCAAGGATTTTGGTGGAACGCTGGAAGAATGCCCGGTTTGGTGCTTCGATGGAAGTTCTACCAATCAGGCTCCTGGCGGTTCTTCGGACTGTCTGCTGCAGCCAGTGGCGATTTTCCCGGACCCGGGCCGCATCGACGGTTTTCTGGTCATGACGGAAGTGCTTAACCCAGACAACTCCGTACACGAATCAAACGGACGGGCCACTATTGAAGATAATGATGACGACTTCTGGTTCGGCTTCGAGCAAGAGTATTTCCTGTGGGACCGCGAGACCAATCTTCCTCTGGGATTTCCAGTGGGCGGCTACCCATCTCCTCAAGGGCCGTATTACTGCTCAGTCGGTGCCAAGAATGCGTTTGGCCGCGACTTGATCGAAGAGCATCTTGACCTGTGTATTCAGGCTGGGATCAACATTGAAGGGATCAATGCTGAAGTCGCCACCGGCCAGTGGGAGTTTCAGGTTTTCGCCAAAGGCGCTCAGCGCGCTGGTGACGAGGTCTGGGTTGCTCGATATCTGCTGGAGCGAGCTGCTGAAAAATATGACCTGTCGATCAATTGGCATTGCAAGCCACTTGGGGACACGGATTGGAACGGTTCCGGGATGCACGCGAACTTTTCGAATACGACGCTCCGTACTTGCGGCAGCAAAGAAACATACGAAAAAATCTGTCAGGGATTCGCGCCTCGCGTAAAAGAGCATATAGCGGTCTATGGTGCCGACAACCACTTGCGACTCACAGGCAAGCACGAAACCCAGACGATCGACAAGTTCAGTTTCGGCGTGTCCGACCGCGGGGCATCTATCCGTATTCCAGTGGCCACTGTGCAGAATGGCTGGAAGGGCTGGCTGGAAGACCGTCGCCCTGCCTCCAACGCGGACCCATACAAGGTTGCCGCAGAAATCATCCGCACTGTAAAGGCGGTTAAAGTCTGATTGAAGCCAGACGTCCCGAATCTGATCGGTTCATCCGCGAAGTGGATGGATGTCTGGATTGGGAGTCACTGCTGGTCGTTGGGAGTAATCCTTGCGATCAATCCTCCCGGGCTGTTCAGTGGCAACACTGAGCAGCCTTTTTTTCTGGATACGTTTCGCATCCCTTGGGTAAATTCGTACTCAAGCAGATTTGCCGAACATTTTTGTAATCTCTGCGTCCTTCATTTACGTATTTACAATCGAGCTCGGAATAACCGGCGGAATTTGCGTAATCAAAAATTGCGGCTGCGGCTCGATTACTGTTTTTTTGAACAGTATCTTGGGGAAAATGTATTGAAATGTGTGCTATCTAACGGGAAATCTGACAATTCCGTGTCACTGTGAGCGAATTTTGCCGGTGAATCGAGTGCGAGACGGGTTCTTGTCAAGGCGAGACGCTGAAGTTGTGGCTGAGAAGAACTTCTCGGTGGAAATGGATCGGCATTTGCATAACAGGGTTCCGTGGATGCGAACAGTCAATTTGACGCTGCTGGTTGAATTGTTCGCCATGATCGAGCGGCGAACGTTGTAAGAGATATCTGCCAACTTTCTGCAGTTAGATAAGCAAGGGAGCTAGTCATGGTTAACGTTAACACTCTGTTTGACACAAAAAATAACAATCTTGAAGATTTAGCCGCGCGGAGCTTCTTGGCCGGAATCTCCATTTCCGGAGGTGCTGCGTCACTCGTTCCGCAAGTAATGGCAGGATCTCGACTTGCTTGGAATTCCGAGCCAGAGCGGAATGAATTGTTGCTCAGTCGCTCACTTGCGGGCGAAAGCGTTGCATGCCTTGCGAAAACATTCAGTCTTTCGAAAACGGCAGTGCATGCCGCGCTGATGGCAGCACGCGTAAGTCGATTGAGCGAAGCGAATGTGGACTATATCGACAGTGAAGAATTTACCGTGCGGAATGCAGAAGCATTGATTTGCGTTCCAGCACCGGATGTCGATAATTCTTCCGTTGGTCGGATTCCGACCGGATTGCCCGCGTATCTTACGGAGCTTTATCGGGTGCCCCTTCTGACCAAAGCTCAGGAGCAGTACTATTTCAGACGTATGAATTTCCGCAAATTTCAGTTCTCTGCGCTGCGAGCCGAATTGGATGCAGACAAGCCATCCGCACGCATGGTTTCCAAACTGGAGGCGTTGTTGGCTGATATTGTGGAGATTAAAAATCTATTGATTCAATCGAACCTGCGACTGGTGGTTTCCATCGCAAAGCGGTATCTCAAAGCGAATTGCGCGTTCTTTGAGCTCGTCAGCGATGGGAACATCTCACTGATCAGAGCTGTGGAGAAATTCGATTACGCTCGAGGCAACAAGTTTTCAACATACGCCTCGTGGGCGATTCTTAAGAATTTTGCACGTTCCGTACCGGCCGAACAGCAGCGGATGGATCGATTCAGAACCGGCAATGATGAAATTTTTGCTCAATCGCTTGAGCAGCGTGGTTCGATCTTCATCGACGAACACATGAATTCAACACAGAGAGCTGTTATTCGGGAGATGATGCAGGAGCTCGACGGGCGGGAGCAGAAAGTCATCGCATGCCGATTTGGTCTCAGTGAAGGTGAAGAGCCTGAGACTCTGGAGCAAGTGGGCAGTCGACTCGGCGTCACAAAAGAGCGCGTTCGTCAGATTGAAGTCCGAACTCTGGAAAAATTGCGGAGAATAGCTGAGCGGCGGGCCTTCGAAATTCCAGGGTTTTAGTGCCACATTGATGCGGTCAAGCTTGGAGCTCCCCCGTTGTTGGGAGCTTTCCAGGATCTGGCTTGTTTGGAAGTAACCGCTTGCTATACTCCGCCGCTCGCCATCGCACGCGGTCCGCGCTAGTGTAGCTCAATTGGCAGAGCTCCGGTTTTGTAAACCGGTGGTTGTGGGTTCAAGTCCCTCCGCTAGCTTCTGCGAACGATTTGGCCTCTCTTTAATGGTGTTGGTCAATCTTCGTTTGGTTCTGTTAAGGTTAGTCTTAAAGGGGGAATACCCGAGTGGCCAAAGGGGCCAGACTGTAAATCTGGTGACGTTAGTCTTCGCAGGTTCGAATCCTGCTTCCCCCAGTTGCTGTATGTGGGCCTTTGTTTTTGGGCCTGCTTTGGCGGTTTGGGTCTGGTTAAGTTGGTAATCGAACGAATGCGGGCGTAGTTCAATGGTAGAATTCCAGCCTTCCAAGCTGGCTGTGTGGGTTCGATTCCCATCGCCCGCTCTTTGCGTTCTGGGGGCAGCTTGATCGCGGAGATTGCTGCTGTAGCTCAGTTGGTAGAGTACGTCCTTGGTAAGGACGGGGTCAAGGGTTCAAGTCCCTTCAGCAGCTTTTCTGCTTTCGTGTGGCTCTTATAGTGAATTTTTGGTTAAAGATGTGTGGGTGTCTCGTGTGGGGATGCCGAGTTCTTTTGAGGTGATTTTGCTGGGCTGCGTTTAGTGTCCTGGCGCAGATTGATCTGGAGTTAGGGTAATGGCAAAGGGTACCTTTGAGCGAACGAAGCCGCACGTCAACGTCGGCACTATTGGTCATATTGACCACGGTAAGACGACTACGACCGCCGCAATTTTGGCGGTGCAGGCTGCTAAGGGTCTGGCAACTGTGAAGGCTTATGCAGATATTGCAAAGGGCGGGACTGTACGCGACGCTACGAAGACCGTTACGATTGCGGCGAGCCACGTGGAGTACGAGACGTCAAATCGTCACTACGCGCACATTGATTGCCCGGGGCACGCGGACTATATCAAAAATATGATTACAGGTGCCGCCCAGATGGACGGCGCAATTTTGGTGGTGTCTGCCGCAGACGGTCCAATGCCTCAGACTCGTGAGCATATTTTGTTGGCGCGTCAGGTTGGTGTGCCGGCTCTTGTTGTGTTTTTGAACAAATGCGACTTGGTCGATGACGTTGAGTTACTCGACTTGGTGGAAATGGAAGTTCGTGAGTTGCTGACAAAGTACGGCTTCCCTGGTGACGACATTTTGTTGGTTAAGGGTAATGCTCGAGGTGCTTTGGAAAACCCTGCGGACGAGAAGTACAGTACTTGCATCACAAATTTGATGGAAGCATTGGATAAGTCAATTCCTGAGCCAAAGCGTGCTATTGATAAGCCGTTCATGATGGCTGTGGAAGACGTGTTTTCGATTGAAGGTCGGGGAACCGTGGCGACGGGCCGAATCGAAGCTGGCGTCGTAAAGGTTGGCGAAAAAATTCAGGTTATTGGTCTTCGTGACACGCAGGAAACGACAGTCACCGGCGTCGAAATGTTCCAGAAGACTCTGGATCAGGGGATTGCCGGAGATAACGTTGGGTTGCTTCTGCGAGGGCTGAAGAAGGAAGATATTCAGCGTGGACAGGTATTGGCTGCCAATAATTCGATTAAGCCTCACACCTCGTTCGAGGCAGAAGTTTACGTGCTGAGCAAGGAAGAAGGTGGGCGTCATACTCCGTTCTTCACAGGATATCGTCCACAGTTCTACTTCCGTACGACTGACGTGACAGGTTCGACAAAATTGCTGGACGGTGCCGAAATGTGCATGCCTGGTGATAATGTTAAGGTTGAAGTTGAGCTTGGTAAGCCGATTGCTATGGAAGAGCAGAGCCGCTTCGCCATTCGCGAAGGTGGGAAAACTGTAGGGTCTGGCGTAGTTACCAAGATCCTAAAGTAACTTGTTGTTGATTATTGACTGTCTGCCGGCGGTTATTGCTGGCAGGCAGTCTGTTTTTTTTGCTGTTTTAGTGTCTGGTGAGAAGGTTTGTTGTCATGCGTGAGTATGTATGGCTGGAGTGTACGGAAACTGGGCAGCGGAACTACCGTGTTATCAAGGAAACACGTGGGACTGAGCGGCTAGAGCTCATGAAATATTGTCCCAAACTTCGTAAGCATACTCTGCATAAAGAGTCGCGCAAGAAGTAGAGTTCGTTGCGGTAGTGGATTGAACGGGTGTAGCTCAATTGGCAGAGCACCGGATTCCAAATCCGGCGGTTGGGGGTTCGACTCCCTCCGCCCGTGCTTTGGTGTTGACTGTCAGTTTTTATTGATCTAATTTTTTGACGAGTGTCAGATGTCGATTAAAGGCGGTAGTGCCTCAGTCTTGCCACAGTTGTTTCGGTTTGGCGTTTATAAGTCAAATCAGGGACGAATGGTTCGGCAATTTACGTTTTTTGCGGTGGCCGTGGTTTCGGCATTCGGGTGTATCACGCTCGCGAGCGGACCTATGATGTCGTACGATAGGCCAATTCAAGTCGGGGTGCCCGCTGCGATCTGGTTAGTTTGTTGTTGGGTGGCGTTTCGCGTCGTGAACTTTCCGAGATTTGCTGATTTTTTAGTTTCGGTTGAGTCGGAGTTAGAGAAGGTTACCTGGCCTGGTCGGCAAGAGGTGATTCAGGCGACTGTTGTTGTGTTGTTTACGATGTTTTTTCTAGGCTTGTTCCTGTTTCTCATTGACCTGCTTTGGACTTGGCTGTTTAGTTTTATTGGCTTCACTGAATACACCTCGAAGAGTTGAATTGGTGATGATGAGTATTTTGCAAACGGATGGGGCTGGTGATTGCATTTACTGTTCCCGTTTGTCAAGATGCGTGGCTCTGATTTTTCAGCCGAATTTTGATTTCTTCTGGATTTGATCAAGGGATTCTTATGGCCAAAGACGCAGTTGGTACGAGTTCTGCGGCCGGCGACATGCTGTGGTATGTGCTTAAGGTTCAGACAAATCGCGAGCGAACGATTCGAGAAGCTTTGTTGAAGAAAGTTCGGCTTGAAGAATTGGAAGAATTTTTCGGCGAGATCGTGATTCCATCTGAGAAGGTTGTTGATACTCGCGGCGGTGCCCCCAAGGAGCAGGACCGAAAGTTATTTCCCGGTTACATCATGATTAACATGATCTTGAATGACGATACTTGGTATCTGGTTCGAGATACAGGTGGTGTAGGAGATTTTGCGGGCGCTGCTGGCAAGCCAATGCCGATGGACCAGCATGAGGTCGATCGAATGTTGGGTCGTGCTGAGGCTCAGGCGACTGCTGCTCCAAAAGTCAAGATCCAGTTTTCCTCAGGTGACTTGGTGAAAATTCGGGAAGGGACTTTCGAGAATTTCGAGGGCACGGTTGAGGGGGTTGATGAACATAATGGAAAGGTTTCGGTGTTGATCGAAATCTTTGGGCGATCGACTCCTGTCGAGTTGGATCATTGGCAGGTGGAGTCGGTTTGATTGAATTTGTCTGCCGTTTTTGTGTCGGTTTCTTTAGCGATTTGGGTTGATTGGTCATGGGAAAGAAGCGTGCAGTTACTGCGCAGATCAAGGTTCAGGTCACGGGCGGTCAGGCTACTCCAGCTCCGCCTGTGGGTACCGCACTTGGCCCGCATGGTGTTAATATCGGGCAGTTTGTGCAGCAGTTCAATGAGAAGACTCGGGACATGATGGGGATCACAATCCCTTGCGTGATCACGGTCTATAATGACAGGACGTTTGAGTTTGTTTTGAAGAGCCCTCCAGCCGCGGTATTGTTGAAGAAGGTGGCTGGTGTTGCTAAGGGTTCGGGTAATCCGCTGAGGACGAAGGTTGGCAGCGTAACTACCGCGCAGCTCGATCAAATTGCGAAGCAAAAGTACGAGGATCTGAATGCTTCGTCTCCGGAGCAGGCCCGCAAGATGATTGCCGGAACTGCGCGTAGTATGGGTATTGAGGTGATTGATTAGTTTTTGTGTTGTGGGTCATTGCTGGTTTCAGGTCGACAGATTGTTGGGTGCGAATAATGGCTGGTCAGTCGAAGCGGATGAAGTCGCTGTCTAAGAAGGCAGCAGCTTTGGGTACAATGCAATTGCCAGAGGCGGTTAAGGCGCTGAAAGGCTTGGAGGATACACTTCCAAAAGCTATCAAGAAGATTGGATTTGATCAGACGGTTGAGATTGCCGTGCGCTTGGGTGTTGACCCTCGGCAGGCGGATCAGATCGTTCGTGGGTCGATCGTTCTGCCACATGGCATTGGTAAGGCTCAGCGTGTCGTGGTGTTCGCCCAGGGTGAAAATGTCAAGATCGCTCAAGCGGCTGGCGCTGACGTCGTGGGCGGTAAAGATTTGGCTGACAAGATTAAGGACGGATGGCTCGATTTCGACGTGGCAATTGCTACTCCCGACATGATGGGTGTGGTGGGGCCGCTCGGGAGAGTTTTGGGTCCGCGTGGCTTGATGCCTAGTCCGCGTGCTGGCACTGTGACTCAGGACGTCGCGACTGCCGTGCGTGAGTATAAGGCAGGCAAAGTTGAGTTCCGCGTAGACAATGGCTCGAACGTGCATTGTGTGGTGGGACGAATGTCGTTTGATGCAGACAAGTTGACAGAGAATATTGAATCACTGTTGAGCTTTATCCGCAGTCTGAAGCCGAGCGCATCGAAGGGTGTTTATGTTCGCGGGGTGGTTGTGTCCGCGACCATGATGCCTTCGATTCTGGTTGCTGTCTAGCAACTGTGTCGATGCTTGGTTTGAGGTTGTTGCTTAGTTAAATTTATTGGTGAGTCGGTAGCAATGGGTCGTCAAGTTAAAGACATGGTGATTTCCGATATTCAATCGCGAATTGGCGATGTGAAGGATTTCATTGTTGTTGATTGCTCAAAGATTGATGCTATGACAGCCAATCGTTGGCGTCTGGGGTTACGGAAAGACAGGATCACGGCCCTGACGGTCAAGAATTCAATCGCGGCGAATGCTCTTAAGAAAAAGGGCATTGAAGGTCTGGATTACGTATTGGCTGGGCCTTCGACACTCATTTGGGGCGGCGATGATATTGTTGCCTTGTCGAAGGCTGTGGCCAAGTATGCCAAAGACATGCCCAAGATGGAAATCAAGGGTGCAAGCGTTGAGGGGCAGACTCTCAACGCGGCTGCCGTAGACAGCCTCAGCAAAAGTGCTGGGCGTTTAGAGACGATTGGGCAAATTGCTGGCTTGCTGCTGGCTCCAGGGGGCCAGTTGGCTGGTTGCTTGCAAGCACCTGGTGGCAAGTTGGCCGGTCAGTTGAAAACGTTGTCTGAAAAAGAAACTTCTGAGTGATTCAGCAGCTTGGTGTTCTGCTGATGTGTTTGATGTTAACGAAAAGCGTGTTACCGAAAAAGAAAGGTATTGGCAATGTCTGCTGAAGCAGCCACTGAATTTGATAGCAAGACGAAAGAGCTTGGCGATAAGATTGTTGGACTCACCCTGCTGGAAGCGAAGCGGGTTGTGGACTATCTGAAGGAAGTTCACGGTATTGAGCCAGCGGGTGGCGGTGCTGTGATGATGATGGGCGGGGGCGCTGCGGCTGCCGAGCCTGTCGTTGAGCAGACTGAGTTCGCTGTCGTGTTGACTGGATTTGGCGAGAACAAAATCGCTGTGATCAAAGTCGTCCGGGCTGTGACTGGGTTGGGCTTGAAAGAAGCAAAAGATCTCGTCGAAGGCGTGCCAAAGCCTTTGAAAGAAGGTCTATCGAAGGAAGATGCAGAGAAGCTGAAGGCCGAAGTTGCTGCGGCTGGCGGCACTTGCGATATCAAGTAATTGATATCCATGCACTCTGTTGTATGAGCTTTTCGTTGGCACTAGCCGGGGCGATCGTTGGTCGCCCCCGGCGGTGGAAAATGCCGATGGTTTGGGTGTTCGCCTGTTCGGCGATCATCCGTTTGCGAATGAGGGCTTGGCACTTAGTGTCCAGCGATCGTCATTTAGACCGAAATTTGATGTGGATGGCTCATAGAAGCAGGCAGCTGTCGAGTTGATTGGCAGGTGTCTTTCGTCGCGCGCCGTTCGCGGGGGATATTGAGCGCTGGCGGTGCTGCATCGGCTTGTGGTTTGTTGGCAGAAAAGAGTCCGAAGATTCGGATTGTGATTGTGCTGAATACGTTTGATTTTGGCGAGTCAGTGGTGGCTTGGCTCGCGTGTTGCGATTTTCTAATTGAAGGCAGGTCTCTGTATGCCGATTCCGTCTGTTCGTACTATCGACAAAGACGCAGTTCGTAACTTCGGAAAAATCAATGCCGAGTACGAAATTTCCGGACTGACTGTGATTCAGACTGCTTCGTATGCGCGGTTTCTTCAAGCGGATCGAACTTCGCGTGACCGTTTGGATATTGGTCTGGAAGCGATTTTGCGTGAAGTGTTTCCGATCGAAAGTTACGATGGACAGTTTCGCTTGGAATACGTGCGGTACGAGTTGGGAAAGCCCCGCTATACCCCGGCTGAGTGCAGGCAGCTTCGTTTGACTTACGGTATGCCGTTCCGCGTTTGGTTGCGGCTTGTGAAAGAGCAGCCGGTTGAAGAAGAGGTATATCTCGGCGATATTCCGATCATGATTGGTGGTGGTGAATTCATCATCAACGGAGCGGAGCGAGTCGTTGTGTCGCAGTTGCATCGTTCACCTGGGGTGGATTTTGTAATGGCTGAAGAAACGGCTAGCAGTGAACGCAAAACTCAGTCATGCCGAATTATCCCCGAACGGGGAAGTTGGATCGAATTGCTTGTCAGCAAGCGTGAGGCGATTGGCGTCAGGATCGACCAGAGCGGGAAATTTTCTGCAGTGACATTGCTGCGTGCGATGTCCAAGGACTATTCGTCCGATGCTGCAATCATTCGTTTGTTCTACGCGACTGAAACGCTAAAGATTACTCCAAAGACCGTTGCTGCCGAGTTGCTGGGCAAATATTCCGTCGAGAATGTGATCTTTCCGGAGAAGCATGAACGTGCCGGTGAAATCGTCGTAGATGCCGGTTATGAGATCAGTGATCTGGTTGCTGAAGAGTTGATCACGTGCGGTGTGAAGAGCGTCGAGATCGTTTCCGATGCTTCGGATTTGTTGATGTTGAAGACGCTCGCGGAAGACGGAACATCGACTCACGAAGAGGCTTTGTTGAAGATCTATCAGCGACTCCGTCCTGGTAATCCTCCGAATCTGGACAAAGCGACGGATTTGTTCAACGAGAAGTTCTTTGATGTCAATCGTTATCGACTTGGCCGCGTCGGTCGTTTTCGCATCAATCGCAAGTTTGCTCAGGATATTTCAGATGAAGAGATGACACTGAAGCCTGAAGACTTCATTAATGCGATGAGGTATATCGTTCGTTTGCGTATTGGTGATGACACAGCGCAGATCGATGATATCGACAATCTTGGCAATCGCCGTTTGCGAACGATTGATGAATTGGCGGCTGACGAAATTCGCAAGGGTTTTCTGAAGTTGCGTCGTACGGTTCAGGAGCGTATGAGTCTGAAGGAAGTCGATGCCATGACTCCTCGGACGCTCATCAATCCGAAGAGTGTGTCTGCGGCCATTGACTATTTCTACGGTCGCAGTGAATTGTCGCAGGTGGTTGACCAAACTAACCCGCTGTCAATGTTGGCACATGAACGACGATTGAGTGCTCTTGGTCCAGGTGGTTTGAATCGAAAGCGTGCTGGCTTCGAAGTTCGCGACGTTCACATTTCTCACTACGGACGTATTTGCCCGATTGAAACGCCTGAAGGCACGAACATCGGTCTGATTTCCAGTTTGAGTATTTATGCGCGTGTGGATGACTACGGTTTCTTGATCTCGCCTTATCGGATTGTAAAGAACGCCAAGGTAACCGACGAAGTCGTCTGGTTGCGTGCGGACGAAGAAGCTTCCGGCATGGTGTGTCCGGCGGATACGCTTGTTGAAGACGGGATGATCGCTGAAGAACGCGTTCTCGCGCGTACAAAAAGCGATGTTGTGTGGATTGATCGTAAAGAAGTTCAGTACATTGACGTTGCTCCATGTCAGATGGTTGGTGTTTCCGCCGGTCTGATTCCGTTTCTTGAGCATGACGATGCTAACCGCGCTTTGATGGGATCGAACATGCAGCGTCAGGCAGTGCCGCTGTTGATTTCTGAGCGTCCTGTTGTTGGTACTGGGATGGAGCCGTATGTTGCTCAGAATTCCGGGATGGTTTTGCGTGCAGAAAAGTCTGGCAAAGTCACATTTGTCGATGCATGCAATATTGAAATCGATGGACGACGCTATCCTCTGCGTAAATACACGCGGCTGAATGAGCGTACCTGTTTGAACCAAAAACCTATCGTCGCCATGGGCGAGCGTGTCAAAGCAGGACAGATCCTGTGTGATAGTGCTGGCACAAAAAGTGGTTCGCTGGCATTGGGTCGGAATGTGCTTGTCGCGTTCATGTCGTGGGAAGGTTACAACTTCGAAGACGCAATTATTCTGTCAGAACGCTTGGTGAAGGAAGATGTTTACACGTCTATCCACCTTGATGAGTTTGACGTTGAAATTCGTGAGACGAAGCTGGGACGTGAAGAGTTTACTCGCGACATTCCGAACGTGAGTGAAAAGGCCCTCCGACATCTTGATGATTCGGGTGTTGTTAAGATTGGAACGCGAGTCAATCCAGGTGACATTCTTGTCGGTAAGGTGTCTCCGAAGGCAAAATCTGAACTCACGCCGGAAGAGAAGCTGTTGCATGCGATCTTTGGTCGTGCCGGGGAAGATGTAAAGAACGAAAGCCTGGAAGTGCCGAGCGGTGTCGGCGGCATCGTAATTCATACGGAGAAGTTTTCTCGCCGGATGAGTTTGTCGGAAATTGAACGCAAGCGATTCGAAGACGAGCTCAAGAAGGTCGAACTCGAGAACAACGTTGCGATTACCGAGTCATTCAAGGCGTTTCTGGTCGGGTTAGAAGCCGCGCTTGAGCAGCCTGTCGCAGATGCTGACGGTCGGGCACTTGCCAAATTGGATGATCCAAAGGTAGTCGCTGACTACGCGCGGAGATTCCACACCCACTTCGAAGACATGGATATTCGCAGCCCTCAGAAAAAGACTGCTGCTCGCAAAGTGGTTCGTGAAAACTGGGTTCTGGTCGAAGACGTTATTGATCGTGAAGATCATCGCTTGAACAGCATGAAGCGCGGCGACGAATTGCCGAGCGGTGTCTTGCAGATGGTGAAGGTGTATGTCGCATCTAAGCGACAGATTTCGGTCGGCGACAAGATGGCTGGACGTCACGGGAACAAAGGGGTGATTTCCAAGATACTACCAATTGAGGATATGCCGTTCCTTGAAGACGGAACACCTGTGGACATCATCTTGAATCCGCTGGGAGTTCCGAGTCGTATGAATGTCGGGCAAATTTTGGAAACTCATCTTGGCTGGGCAGCCGCGAAGATGGGCTATCGAGCAATTTGCCCGGTGTTTGACGGTGCTCCAGAAGAAGAAGTGCGACAGGCCATGGCGGAAGCAGGTCTTCCAGAAGATGGCAAGTCGTATTTGTACGACGGCCGCACAGGCGAGCGTCAGGAGCAGCGAACAACCGTTGGTCAGATTTACATGCTGAAGTTGCATCACTTGGTTGATGACAAAGTGCATGCCCGAGCCACAGGGCCGTACTCGCTCATTACCCAGCAACCGCTGGGCGGCAAGGCTCGCTTTGGCGGTCAGCGTTTTGGAGAAATGGAAGTGTGGGCCTTGGAAGCCTACGGAGCGGCCTACATTCTTCAGGAGCTGTTGACAGTGAAGAGCGACGACGTCGAGGGACGTACGAAAATCTACGAGAGCATGGTCAAAGGCGAAAACACATTGGAGGCTGGAACACCAGCCAGCTTTGACGTGTTGAATAATGAGATTCGCGGGCTGTGTTTGAATCTGCAGCTTGAAAAAGCCGTCAACTGAGCCGGTATAGAACAACGTCCTGATCCAAAAGACTGAAGCCGAGCCGGACATTCCGGCTTGGACACTGATTCTTGAGCCTCCACTTTGAGGAGATTCGTTCGTGAGTGCGACCGAAGGTACATTTGATCGAGTTAATGACTATGCCGCTGTAAAAATCAGTCTGGCAAGTCCACATGACATTCGAAGTTGGTCTTTTGGTGAAGTCAAAAAGCCAGAAACAATCAACTATCGAACCTATCGCCCTGAACGCGACGGTTTGTTCTGCGAGCGTATTTTTGGCCCTGAAAAGGACTGGGAATGTGCGTGCGGAAAATATCGCGGCATGAAATACAAGGGAATGATTTGCGATCGCTGCGGTGTGAAGGTCACACACAGTCGTGTGCGCCGCAAACGCATGGGCCATATTGAACTTGCTGCACCGGTTGTGCATATTTGGTTCTTCAAGTCGATGCCAAGCCGCTTAGGCGCGCTGCTGAACATGAAGACGACTTCACTGGAAAAGGTAATCTATTTCCAGGATTACGTGGTCATTGAGCCGGGTGACACTCCTCTGAAGAAGTGTCAGATGCTGACGGAAGAAGAAGCACGTCAGGCGAAGCGAGACTACGGCGACGGTAACTTCGAAATCGGCATGGGGGCCGAAGCAATCAAGAAGCTGCTTGCCTCAATGCGCCTTGCGGAATTGTCTGGAGAACTGCGCACAGAACTGGCGAAGACCGGCAGTCAGCAGAAGATCAAGGATCTGATCAAGCGACTGAAGATCGTTGAAGCACTGCGCGACAGCGAGAATAAGCCTGAGTGGATGGTGCTGGACGTCATTCCCGTGATTCCACCGGACCTGCGTCCGTTGGTTTTGCTGGATTCCGGCAACTTTGCCACCAGCGACCTGAACGATCTTTATCGTCGAATTATCAACCGCAATAACCGACTCAAAAAACTGGTGGATCTGAACGCGCCCGAGGTGATTGTACGCAACGAAAAGCGTATGTTGCAGCAGTCGGTTGACGCGCTGTTTGACAACAACCGTTGTAAGCGTCCGGTCCTGGGTTCATCGAACCGTCCGCTCAAATCTTTGACAGATATGATCAAAGGCAAGCAGGGGCGATTCCGAGAAAACCTGCTTGGTAAGCGCGTCGATTATTCAGCACGAAGCGTTATCGTTGTCGGTCCTGAATTGAAACTGCATCAGTGTGGTCTGCCTAAGAAGATCGCGTTGGAGTTGTTTCAGCCGTTCGTGATTCGTCGCCTGAAGGATCTCGGGCACGCGGACACGATCAAGAGCGCTAAGCGAATGCTTGAACGTCGCGACGAAGACGTGTGGGACATTCTTGATGATGTGATTCGCAATCATCCGGTTCTGTTGAACCGTGCTCCGACGCTGCACCGAATTGGCATCCAGGCATTCGAGCCTACGCTGGTTGAAGGAAATGCGATTCGGTTGCATCCGCTTGTCTGCAAAGGCTTCAATGCTGACTTCGACGGTGATCAGATGGCTGTCCATCTGCCGTTGTCGATGGAAGCTCAGATTGAAGCGACGACATTGATGATGTCGACTCACAACATCTTTAGTCCTGCGAACGGTGCTCCGATCATCAGTGCATCGCAGGACATCGTGATGGGATGTTACTACCTGACGCTTAAGCGACCGGATCGCCCAGGCGAAGGCATGGTGTTCGCATCATCCGAAGAAGTCTTTATGGCCTTCCAGCTCGGTAAGGTTAACCGTCATGCCACGATTCGGCTGCGTATGCCGCGCGGTAAGCGAGTCAAGGGAGACGGAGCAGAAACCTATCGTCCAGGTGGACTTGTCGAAACGTCTCCGGGCCGCGTGATTTTCAATGACATACTGCCAAAGAAAATGTCATATTACAATCAGACATTGGGCAGCAAGGACCTGGCTCGTGTGATTTCAGACTGTTATCTGGAGCTTGGTCGTCGTGAAACGATTGAGTTACTGGATCGTATGAAGACCTGCGGTTTCCGTGCCTCGACAGAGAGCGGTCTATCATTCGGCGTCAGCGACTTGAAAACAGCTCCGAATAAGCAAGAAGTGATCGGCAAGTCTGAAAAAGAAGTGCTGAAACAACAGAAGCTATTTGAACGCGGTGTCATCACAAATACGGAGCGTTACAACAAAGTGCTTGACATCTGGACACACGCTCGTGAAGAAATCACGAAGTCCATGATGGAACAGCTCAAGGACGACGTTCGTGAATCCGGTGCTTATGTAAACCCGATTTACCTGATGGCCCATTCTGGTGCCCGAGGCGGTGTTGGGCAGATTCAACAGTTGGCCGGTATGCGTGGTTTGATGGCGAAGCCGAGCGGCGAAATCATCGAAACGCCTATTAAGTCGAACTTCCGCGAAGGTCTGTCGGTGCTGGAATACTTCAGCTCGACACACGGTGCCCGCAAGGGGTTGGCGGATACCGCTTTGAAAACGGCAGACAGCGGATACTTGACCCGTAAACTGGCTGACGTTTGTCAAAACATGGTTATTACCATGCACGACTGTCGTACTACCAAGGGTCTGACCCGTGGTGTTGTCTATCGCGGTGAAAAAGTTGAAGTTGGGCTTGCTGACTCGATCCGAGGTCGCGTTAGCCGAACGAACATCGTCAACCTGATTACTGAAGAGCCGATCGTTAGAGAAGGTGAACTCATCACCGTTGAGAAGGCTCGCAAGATCGAAGAAATGGGTCTTGAACGCATTCAGGTCCGCAGCCCAATGACTTGCGAATGCACGCTGGGTCTTTGCCAGTTGTGTTACGGCATGGACCTTTCAATGGGTGACATGGTTGAACTTGGTATGGCGGTCGGCATCATTGCTGCTCAAAGTATCGGTGAGCCTGGAACTCAGTTGACAATGCGTACATTCCACATTGGTGGTGTCGCATCGAAGGATGTTGAAACCAGCGAGCTGTTTGCAAAACGTGGTGGTCAGGTACGATTTACTCGCATTCGCAGCGTAATCAACGCCGAAGGCGGACAGGTTGTGCTCGGCCGAAACGGTGAAATCAGCATCGTGGACGATCGTGGTCGCGAGGTTGAAAAGCAGCGAGTGCCGAATGGTGCCGTTCTGCAAGTTAAAGAAAACCAGGTTGTCAATTCGGGCGACGTTCTCTGTACATGGGATCCGCACTCGATTCCGATTATCGCTCAGGTCGGTGGACGTGCGCGTTTGGATGATTGCGTGGAAGGCCAGTCGATTCGTACGGAAAAAGAAGCGTCTGGAACGATGCGTCGTACGGTTATCGAACACAAAGCCGGACTACATCCGCAGGTCGTCATCGAAGACGGTGCCGGAAAGATTCTGGACTTTTATTACCTGCCTGAAGGGGCGAGTCTGGACGTCGAAGACGGCGGTCAGGTTTCTGCGGGTATGGTTGTCGCGAAGACGCCTCGCGAATCTACCGGTACGCAGGACATCACTGGAGGTCTTCCGCGAGTCACCGAGTTGTTTGAAGTTCGCAAGCCGAAAGATCCGGCGGTAGTCGCTGAGATTGACGGTGAAGTCGAATTCCCACCCGAGAAGAAACGCGGCAAGCGTATCGTGCTGGTCAAAGGTGCCGATGGAACGGAAGTCGAACACGTCATTCCGCACGGCAAAGACCTGCAGGTTCATCCAGGCGATATGGTCAAGGCCGGTGACGCGCTGGTTCGCGGTCCATTGGTTCCGCAGGATATTCTGCGTGTCAGTGGTCCAGAAGAAGTGCAGCAGTATCTGTTGCATGAAATCCAGAACGTTTACCGTGCACAGCGAGTGGAAATCGATGACAAGCACATCGAAATCGTGATTGCTCAGATGCTTCGCAAGGTTCGCGTTGACAGCGTAGGTGATACCGATTTGCTGCCAGGTTTGTTGATCGATAAGTTTGAACTTAAGAAGATCAATGATGGTTTGGAGTCCATGGGTAAGGTCACTGATGCCGGGGGATCTGACTTCGAAATCGGAGATCGAGTTTCCTTGACGGATATCGAAGCCGTAAATGCCGAAGTCAGCAAACCAATCAAACACACGACTTTGAAAAGAGCAAAAGCGAGTCCACAACTGCTTGGGATTACCAAAGCTGCGGTATCAAGCGAAAGCTTTATCTCAGCCGCCAGCTTCCAGGAAACAACCAAGGTTCTTACCGAAGCTGCGTTGGGCGGCAAAGTGGACCACTTGGTGGGACTCAAGGAAAACGTAATTTTGGGACACCTGATTCCGGCTGGAACTGGTTTCCATCTGCACCAGGAAGCTCAAGTTCGAATTCACGATTCCGCATTGCGAGAACAGGAAGAGCAGAAAATGCGTATGCAGGCTGCTCGTAAGGATTTGATGGGGAACCCGGAAATGCAGGCACGGAGAGTCGATCCAGATCGTCCTTCCGCACCTTCGCTGGCGGATTTGAGCCCCGATGAATTGATCTGATTTGTGAATTCGAGTGATCGGCGACATGCAAGGTTGACGATCGAGGGAAACGTGGATAGAGTGCCGCGTTTCCAGTATTTCTCGTGAGAGTCGTTTTACCGTACTGAGTTTTGGCTTTCAGCTTTTTGTTTGGCGAACTATGCCCACGATTAACCAACTGATTCGGAAACCCCGAAAAACACAGCGCACAAAGTCAAAGACTCCGGTTCTTGAGGGTTGTCCTCAAAAACGCGGTGTGTGCTTGCAGGTCAAAACCGTAACACCAAAAAAACCAAACTCCGCTTTGCGTAAAGTCGCGCGTGTGCGTCTTTCGAATAGCAAAGAAGTGACGGTGTATATTCCGGGTGAAGGCCATAACCTTCAGGAACACTCCATCGTGCTGATTCGCGGCGGTCGTGTTCGCGACCTGCCGGGTGTGCGTTACAAGATCGTTCGCGGCGTTCTCGATACGCTCGGCGTTTCGGATCGCCGTCAGGCACGTAGTTGCTACGGAGCCAAGCGTCCGAAGGGTGGAGCCGCTGCCGCAGCAGCCGGTAAGAAGAAGAAGTAATTTAATGTCATTCAGTCGTTGTGCTGACTGCTGTTCATAAAAGATATGTTTTGAGAGTTTTCTTCAATGGTCAAGAAGTTCACAGCCAGTCGTAAACAGTTGAAGCCAGATACTCGCTTCAGCAGTCTATTGATTTCCAAATTCGTCAACTGCCTGATGTATGATGGAAAGAAAAGCACTGCCTCTAGTGCTTTCTATCGTGCGATGGAGATTGTCCAGAAGCAACTGCCGAACGAAGATCCACTGAATGTCTTTGTGACTGCTGTGGACAACGTCAAGCCCGCGATTGAAGTTCGCTCAAAGCGTGTCGGTGGTGCAACTTACCAGGTTCCGACACCTGTCAGTTCACGTCGCCAGCAGGCTTTGTCGATTCGCTGGATTCTGGAAGCTGTTCGAGGCCGCAAAGGTCGTCCGGTTGATAAGTCTCTGGCTGAAGAGTTGCTGGCCGCTTTCCGACGTGAAGGCTCAGCGATGAACAAACGCGAAAACGTACACCGCATGGCAGACGCCAACAAGGCGTTCTCGCACTTTGCCTGGTAGTATATTGACCTAATGTAATCGGTTTGAAAACACAAACACCGCAATGGATTTACAAAAATTCATTGCGGTTTTTTTTTGCGATTTGGTGTGCTCTGCGTGGTTTAAAATGATGCCTTGGAGAGGCATAACGTCGGGGCAGTCCGCTTGACTCGTTTAACCCGTGGCCACCGGCCAGGCTTTACCTCGCGGCTGATGAAACGACCTAGCCTGCGGCCAC
>Ga0335396_10001984_pt1 | contig 25634 bp, 16 predicted proteins | sample FRY02_FD_205743 | JGI IMG/M metagenome (GOLD analysis project Ga0335396, IMG submission 205743) | Freshwater microbial communities from Lake Fryxell liftoff mats and glacier meltwater in Antarctica - FRY-02 (spades assembly) (version 2) | ecosystem: Environmental > Aquatic > Freshwater > Ice >... | reverse complement strand
ACGCCATAAGTGCGCCCTCCCCAACGAAGCCGACTCCCCCCGTGGCGTGACCGTCCCGGTCGCAAGCCCTCTCCCTTTCCCTCTCCGCGTAGCGGCGCCTCTGCGAGGCGTCGGCGGTTCCACCCCTCTCCCCTCCAAGGCCCCTCCCTCCCCCCCACCGCATCCTCGCCCGTAGCGGTGCTTTCCCCACCGTGGCACGAATAGCCTTCTGGGCTTGGAGCTTGGAGCTTGGAGCTTGGAAATTGCTCCCATGAATCAGGTTGGCTCCGTCGAAGTTCCACGATCCAATTCCCTCAAAGAAGCTCCAGTCCCCAAATTCAAAACACCAAACCACCAACGCCTGTTTCCCGCTCCAAATCCGGCCCCCAAAAAAAAACTCTCCCCTCCGTCGTAACGCAACCGTCCCCGCCTGCGTCAGTATTCCAAGCAGGCCCGAACCCCGTGCCCGCCGCCCCTCAAGTTTCACACTCCACCAACCAATGAAGACATCACTCCTCCCCTCCCTGTTGTGCGCGCTCGGTGCCGCCTTCTTCACCGCCCTCGGCACCACCACCGCCCTCGCACAAAACATCGATCTCATCGATGAAATCGACCACATCATCATTCACCCCCCCACCCCCGGCCCCGGACTCACTCTCCGCGCCGCCAACATCACCGCCGAAGCACCCCACCACGACGTCAAACTCTACTTCCCCTGGTGGCCCGGCATCGACGATTCCACCATCGGCGACGGCGACCTCGTGGCCCGCGGACCAAACGGCTACCAACAGGAAGCCTCCTTCGTCTCCATGGAGCGCATCCCCTCGCCCTTCCCCCTCCCCCTCGCCGACTTCACCACCGCCGACGCGGCCATCCATCCCCTCCCCCAACCACACCCCATCCTCGTCGTCACCTACCGCTTCTATCCACCCGATGGCCCCGGCGATCTGTGGACCGATGACGACAACGGCGGCTACGCGGTCCGCCTCGCCCGGGATCAAATAGCCACCACCAGCGGCCGCTTCCTCCCACCCCGTTTCCTCGGCGGCTTCCGCTGCCTCATCCGCACCGGCCCCGGCCTCCCCGTGCAACCGGAACACACCCGCTGCGCCATCGGACGCCACCACCTTCCCGCCACCGATCCCGCCAACGACACCATCGGCTACCACGCTGCTGTCGCCATGTCCTTCCTCACCCCCCACGTGGAAATCGATTGGGGCAACGTCGCGCAGACTGGCAACATCCTCATCGCCAACGCCACCGCCCTGCGCATCCCCCTTCCCGCACCCACCCCCATCCCGGTGCCCGTCCCTCTCGCCGGAGCCACCGCAAACGTCGCCGCCGATGCCCTCACCAGCGGACCCGTTTCCTACCTCCCCACCTTCCGCCACCGCTACCGCTTCGGTGCCCTCCCTCCCGGCAGCTATCAGTTCGTCTTCCGCGTCAACGGCGAGGAGGAATGCACCCGCTCCTTCGTCGTCCCGCCCGATCCTCCCATCGACATCGATCCCCCCACGGCCGAACTCGCCGTCCGCAACATCCTCCATCCCTACGACGGCCCGCAACGCCTCGTGGTCACCTACAAGGACCGTTCCGGCATCGACGCCTCCACCATCGGCCATGGCGATCTCGTCGTCTTCAACCCCTGCCTCTTTCTCGACGCCGTCGATCCCATCCCCTGCAACTGGCGCGCCCAACGAGCCCGCCTCGTCGAAATCATCCCCCTCTCCGACGACCGCACCGTCCTGAAAGCCATCTACGAAATCGACGCCCCCACCGGCGGTTGGAATCACCGGCACAACGGCTTCTACCCCGTCGTCCTCTGGGAGGACGCCGTCTGCGATCGCCTCGGCAACTGCACCGAACGCCAACGCCTCGGCGGCTTCGAGGTGGACATCGATCCCGACACCCCACCCATCCCCGCCGAAGCCGAAATCCGCGTCGATCCTTCCAATCCCGATCGCGTCGTGGCCAAGGTCCACCTCGACTTCCGCGGCCACTACGCCGTCACCAGCCAGAGCATCCGCCGCGACGGCAACCGCATCTACCTCCTCGCCCAGGCCGAACCACTCGCCACCATCGCGGTCTTCCCCCCACCGCCCCCACCATCCGAGGAGCTCTTCTACGAAATCGGTCCCCTCCGCAAGGGAGACTACGTCGCCGCCTTCCTCATGAACGGCCATCTCTACGACGCCGAACAGTTCACCGTCCGCCGTCCGCCGCCCATCGATGCCGAGGTGGATCTCAACATCGATTCCTCCGATCCCGCCAACGTCTTCGCCATCGTCAAACTGCAGTTCCGCACTCCGCACTACGTCGAGCAAAGCGAAGGGGAGCGCAACGGCCACCGCATCATCCTCCCCGCCAAGGCCCGCCCCCTCCCCGTTTCCCTCAACACCGCCCTCCGCCCTCCCGTCCCGGAACCCATCTACCTCCGCTACCCCATCGGGGCCCTCCCGCCTGGTGGCTACCTCGGCGTCTTCGTCATGAACGATTACCCCTACGCCGCGCAGGACTTCGTGGTGGATGATCCCGGACCACCCATCGATGCCGAGGCCCACATCCGCATCGATCAGGACGACCGGGACAACACCGTCGCCGTGGTCCGCGTGGCCTTCCAATCGCCCCACACCATCGTGGAACGCGATCTGCACCGCGTCGGCAACCGCTTCATCCTCGAAGCCACCGCCGTCCCCATCCAGACCTTCGCGCCCATCCCTCTGCCGCAGATCATCACCATCCGCTACCCCCTCGGTGCCCTCGAACCCGGCCCATACGGCGCCGCCTTCGTCATGAACGGCTATCCCTACGCCACCACCACCTGGCTGGAGCGCGACGACACCTTCCACGCCGATGTCGCCATCGAGGTGACCCAAACCGACGCCGGAACCTGGCAAGCCGAAGTGAGTGTGGACTTCGTCAACCCCCACGCCCGCATCTCCGATCCCGGCGAGGTGGTCTTCAACGGCCCCATCCTCATGATCAATGCCACCGCCGTGCTCTCCGTCACCGCCGACGTCCCGCCTCCCGGCGGTTACGTCCTCCACTACGACCTCGGCCACCTCGATCCCGGAGCCTATTGGCTCAAATACTTCATCAACGACCAGTTCGAGAAACAGAGCGACTTCTACGTCGCCCCACCGCCGCCCATCCCCGCCACCGTGGATCTCAAGATCGACGGCTCCAGCCAACCGGTCCTCGCCACCGCCCACATCCAATTCAGGGACTGGTATCGCATCATCGACCAGTCCACCCATCGCTTCGGCAACCTCTTCATCCTCGATGCCACCGCCGACGGCCCCCTGCCCCTCCTCGCCCCCATCCCCCCACCGCCGGTCGATGTCGACTACGACCTCGGCGAACTGCCCCGGGGCCATTACTGGGCCGCCTTCCGCATGAACGGTCACTTCTACGCGGTCGAACAATTCCGCGTCGATGACGGCAGCTTCCAAGCCGAGGTCGAACTCGGTGTGGAGATCGGCGACACCGTCCGCCTCAAGGCAGTCGTCGATATCGATGACCCCTACGTCATCGTCACCGATCCCGGCACTCCCGAGATTGTCGGCAACTTGATCAAGATCAACGCCACCGCCCAGCGCGTGAACTTCATCGTGGAACCCAGCGGCGACCCGCAAACCTTCCACTATGATCTCGGCGCCCTCCGCCCCGGTTCCTACCGCGTGGTCTATTGCCTCAACGGTGATCCGGAAGCGCACCTCGGCTTCGTCGTCCCGCGCGATCCACCCCTCGCCAACATCTCGCACATCAAGATCGAGCAGGGCGACGCCTCCTGGTTTGCCGAAGTCGGCGTCATCCTCCTCCCCGGACAGGAAGTCACCGACTGGGGCGAGGTCCGCCACGATGGCAACATCTTCTCCGTGAGCATCACCGTCGATTGGGTCGACTTCCCGCCCCCGCCGGTCCCCCTGCCCACCCCGCTGCCCTACGACCCGGAACTTCCGCAGGGCATCGCCTTTGATTCCGCTGGCAATCCACTCGTCGGTGGCTTCCCGGTGCGGCTGGTCACGCACAACTACGTGCTCGGCGTGCTCGATCCCGGTCACTACGGATTCGTGGTGCGCTCCCGCGGCCAGGTGGTCGCCGGCAAGCGCTTCGAAGTCCCCGGTGCCCCCCCAAGGGTCGTCCTCTCCGCAAGCAACATCACGGAAGCCACTGACGAGTACCGCTTCGGCATCACCTACCACGACCCCACCGGCCTCGATCATGACTCCATCAGGAATGCCGAGATCGTCGTGTCCGGTCCCGATGGCTACCGTGAGGTGGCCCGCCTCCTCAGCTACGCCAGCACCGACGACGTTCCCAGTAGTAGCGCCTCGGCCCGCTACGCCTTGAGCGGCCCCGGCGGCTCCTGGGACTTCCCCGACAACGGCCGCTACTGCCTTCACGTCGATCCCACCGCCATCCGCGACCTGCAGGGCAACCATATTCAGAACGGCCGCCTCGGCTGCTTCCGGGTGCGCCTCCTGCCGCCTCCCGAACCCGGCGTGAATGTCTCCGTGGCCATGAACAGCAGCGGCGATTGGGAAGCCACCGTGGAGATCATCTCCGAGCCCGGCCAACAGGTCGTGGTCGATTCCTGGGGCCCCCTCATCCACCACGGCCAGAGCATCATCGCCCTCGCCAGCGTGCACTTCGAGCCCACCAGCGGCCCCGTCGAACCCCTCGCCCACACCTACAACCTCGGCACCCTGCAACCGGGCTACTACGTGTTTGTCTTCAAGTCCGACAAGGCCCACTGCGGCTTCGCCGGCTTCACCGTCCCCGGACTGGAAGGCGATCCGCTCGACAACTGGCAACAGCGGATCAGCGGCGCGTCCTTCGCTGACGGTGAGGACTCCGACTCGGACGGCCTCGACTTCCTAGGCGAGTTCTACTTCGTCACCAATCCCAACCGCGCCGACCTCCCGACCTTCGCCCCAGAGATCGTCACCGGCCCGGACGGCCGCCCCCACCTCGGCCTGCGCTTCCGCCGTCTGCTGGGCGCAGAGGGCGTCACGCAAATCATCGAGGGCTCCCGTCGCCTCGACGACGGCTGGGACGACGTCAGCGCCGCCACCGACATCGTCCAGCGCATCCCCGACATCGACGGCACCGAGGAAGTCCTCCTCTGCCTCCGCGCCCCCCTCGACGACAGCCCCTACCACTTCCTCCGGATCCGCGTGGTCCGTGACGACGAGTGATGGTGCCACGTGTGGCGCACCTCCTCCCCTCCCCGGAAGCAACAACCCGCCGTCCTGCCCCCCGCAGGCCGGCGGTTCTGCTTCCCCCCGTGGCGGCGGTTTCCAACCGCCAAGCCGACTCACCGCCCAGTGGCGTGACCGTCCCGGTCGCAAGCCCTTCCCCCAATAGACTAACGACGCCTGTCGTTACCCCTGTCGCAACGCGACAGCATACCCCCAAAACGTGGCGGCGGTTTCCAACCAAGAGTGTTCGGCATGTATCGGGACCAACCCGTCAGATTGTGAAAGCACGATCCATGCCGAACACTGTTGGTTTCCAACCACCCAGCCGTATCCCCACTCGGTGGCGTGTTCGTCCCGGCTGCCGCCCGGGCAATTTGGAGTGCGATGGCAGAGTGAGTCTGCGAACGCCGACAACGCTTTCGCGCAAAACCACCGCTCCTTCTCGCCCCTCTCGCCTTCCCTCAAAGCGGTGTCGCCATCCCGCCGGGATTCTGTCACCGCACTCCAAGTCTCACCGCTCCGCGTAGCGGCCTCTCTGCGAGAAGTCGGCTGCTCAACCCCTGCCCACGCCCTCACCCCAGTCGATCATACCCAAACGCTCGTCCGTGACCGCATCCACATCACAAACCAATCGATCATCGACGGCGGATTAGGCAATTGAGATCGCACCCCTAGCTTGGTCAATCCCACCAGTTCTCCTCACCGATCCCTCGACACCTCGACCGGGCCCATCAACACTTCTTCATCCACAACCCGCAAATAGCTCAACTCGATCACGCCGGTAACAATACCCAGAAGAAACAGGAACGCGAGAAAACCAATTGTGAGGCCGGCGGTTTTCATCTGGCTCGAAAGTAGTGAGCCCCGGCACCCGGGATCTCCCGCCCGCAATATCCCAAGGTGGGTCCCTCCCGCAACTACCCGGAATCCCCGCCCCCCTCGGGCGGGGACGCCCATCCTCCCCCACCCACTTTCCCTGCAACCTGCCCCCACCACCCCCCGTATCCTCCCCAATCCATGAAGCACACCGTCCTCCTCCTCCTCGCCCTCGCCCTCCCGGCCTTCGCCCAAGCCGACCCGCTCGACTTCCAGCCCCTCTTCGACGGCACAACCCTCAAGAACTGGGACGGCAACCCCGATTTCTGGAGCGTCCAGGACGGCGTCATCACCGGCCTCACCACCGCCGAGAAACCCACCCAGGGCAACACCTTCCTCACCTGGACCGGCGGCGAACTCGATGACTTCGAACTGAAGGTCGACTTCAAGATCGAGGGCGGCAACTCCGGCATCCAAATTCGCTCCTTCCCCGTCCCCGACTCCAAGTGGGTCATCGGCGGCTACCAGTCCGACTTCGACTTCGAAAACGGCTGGGCCGGCGCCATCTACGGGGAAAAATACCGCGGCATCCTCGCCAAGCGCGGCCAGATCACCACCATCGGCGAGGACGGCAAACCAACCGTCACCGGTGCCACCGGCGATCCCGCCGAACTCGCCAAGGCTATCAAGCCCGGCGACTGGAACACCTACCACATCACCGCCAAGGGCAACAAAATCACCCAGTCCATCAACGGCGTGGCCATGGCCGAGATCACCGACAACGACGAGGAGGCCCGCCGCGCCGGCCTCCTCGCCCTCCAACTCCACGCCGGACCGCCCATGAAGGTCCAGTTCCGCAACATCCTCCTCAAGCGCCTCAAAATGGAGGACAAAAAGAAGGTCGTCTTCCTCGCCGGCCGCCCCAGCCACGGCCACGGCGCCCACGAACACAAGGCCGGTTGCATGCTCCTCGCCAAACTCCTCAACGAGAACATCGGCGACAAGATCCACGCCGTCACCTATCACTACGGCTGGCCCAACGACCCCACCGCCCTGCAGAACGCCGACTCCATCATCATCTTCTGCGACGGCGGCGGCGGACACCTTGCCAAACCCCACCTCAACGAACTCGAGCCCTACATGAAGGACGGCGTCGGCCTTGGCTGCATCCACTACGGCGTGGAAATCCCCAAAGGCGATCAGGGCGGCGACCACTTCCTCCGCTGGATCGGCGGCTTCTTCGAGACCGACTGGTCCGTGAACCCACACTGGACCGCCGAGTTCACCACCTTCCCCGAGCACCCGGTCGCCAATGGACTCCAACCCTTCTCCACCCTCGATGAATGGTATTACCACATGCGCTTCGCGGAGGATGCCAAGATCACTTCCATCCTCAAGGCCCTCCCTCCCAAGGAAACCCTCAGCCGCCCGGACGGCCCCCACAGCGGCAATCCCCACGTCCGCGCCGCAGTCCTTGAGCGCAAGGAAGAGCAAACCGTCTGCTGGGTCATCGAACGCCCCGACAGCGGCCGCGGCTTCGGTTTCACCGGGGCCCACTTCCACAACAACTGGGCCAACGACAACTTCCGCAAAACCGTCCTCAACGGCATCACCTGGATCTCCCAGGTCGAAGTCCCCGCCGACGGCATCCCCTCCCCCACCCCCACCGAGGAGGAACTCCTCGAAAACCAGGACGAGCCCAAGAAGTAGAGCCGCCATCCCCACGTGGCGTGACCGGCCCGGTCGCAGGCCTCCTCCCTCCCCTCCCCGCGTAGCGGCGCCTCTGCGAGGCGTCGGCGGTTCCACCCCCCTCCCCTCCAAGGCCCCCTCTCCCACCAGCGCCCCCCGCCTCCCCTCCTCCTCCCCAAAAAAAGCCCTCACCACCTGACAATAAATCTACTGCCCCCAGGAAACCCAGCCTCTTTGCCGCCTGCAATCCCCCTTCAATCCATCACAGATTTTCTTTAAGTTTTCTTAAATATCCTCTAGAACTCCCCTCACGTGCGAGGCGGAAAGAAACAGCTGTTCCTCAAGAGGACCGGAGATCAGGGGAGACGGCGGGTGGCCCGTCCGTCTCTCGGCGCGGCCTTCAAGGTCGCCGACCAACGGGCCAAGCAACTCACCAACAACCGCACCTGGCGCCGACAGGGACTCACCTCCAACCGCGCCGCCATCTCCGGCGTCGGCTACGCCCCCCCGCCCACCCTCAGCCTCACCAGCCGAATCCTCCGCATCTGCGCCGGCCTCCTCCTCCTCCCCCTCTGCGCCATCACCACCGTCACCCTCTTCCAGCGCGTCACCGATCAAAACTTCGCGCAACACTTCTGGCGGGAGGACGCCTTCATCTACTTCACGGTCGGCTTCGTCCTCAACGCCGGCTGGTTCTTCTCCAAACTCGCCCAAAACATCTTCCTCTACCTCTACGTCCTCGGCCACGAACTCACCCATGCCGTCTTCGTCGTCCTCTGCCTCGGCAAGGTCAGCGGCTTCCGCGTCGGACTCGATGGCGGACACGTCGTCACCAACAAATCCAACCTCCTCATCGCCCTCTCCCCCTACTTCGTCCCCTTCTGGTCCGTCGTCTGCGTCGCCATCCTCACCACCATCACCACCTTTTACCCCTTCCCTGGCCAGGAAAACCTCCTCTTCGTCATCCTCGGCTCCACCTGGAGCTTCCACATCTTCTGGACCCTCTGGATCATCCCCCGCGACCAGCCCGACCTGAAGGAAAACGGCACCTTCCTCTCCCTCAACATCATCTACGTCGCCAACGTCGTCCTCCTCTCCGGCCTCCTCTGCCTCGCCTCCCGCGACCTCAGCTGGCGCGACTTCGTCTACAATTGGGCCAACAACTCCCTCGACCTCGTCTCCCCCCTCTGGGAGAGCCTCCTCTCCCTCTACTCCGCGCTGCCGACCTGATTCGGCCCCACCCATACAAAAAAGTTGGCCGGGTAGCGCCGAAGCACCACCCGGCCAATGTCGCCTTCTTACCACTGATGAAAATCTGCCGGCTGGTGCTTTGCGGTGCCAGAAAGTGAGCAGGTCAGGTAAAGCGTCCCGTAGGCCGGAATGGTGTTCCCTTTGGTCGTATAGGCACCTTTCGTCGGACAGCTCGGGAGGGCCTGGATGAAATTGTTCAGCCCGAAGACCTGCGCTTCCACATCCACCGAAGCCAGAGTCTGGCCGGGGTTGTAGCCGTGGAGATTCGAGAAGGAGCGCACCGCTTCCTGGGCATGATAGATGTTCAGGACACAGGCCGCCCGGTCCGATCCGGCTTTCCAGGCTCTGACTCCGATGAAACCCATTCCGAGAAAGAGCAGAAGGACGACGATGACAACGGTCAGTTCGATGAGGCTCATTCCGGCCGTTGCCTTGGATTGTTGATTGATAGTCATTGGTTCAGTGGGGTTTGGGTTGATGGTCTTGCTTGCGACGAAAGTAGGAGTGCGTGATTTTTCATGAGTAGGGAATATCTTTTTAACACAACTTTAGCATCCGGGATCCCAAAATTAAATTAACCCGCTGATCACAAGCCACTTATGCCAAATCATTCCTTTGGGGGCTCGCGTGTGGATTTTTATAATTTTAGTTAGGAAATGTTAAGGATGTTGATCTGAAGCAATCCATTGGAGTGGTTTGGCGCGCTTCTCAGCCCCCGTCGGTGCCGTCGGAAAGACCAATTCCGTCCCCCCGGCACCCTGTCCCGCCGCCCCGGAATCCCCGCCCAGCCACAAAGCAGCCCCTTCCCCCTCCAATTTCCGCCCCCCGTCGCCTTGACAGCCTCCTCAAAATAGCCATTCTCCCCGCCCGCCTCACCGGGCCATCCGGAAAGGCGGACACCGTGGCGTTCGCAACGTCACAAACCGAAAGGTGCTCCCATGAAACCAGACATCCACCCCGACTACCACCCGGTCATCTTCCAGGACATGACCACGGGCAAACAATACATCACCCGTTCCACCGCCAGATCCGACCGCAAGGAAACCATCGGCGGCGTGGAGCACTTCGTGATCTCTATCGGCATCACTGCCGACTCCCATCCGTTCTTCACCGGTCAAACGACCTTTGTCGATACCGAGGGACGCATCGACAAGTTCCAGAAGCGCTTCGGTGCCGTGCGTCGTGCCAAAAAGCCGAGCCGCACCGCCGAGACCGAGGCCTGAGCCCCGCGTCGTCGCAAGAATTTCAAGCCGTCGGCCTCCGGGTCGGCGGCTTTTCTTTTGCCCCGATTGCTGCGCCTCTCCGCTCTTGCCCCTCTCCGGCAAGGGCAAGGACGCCGCCAACAAATTCCGGGACGATCCGCGACGGTGACTTCCCCCCACCGGACCGACGACCCCCACTCCGCCCAACCCCGACTCCCCCAATAGGGAGAGCGGGTTTGCAACCCGCTTACCCAACCCAGCAAGCCCCCCCAACATCCTTCAAGCACCCCGCGCCTCCCACCCTTCCAGCGCAGCGGGTTGCAAACCAAGAGTGTTCGGCACGGTGAATGCTGAACTGGTCATGGCCCTCAATGAAAGCGGGGCCATTTTCTGCCGAGGCTACCTCCTGAAAATTTCCAATCGACAATTTCCAAATAAAATTCAAATCCAAGACCAAATCTCAACCGCTGAAGCTCGTTTCCACATCCGGGATAGCAAGTGACAAGCACGAGATATCTAGTTGAAGCGTCTTCTTCGGTTCGATTTCCGACTTGGAACCTGACGCTTGGAATTTATTTGGAAATTGGTCAGTGAAAATTCAACCCTGTATCCGGACCACCCCGTCAGATTGTTAGGGCACGATCCATGCCGAACACTCTTGCTTGCAAACCCACTCTCCGCATTCCCCCTTCGCCCTTCCGTACAAAAAGACACCCCGGATCGCTCCGGGGTGCCTGAAGTTTTTCGTGGCTCAAGTGGCGATTACTCGCTCTCTTCTTCCGCCCCGGCGCTCGGGCTCCACTCTTCGTCCGGAGTGGATGCCGCCGCCGCAAGGTTGAAGGCCTGCTCCAAGCCAACCAGATCGCCGGAAGGACGAAGCGTCTCGAAGCTCTGCGACTCCTTCTGCAACTGGTCCTCGGTGTAGTTGACCGCCTTGATCGAAAGGCCGATGCGGCGCTCGATCTTGTCGACCTTGATGACCCGGGCTTCCACCTCGTCGGCCACCTTGAGGATATCCTTGACCTTCTCCACATGCTCTTCGCTGAGTTGCGAAATGTGGATGAGGCCGTCGATGTCGCCCTCCAGGCTGACGAAGGCACCAAAGCTGGCGATCTTCGCGACCGCCCCCTTCACGATGTCGCCCACCTTGAACTTGGTGTCGATGTCGGACCACGGATCGTTGTCAAGCTGCTTGATCCCGAGGGAGACACGCTGGTTCTCCTTGTCGATGGAAAGCACGATGGCCTCCACGTCCTCGTTCTTCTTCAGAATCTCGCTCGGATGGTTGATCTTGCGCGTCCAGGAAAGGTCGGACACGTGAATCATCCCGTCGATGCCCTCTTCCAGTCCCACAAAGGCACCGTAAGCGGTCAGGTTCCGGACCTGACCGGTGATGTGCGTGCCGATCGGGTAGCGTGCTTCGATCTCGTCCCAGGGATTCTCGTCGAGCTGGCGGACACCAAGGGAGATCTTCTGCTCCTCGATGCTGATGCCGAGAACGACCGCCTCAATGACCTGATCCAGCTCCAACACGTCGCTCGGACGGGTGATGCGCTTGACCCAGGACAGCTCGGACACGTGCACGAGGCCTTCCACACCGCGCTCCAGCTCCACGAACGCGCCGTAGGGGAGGAGTTTGGTGATCTTGCCTTTGACGTGCTGGCCGATGGGGAACTTCGCTTCGATGTCCGCCCAGGGATTGTCGGTCATCTGCTTCAGACCCAGGGAAACCCGCTCCTTGTCGCGGTCCACGTCGAGGATCTGCACGTCCACGGCCTGGCCGATGCGGAGCATCTCGCTCGGGTGGCTGATGCGACCCCAGCTCATGTCGGTGATGTGCAGGAGCCCGTCCATCCCCTCGAGATCCACGAAGGCCCCGAAGTCGGTGAGGTTCTTCACGATGCCGGTCACCTTGTCTCCGATCACCACGGTCTGCAGGAAGCGCTGACGGCGCTCGGCCCGCTCCGCTTCGATCACTTCGCGACGGCTCAGAACAACGTTCTGGCGCTCGTCGTTCACCTTCACGATCTTGAATTCGTAAATGTTGCCGACGTATTCGGTGAGGTCCTTCGGCGGAATGACATCCACCTGTGAACCGGGGAGGAAGGCCTCCACTCCGACGTTCACCATGAGGCCGCCCTTGACGACACTCTTGACCTTGCCCTTCACGAGACCACCGGCCTCGTAAACCTTCACGATCTTGTCCCAGTTCTGCTTGTGGGCCGCCTTCTCCTTCGAGAGGACCACCATGCCCTCGTCGTTCTCGAGGCGCTCGAGGAGAACTTCGACTTCATCGCCGACTTCAATGTCCTCGTCTTCAAATTCTGAAGAGGGAATCACACCCTCCGATTTGTATCCGATATCGACGATCACGACCTGTGGCCGGATGTCCAGGATCGTTCCATTGACAATGGAACCTTCTTTAAATGCAGTGAATTTGGCGTCGATGAGAGCGTTCAGCTCGTCATTCGCCGTGGCCACGGCTAGTTCTGTACTCATTCTGTTAGGTTGAGGTTAGGTTGTTTGGTTAATGAATCCTTCCGACTAGTGCCCCTGCTAAGCGGCAGACATAGGGGCTCCAACGATCTGCCGCGCCGAATGGAAACGGGCGGCGACCCTAGCCACCGAACCCGCCAAATCAAGCCGAATATGGTCCTTAAACCCCTGTATTCCGGGGAGAACGGAAGCTCCCCACCGAAAACCCTCCATTTCCCCGGTTTTCACAGATCCCAAGGCTCCGCACCCCGTCTTCTCCACCCCAGGCCACATTCCCCATTCCCCGTCTTGACTTGCCCCTCGCATCGGCTAGTTTCCGCCCCGCTTCACAGCGAAGCAGCGCCCGTAGCTCAATTGGATAGAGCGTCTGACTACGGATCAGAAGGTTAGGGGTTCGACTCCTCTCGGGCGCGCCACTTTAAAACACTTCCCCTCAGGGGAGTAAGATCCGCTCTAACCTGATTTCTCCTCGGCCGGGATCCCTGGTTGCCGGAATACTGCCGGAATAGCGCGGGGCCCAGGGCTTCACTCGGTCAGAGGAGGACCTTCAGGAGAGCCCTGACCTCCCGGTCTTCAAGCCAATCCAAGCGCGCAAGGTATCACAGACGCCACAAAGGAACAGAGGTCACCCTACCCACTCGGCACGAGCGCTCAGGTCCATTTCTCCGCGTCTTCCGCCCATTGTCCTTCCCCTAACAAGACATCCGTATAAAAGCGGCCTGACCTCATGGCCCGCTGGATCATTCAACGCCCCCAGGAACACTCTCACCCCGCCGAGGTCCGGGTGGCCGAGCAGCTGCGGGAACTCGATGACCACTGGACGGTCCTCTGGGGCTTCTACTACGCCGACAAGCACGGCACCGAACGGGAGGGCGACTTCCTCGTCCTCGGACCGGCGGGCGGCCTGCTGGTGCTGGAGGTGAAGAACACCCTCCCCCGCTGGTTCAGCGCCACCGGCCGCTGGGAAGGCGAGCAGGACAACCCGATCAACCAGTTGATGGCCGAGTGGCAGGCCGTCGTTGCGCTGGTCAACGAGGAAGGGCTTCCGACGTGGGTGGCCAAGGCATTGTGCGTGCCCGGAGAGGAAGCCCCGGTCGATCAGGAGATCGTTCAAGGGATTCGGCGCTCAATGCTGGTGCTCAAGAACGATCTGGCCAGCTGGTTGCCGCAAGTATGGTTGAGGATCTTCGGAGACCGGGTCCGTTTCCCGGTGATGCCGGATGACCGCGAAAAGATCCTCAAGCGCTTCGGCGCGAGTGCCAACCCGGCCAAGGCCCGCAACTTCCTCGACCACACCGAGGAACTCTTCCAACGGCAGCTGACCCACCGCTTCCAACTCCTTGATCAACTGCGCGACAACCGCCAGCTCTTGGTTCTCGGGGGCACCGGGACCGGCAAAACATGGCACGCGGTCGAACAGGCCTTTCGCTATGCCGCCGACGGGAAGAACGTCCTGTTCCTCGTTTACAACCTCGCCCTGACCACCCAGCTCCGCCGCTTGATCGGGATGCGCAAACTGGAGAGCGGATCCATCACGGTGATGGGTTGGGAGGAACTCTTCCTCCAACTTGCCAGAGCGGGCGGTCCGATTGAAACCCCGGAGGGAGACTTCGACGCGCTTCGCAAATTCTACGAACACACCCTGCCCGGACAGGTGCGTTCCCTCCTCGCGGATCCGGATACCCGGAAGAAGTGGCCCATGTTCGACGCTTTGGTGGCGGATGAGGCTCAGGATCACGACACGGCGTGGGAGGCCGCCTCCCACGGAGGCTGGTGGGATGTCTACCGCGCACTCCTGAACGAAGGTGGCGAGGCCCCCGCCAGTATTTTTTACGACCCGGCCCAGAGGCCACCATTCCGCGACGCGGAACGATTCCATCCAGAGGGGCTTCGCTCCGGCTGGTCGCAACCGGCGCAGGTGCGCCTGCAGCCCGCACTGCGATACACACGCCCCCTGTGGACCTTCTTCCAGCAGCACCGCCACCCGGCGATCAACCCGATGCTCGAAGCCCTCGGACGGGGCGATCATCTCCCCGAAGGACCCGAACCGGAGATCCACCATGCCCCCGACGATGCCGCCGCCCGGGCCTGCGTGGAGAAAATCATTACCCGCTGGAAGAACGAAGGTCTGTGCCGTCCGGACGAGGTGCTCATCCTCCACAAGGAATCCACCATCGAAGCCAGTGTCTTGGGCAATACCCGGGTGATCGCCTCGCACAACCTGCGCGATGTCCTGGAGGCTGCCGACGGGGCCATCCGCCATACCTCCATCAACAAGGCGAAAGGCCTCGATGCCCGCGCCGTGATCGTGATCGGCTGCGGGCCGATTTCGGAAACCACTTCCGATTTCGATGCCTACACTTGGTTCATGGGCGTCAGCCGGGCGAGGCAGCTCCTGGCGACCGTCTTACCGGCCCCGCCTCGTCATTAGACCATCTCCACCCTCCCCCCACGTTAGTCCGACACCCGGGCCTACATTCCTTGAAACTCCTCATCATGCTCCGACTTTCCAAATCCAAGCTCATCGCCTTCCGCCAGTGCCCCAAGCGCCTCTGGCTGGAGATCCACCAACCCGAGCTCCGCGACGACTCCGCCAGCGAGATGGTCTTCGCGATCGGCAATCAGGTCGGCGAGGTGGCCCGCCGGATTTACGACACGAAGGGAGTGGGGAGGCTGATCGATGTCAATGAGATCGGCTGGGACACCGCCTTTTCCGAAACCAGCGCATGGCTGGCGGGCACCCCGGCTCCCCTCTTCGAGGCCGCCATCCGCATCGAGGGTGCCCTCGCCCTCGCCGACGTGATGCTGCCCGAACCAAATGGTGCCGGGCTCCGGTGGCACATGATCGAAGTGAAATCTTCCACAGCGGTGAAGGACTACCATCGTGAGGACCTCGCCATCCAGGCCTACATCGCCACGAGCGCCGGCATCGACCTTGCCAGTGCCTCAGTGGCCCACGTTGACAACTCCTTCGTCTATCCCGGTGGTGCCGATTACCGGGGACTCCTCAAAGCGGTCGATCTCACTGAGGAAACCCTCGGCCTGGCCGGTGAGGTTGCCAGTTGGATTGCCGAGGCTCAGGTGGTCGCGGCCCTCGCCGCCGAACCCGAAATCGAAACAGGCCCGCAGTGTTCTGATCCCTTTGGCTGCCCCTTCCTCCACCATTGCGATCGAGCCAAGCCCACAACCGAGTTTCCCCTGAGTTCGCTCCATCGCCTTGGCTACCGGAAGCGCGAGGAGCTTGAAGCGCTGGGTTACGATGATTTGCGGAACATTCCCGACGAACAGCTCTCCCCCGTCAACCTCCGGATCAAGAGCCAATCGCTCTCCGGCGAGGCTTGGTTCGATGCCGAGGGCGCGGTGGCGGATCTCGCGCCCCACACCGGCACGGCTTACTTCCTCGACTTCGAGACCATCGGCTTCGGTGTCCCCATCTGGAAAGGCACCCGCCCCTACCAGCAGCTCCCCTTCCAGTTCAGCCTCCACATCGTTTCCGCAAATGGGGAGATGGAGCACCAAGAGTTCCTCGACCTTTCCGGCGAGGACCCCGGCGAAGCCTTCGCCCGGGCCCTGATCGACCACTGCGGCACGGCCGGCCCGGTCTTCGTTTACAACGCCGCGTTCGAGAACCGGATCATGCGCGAGCTTGCCACCCGCCTTCCCTCCCTCGGGCCCGACCTCCATGCCATCATCGACCGCGTCGTCGATCTCCTGCCAATAGCGAGAAACCGCTACTACCACCCCGACCAACACGGCAGCTGGAGCATCAAGGCCGTCCTCCCTGCGGTTTGCCCGGACCTCGCCTATGCCGCCCTCGACGGCGTGCAGGACGGTCAGGCCGCCCAAGGTGCCTTCCTCGAAGCGATGGCCCCCGATACCACTTCCGAACGCAGGACCGAGATCGAGCGACAACTCCTCGCCTACTGCAAACTCGATACCCTCGCCATGGTCCGACTGTGGGAGTTCTTCCGGGGACGCGCCTGACGGAGATTCCATCATGCGCACCGCCCTCATCGCCGACGCCCGCTTCACCCTCGTCCTCTTCGACGATGAATACCTCGTCCCCCAATGCTCCCAACCGATCCGCCAGGTCCCGCCGCTTGATTCCAACACCTACGTCCCGCGCAGCATGACCGCCCTCCTCGACGCCATCGGCCGCACCATCAGCGATCTCGGCAAACAACTCGCCGCCCTCCCCGAGAAAGACCGCCCCGGCCAAGTCATCGTCGCCATCTTCACCGATGGTCTCGAGAATGCCTCCACCGACTACGACCTCAAAAAAATCGCCAAGATGATCCAGCACCAGCAGGACGTCTACAAGTGGACCTTCCTCTTCCTCGGCGCCAATCAGGACGCCATCGCCAGCGCCGCCCGGATGGGAATCGCCCGCGCCAACTCCAGCACCGTCCAATTCTCCGGGAAAGGCATGCGCTCCTCCACGGCCAGCCTCTCCCGCAAGATGTCCGCCATGCGCCACTACTCCAGCACCGGCGAAAAGCACGCCGACTACGAGGCCCCGATGACAGAGATCGTCAAGGAAGAGGAGAACAGCGCTGACCAGAACTGAGCAGACCAGGATCACCCCCCCCAGGCCCCCCGGCCCCCCACGACCTCGCGTCGTGGGAGCCCATGGTCAAGGAGCGGCTGCCTCCCGGCTGCCGTCCAACACCTCCGGCCACAGGCCGCACTTCCCTCCCTCCTCATGTTTCACAATCCCAAGTTTTCCCGCAGACGCCCCCCAACATTGTCCCATCCCCCTCCCTAAACTTCCAAATGCGTCCCTGTGAGCCCCGACAAGACATCCACATCCTTTACCAGACCGGCCTCGACCTACTTGATGGCCCCAAATTTGAGCTCGCCCTCCAAGAAAGCCACTCATCTGTCTAGTTTTCCCTTCCTCCCTTCCAAATATCCGCTCAAATAACACCCTTAGATGACCTTCGACGAGTCACCGTTCCTCGCTGTTCCTGCGGGCGACTGGCTTTGCTCTAACGACCTGGCTTTCGCGATCTTCGATGGCTTTCCCGTGTCTCCCGGACACGTCCTGATCACCACCCGCCGCATCGTCGAAACATGGTTCGATGCGACGGATGCTGAACAAGCGGCACTGATGGCCTTGGTGAAGGAGTCCAAGCTCCTACTCGACATCCAGCTCACCCCGAAACCCGATGGTTACAATGTCGGATTTAACTCGGGCGGTGCTGCTGGTCAAACCGTGCCGCATGTCCACATCCATGTGATTCCGCGGTATCTGGGTGATATGCCGGACCCACGCGGCGGCGTCCGCCATGTCATCCCAAACAAAGGAAACTATCTGGCCGACAAGCCCGCGAAACCCGGGAAGCATCAGTCGCTAACACTCGCCACCGGCCAGCCACACTCGCCGCTGTGGAAAAGCATCGGCCAACGCGTTTCCTCCGCCGTCGAGGTGGATCTCCTCGCATCCTTCATCCAACCCTCCGGCCTCGATCTCATCCAACTCTCGATCTTCTCCGCTCTGCGAGCTGGTGCGAAAATCCGCATCCTTGTCGGCGACTACCTCTACATCACCTCGGCGGAAGCGCTGCGTCGTTTGGTGGGTTGGATGTCGCTGGCTGATGACATCGCCGAAAACAGTTCCCTCGAAGTCCGGCTCGCGGAAATTTCGAAACTCCCATCCAAGCCCGCTTCCTTCCACCCCAAAGCCTGGCGCATCGTCGATTCCTCCGGCGGGCTTCTGGTCGTCGGCAGCAGCAATCTCTCCAAAGCGGCCCTCGAAACCGGAGTGGAGTGGAACCTGATCGGCCAGACCACCGGCTCCGAACCCATCGACCTCTCGCTGGCCCACGCCTTCACTGATCTTTGGCAGCAAGCGACTCCGCTCGATGACGCGCTCGTCTCCCGTTATGCCCTGCATGCCAAGGAAGCGCACCGGAAGTTCATCCCGCCGGAGTCCGTCGATCTACCCGCGATCCTCTACCTGCCACGTCCCTGGCAAAGCGGTGCCTTGGAATCCCTCAACCGGATCCGCGCCGATGCCTACCGCCGCGCCCTCGTCGCCGTCGCCACCGGCCTCGGAAAAACCTGGCTCGCCGCCTTCGATGTCCTCGCCGCCGGCAAATTACTCAACCGCCAGCCCCGCGTCCTCCTCATCGCCCACCGCGCCGAAATCCTCGTCCAGGCCGAGGCCACCGTCCGCACCGCCATGCAGTCGGAGTGGGCCGACACCCGCGTCACTTGGTATCTCGGCGCGAACAGCGACATCAGCGGCGATCTCGTCGTCGCCTCGGTGCAGAAACTCACCCGTCCCGATGGCCTCGCCGCACTCGATGACCAGCACTTCGACTACGCCATCATCGACGAAGTCCACCACGCCCAAGCCCCCAGCTACCGGCGGGTCATGGCCCGGCTGAAGGCCACCTTCACCCTCGGCCTCACCGCCACCCCCGAGCGCACCGACGGCGTGGATGTGGCCTCCCTCTTCGACGACGTGCTGGCATGGCAGGCCACCGTCGGCGACGGCATCGCGGAAGGCTCGCTGGTCCATATTGACTCCCGGGCTTCATCGAAACACCCGCCGCCAAAGACCGATTCACCCGCCTCGTCCCCGTTTACAGCCTCGAAGCCGCCGCCGGCCTCTGGGGCCCGGAAACCAGCCCCGAGGAAATCGGCTGGGCCGCGCCCGCCGGCATCTCTATCAAACCCGGCATGTTCATCGCCCGCGTCCGCGGCCACTCGATGGAACCCAAGATCCGCGACGGCTCCTGGAACCTCTTCCGCCCCTGCCCGCAAGGCTCCCGCGAGGGCCGCACGGTCCTCGTCCAGTTCAACTCCATGGGCGACCCGGAAAACGGCGGCCGCTTCACCGTGAAAAAATACCACTCCGCCAAAACCGTCTCCGAAGACGCCTGGCACCACGACCGCATCGAACTCCTTCCCGTAAACCCAGACTACGATCCCATCCCCGTCGCTCCCCACGAGGGCCCGGAAATGGTGGTGGTCGGCAAATGGGTGGCCACAATCGACTGAACCATGAACCGCAAAAAACAATACTTTCCGGCATTCTGCTTCCCCAAGTCCTTTGGGCTTCAAACTCCATGATTTGCTGCCAGTCTACGAATCCATTCATGCAGAGCACCAGATCCACCACGCTCAACATGACGCTTCGCGCAACGATTTCTTGGATTCGAAGTGCGGTTACGAAGATCTAACTCCATGCAGTTTTCCGACCTCGTTCACAGCATCCGGGACCTTGACACCTCCTTGCGAAAAGGGGTGTCCTCTGTGGCGAACTGCGCCCTGACCGTGCGCAACTGGGTCATCGGGGCATGGATTCTTGAGTTCGAGCAGGACGGAGCCGACCGCGCCGCTTACGGCGAGCGACTCGTTCCGGATCTCGCGGAAAATCTGTCGCTCCCGGGACTCGGGGCTTCCAGCCTTTGGGCCTGTCGGCAGTTCTTCGTCCAATACCCTGACATTCTCCAGACGCTGTCCGGAGAATCTCTCGCCCGGACACCGCAGCTCCTGCCGATTCTCCAGACACTGTCCGGAGAATCCGCCCAGCCCCCCATCGTCAGCCTCGAACACCTCCGAGACTTGGTCGCCGCTCGCACTGCCGCCGACGGATCGGCACGGCCGGGATTTGCCCTGCCTCCCGAACGCCTCCTCCAATCGCTCAGCTTCTCCCATTTCGTCGAACTGATGAAACTCGACGATCCATTGAAGCGCGTCTTCTACGAAATCGATCACCTCCCCCTCAACCCGGACTACGATCCCATCCCCCTCGCCCCCCACGGACTTCGGAAATCCTCACCAATTGACCAAATAATCCGCTTCCATCCTAGCAGGGATTGGCCTTCACTCCGGGTGACATTGAACACTGGATTCCCATGACGCCTCCCCTAACCTTCATCGATCTTTTCTGTGGCTGCGGCGGGTTTTCTCTAGGCCTCACGCGGGCTGGCTTCAAGGGCCTTGCCGCCATCGACTTCAATCCCGAGGCCGTCCAAGTGTTTCGAGCAAATTTTCGTAAAGTCCCCCATATCCTCGAAAGGGATCTGACCACGTTTTCACCCACCGATCTCGAAGCGCTTATCGGAACCAATCGAGTTGATCTCATTGTAGGCGGCCCCCCGTGTCAGGGATTCAGCACCGCTCGACAGGTGGACGGTGCCAATCATGGCCCGCGCTTGATGGATGATCCCCGACGGCATCTCTACCGAGAGTTCCTGCGTCACGTGGAGCACTTTCAGCCGAAGGTGTTCATTATGGAGAACGTGCTTGGGATCCGCTCGGCATCGGGCGGGCAATACTTCACCAAAGTCCAAGCCGAGGCCCGCAAACTGGGCTATCGCGTGCATGCGCAGGTGGAGGAATGCGTGAAGCTCGGTGTTCCACAGAAGCGCCGCCGCCAGCTTTTCGTCGGCACCCGCAATGATCTTCCCGGGTATTTCCATCCGAAGCTCAAGCTCCCGAAAAGGGCCATCCCGGATGCCACGCTATGGGAGGCCATCGGTCTGGCTGCGTAATTCTATCTACCAAAACGTTATGTGGATAATCACAAAGGATCACTGCAAGAATGAATACGATCCAAGGAATCAAACGGGAACTCAAAGCGTAAATTTCGACGAGGCGAAAGCGGCGTCGCTTGTTTATCGATTCAGGATGTATGACGATGATGTTGTCTTGTGTTACGAGGGTCTTTCCGATAATTGCGACTCTGAAAGGGCATTCGGTCCCTTGGATAATTTCGGAAAACCGAATGTGGGTTGCACCTCAATCTTCTATTTGAGGGGCGAAAAATGGGAAGAACTCTGAAGATGGACAAACGAATGGATTCTGCCGCCCTGAAACAGTGCCGTTCTGATTTGGAAGAGGCAAACTTCCAATGCGACGAGGAGTTTCTGCGGAGATTCGTGGCATCATTGGGCACCAAGCCCTTTGTGATTCTGACCGGATTATCAGGGTCTGGCAAAACGAAACTAGCCCAGCTTTTCGCGATATGGATTACGCCTGCGGAAATGTATTCTGATCCGTTTATCAAAGGCGCTCAAATCGGCAACAGCTACCGAGTCATGGATTCAGACAGGATCTCCGTCGAGTTTTGGAACAGGAATGACGAGAAAGTGGTGTTGCCGCGAAAACTTATAGCCGAATGGGCTGACTTTATCGCAAGTGACCCCGAATTGAAGGATCTAGACTCCAAGGAGCTAAGGGATAAGTTTAAGAATGATTACGAATTACGTCAGGGCGAGAAATTCGCGAAACATGCGATTTTTTGGGACAGTCACTTGAAACCAGCGGCCCTTGCCGTTCTCGAAAGTGAAAAAATAACTAGGCAATCTCGACGAACCTACGAAGTCGTTGCTGTCGGTGCGGATTGGACCTCTAATGAGAATATCTTAGGCTATCCTGACGGCCTTGATCTGAAGCGATATGTGAAGACGAAAACATTGGATCTGATTCTTTCGGCAATACAATCGCCAGATCAACCTCACTTCCTGATTTTGGATGAAATGAACCTCTCGCACGTCGAGCGGTATTTCGCCGATTTCCTTTCTGCCATCGAATCAGGCGAAGCACTCCACCTGCACAGTGATGTAGATTCTCCTGAGATCCGCGATGGTATTCCCCCGAGAATTGAGCTCCCTGCGAACCTGTTTGTAATCGGGACGGTGAACATTGACGAGACGACCTACATGTTTTCGCCCAAGGTCTTGGATCGCGCCAATGTGATCGAGTTCCGGGCGCGATCGACTGCGATGTCATCATTCCTGAAAAATCCCAAGTCATTGGATTCCACCCAGCTCGCCGCCAAGGGTAGAGAATTTGCCAATTCGCTTCTCAAGCTAAAGGGAACCTTCAAACTGACCGAGCCGGAAACTGACACGATGTCAGAAGAATTGATGCGTATTTTCCATATCCTTGAGGCATGTGGCAGCGAGTTCGGATTCAGGGTTGCCAAAGAGATTTCCACATTCGTGGGTATCCACAAAGAACTGAGCGACGGCGATTGGGTGATCCGTCACGCCCTCGACGCCCAGATCATCCAGAAAATTTTACCGAAGCTCCATGGCACCCGGAACCAGATCGAGCCGATCCTTTGGGGGCTTGGAAATCTCTGTCACACGCCTAGGGGCGAAGCTACGGAAACGGATTTGGTTCTCCAGCGCTGCTTGGAAGCCGTCCGTTTGGAAGACGATAGCCTTGATCCTCTGGCCAAAGATGTGGAAGGGAATCCAAAGTATACTTTCGAAGAAGCCTATTTCCCGCTGAGTTTTGGAAAAATCGTCAGAATGCTCCGTTCGGTGCAATCGAATGGTTTTACAAGCTTTGCAGAGGCCTGATCCAATGACCTCGTCCGATGCCGTCCTCGAATGCCTCAATGAGAACGGTCGTTCGGTTGGTCGCCTCCGTATCGTTCAAGGCGACCACGGCCCTCAATCCGTCCGCTCTATCAGCAAAGCTGATTCCAGGCGTTCGGGTGAGGAAGGAATCCAGCTTCTCGAAGGGCGTGTTTATGATTTTGTGTTGGAAGGAACCAGGCCAGGAGTTCAGGTAAGGGAATCGCCGATTTTCAAACCAAATCGAATAAGTAAGTCACTCGGGCGGATTGAGCCAGGTCTTGATACGGGTTTTGTTGTCTTTCAATTGGAGGATTCCCAGACAGGCGAAACGGTCGCCACGGGTGCCGTGGAAGTCCTTTCCACAAAGATGAACTACCGCGAGGATTATCGCGGCATGCTTGCGTTCATTGCAGCGGAAAGCTCACGCTTGCTCTACAACATCCGTGCTTCGGGAAGATTGAGGCTCAAGCCGGATTTCAAGAAGAACCGATCTCATATCCATCAGCAGTTCGAGTTCCTTGCAGCAGAAGTTGCATCGCAGAAATTCCGGTCGGCTCTGGGACAAATTCTTGGAATGCCTCATCAAAGACTTCGCGATTACCGGCAGGAAGTCCCGATCGCGAAATCTGGGAAAATAGGCAAGGATTTCTCGCGGCAACTGGCATCGCCCGGATCTCGAATGATACTTCCCACAGGGGTAGCGCTTTCTGAACGGGCAAATTCCATTCCACGTGTGATCACAACAAATACGAGACGGGATACTTTCGACACTCCCGAGAATCGATTCGTTAAGCACGTGCTCCTAACTTTTGAGGATTTTCTAACACGACTTGAGAACTCACTTGGAGGAAGGCAAATTCCGGCGAACAAGCGCTTGTGCAAGCGAATCTCGGAACTGCGACAACTACTCTTGAACGCCTTGAGTCAGGAACTCTTCAAATCGGTAGGCAGGATGGACTTGCTACCTACCGGAAGTCCGGTTTTGCATCGTAAGGCGGGTTATCGGCAAATTCTAGAAGCATGGTCTAGATTCCAAGCGGGAGCGCAACTCACATGGTCAGGTGGCGATGACGTTTACTCGGCTGGGAAAAAGGACATCGCGTCTCTCTACGAATATTGGCTCTTCTTCATCATTCTCCGCCTGTTTCGCGATAAGTTTTCGGTTCAGAGAAAGGGCATTACCTCCCTTTTCAGGGAAAGCAGCAACGGGATGGATTTGCTTTTGAAAGGTGGTCGGGAATCGATATTGGAGGGAAGTGTCGTCCGGAACGGTCGGAAGCTTCGAGTGCGACTGGCGTATAATCTGACGCAGGGGGCTGACGCCGAAAGGAAGAGAGCCGGATCGTGGACAAGGCAGATGCGCCCCGACTACACGGTTAGTTTATGGCCGGAGGAATTCGAGGTCGGCGAGGCCGAGGCTCAGGAACTCGCAGTTCATATCCATTTTGATGCCAAATACCGGGTCGACAATATCACCCAACTCTTTGGCAACGCCGACGAAGATTTATCCAAGGAGAAACTCCAACAGCGTGCTGGAAACTACAAACGTGCAGACTTGTTGAAAATGCACGCTTACCGCGATGCAATCAGACGATCTGAAGGTGCCTACGTTCTTTACCCCGGAGCCACAGACGCGCCAACAGACTTCCGGGGATTTCATGAAATTTTGCCCGGGTTGGGTGCATTCTCAATCTCCCCAGGACCGGAGGGTGAAGGGCGCGGTCTGAAGGAACTTGCGGATTTTCTTGATCAGGTTGTTGATCACGTCTGCAACAGAGCATCAGCCCGCGAGCAACTCGGGTATCATCGTTTCAAAGTTTATGGCCTGCGAGAAGAAGACATTGCCCGAAGCGTGGGTCTTGGTTCAGAGAAAGACGATACAAGTGGCCTGCGGTCGATTCCAGTCAATGAACATCAGGTGATCGTCGCTTGGTGCAATGGCGACGATTTCATCAATTGGTATAAAAAATCGGGCCTCTACAACTTGAGGGCAGGAACCCGATTGGGCTCAGTCAGGCTGGATCCCGAACTCGCGGGTGCGCGGCACGTTCTGCTTCACGGAAAAGACGGCAAAGCTTTTCCTGGTTTGTTGAAAATCACAAACCGTGGCCCAAGGATTTTCACCGGCAAGGAATTGGTCGCGAAAGGCTACCCGAAAAACGCTTCCGCTGAGGTGATTTACGCAGTTTTCAACGTTGAACCGGACTCATTTTACTCGGGGTGGGAATGGGATTTCTCCGAACTGGCGAACCGGAAGAAGGGGCGTTCTTCGGCACAACCTTTCACAGCGAGTCTAGCCGAGGTTCTTTCGTGCCAGCGGAAAGATTAACTCCACCCGGAGCCGTGGGAATACCTGTTCCTGATTCAGGTGGCCGTGGACGAACAGGACGGTGCAGGAGAGACGCTGCCGGAACGGATTTCGAAGTTAAGAGGAATGTTGCACGGTCATGCGGCGGCGGAAATTTTTGAAGACGCACTGCTAGAAGCGTGTTGGCTGGATGCCGAGGAAGAGAAGCACCGGAGCCGGGGATTTTTGGTAAGGGAAGTGGAGATGTTCAGGGTGGAAGGTGATTTTCCGCGTCTGACTCCGCCGCTTTTGCCACAGGGGATAGGCGGTGTGGTTTACGATCTCTCGCTGGATGCAGTGGCAGGGTTTGTAGTATCCCGGAAAA
>Ga0335396_10001978_pt1 | contig 25697 bp, 23 predicted proteins | sample FRY02_FD_205743 | JGI IMG/M metagenome (GOLD analysis project Ga0335396, IMG submission 205743) | Freshwater microbial communities from Lake Fryxell liftoff mats and glacier meltwater in Antarctica - FRY-02 (spades assembly) (version 2) | ecosystem: Environmental > Aquatic > Freshwater > Ice >... | reverse complement strand
AAAAAAAACGAGACTGTGTTGAGACCTATATATGATACATCTGCGAATTTTGGATTATTATATAATATTATGTCAGCAGTATTTTCAACATTCGTATCTATAATTATAATAGTTTTTGGATTCTGGATTAAAGGTATAAATAGTAAAAAAAGCGAAACTACTAAAGGAATTATTGATAGTGCAAAATGTAATATTGTTGAGCAACAAACAACATGTATTGCTACTGTATCATACACTGTAAAAGGAGTTAAATATAAAAATGAATATACAAATAAGGGAGTTGTAAATAAAGGACAGAGCATTGATGTTTTTTACAATCCATTAGATCCAAATGACTTTACAGTAGAAACTTATAGTTATTATTTTGGTATTGGTATGATAATTTTAGGAATAATAATTATCATATCTTCATGGATATGGGTTTTATTATCATATATCTATAAACCTATAGCCGCTATATCTGGAATTGGTGCAATGGGTGATATAATTACATCACCTTTTGATTAAAAAAAATATGATATAAATATATAATAGGATATAAATATATACTATATAATATAGTATAATATGACAGATAATAAAGAACCTATTCTACAAGATTCTGGACGTTTAACTATTTTCCCTATTAAACACGATGATATGTGGAAAATGTATAAAAATGCTGTAAGTGTATTTTGGACACCAGAAGAATTAGATTTAAGTAAAGATCTTGACGACTTTAAAAAATTATCTGATAATGAAAAATATTTTATTAAACATATATTAGCATTTTTTAGCTCAAGTGACACAATTGTTAATATCAATTTAGGTGAAAGATTTTTAAATGAAGTTCAAGTTCTTGAAGCAAAGTTTTTTTATTCATTTCAAATGTCTATGGAAAATATTCATTCTGAAACATATTCACTACTAATAGATTCTTATTTTAAAGACTTTAAAGAAAAAAATGAAACTTTAAACGCTATTAATCATATGCCATGTATTAAAAAGAAAGCGGAATGGTGTTTTAAATGGATTAATGATAATGAATCATGTTTTGCACAACGTCTTTTAGCATTTGCTCTTGTCGAAGGTGTTTTTTTTAGCGGTGCTTTTTGTAGTATTTTTTGGTTAAAAGAACGCAGTTTAATGCCTGGATTATCATTTTCTAACGAATTAATTAGTAGAGATGAGGCTATGCATGTTGAATTTGCTATTTTACTATATTCAAAACTAGAAAACAAATTATCTCAAGAAGCAGTTCATAAAATTGTAAAAGAAGCCGTTGAAGTAGAAAAGAACTTTATTATTGAAAGCATTCCTTGTTCTATGCTTGGGATGAATTCAGAATTAATGTCAAAATATATTGAATTTGTCGCAGATAGACTTTTGACACAATTAGAATATGATAAAATATGGAACTCTCAAAATCCTTTTCCTTTTATGGAACGTATATCTATAGAATCAAAAACTAACTTTTTTGAAAGTCGCGTTTCGCAATATAGTAAAGCCAATGTCGGAGGAAAACAGGAATATTCAGAATTAAGAAAATTTGATTTGGAAGCAGACTTTTAAAAAATCTTACACTTAAGAGATTGTATAATATTTTTAGATAATAATGAATAAGCTTGTTAATATTTTTAATGAAATAAAGAAAGAGATATTGTATATAATTAATGATAAAGACATAATATATTCTGATAATTATTTTTTATGTATGAATGAATTGTTTAAAGTTTTGCAAAAAGCATTATGTAAAATTCAAAATATATATTTTAAATATATATTATATCCAAATTTACAAAAAAAAAAATAATATTATTTTTTTATATAACATATTATAATGTTATGATACATCTTGTTGCGACAAGCATAGTTTTATTTCTCCAAGAGATGCAATAGTATATCTTAAAATTATTGGATAATTGTTTTTAAGATATATTTCAACTGTGCTTGAAAGATTAGTACATTTTGTAAATATAGATAAATATTTTAAACTAAAAATACCTTGAATTATTTCATGTTCTTCTTCGTTACTATTTTTAGTTATCGTAATTGCTTGAGACTTATCAGAACCTAATATTGTTTCTTGTTGGCAAAAGTCACCTTTGCAACTCAATATAAGCTTATCACCTATATTTCTAAACTCTATAAACTCTGCAAGATTATGCATATCTCTAATAATTTTTTGAAGATATGAAGAAGGCATATTAATTATAGTATGAAAATCAACAGGTGGAATTTGAATATTTAAAACATCAATGTCTAATACTGATAATTTATAATTTGTTTTATAATTTTTATCATTATTATCTATAGATATACCTAGATGATTTGGGTCATCTTTTAAAATATACAATGACAGAATATCATTATTTGTAATTGTTTTTATTAAAGCATGAAGTCTAAGCATATTTATACCAACATATATTTTTTTTTCACATTCATATATCTCAAATTTTTCAGCCTCCAATTTAAGATGTATCAAAACAATATGTGTATTATCCATTGCAACAATTTTAATTCCTGTTTCATCAATTTCTAAATTAACATCCATGAGAATCTCTTTTAATGCATCAATAACTTGTTTAAATGTGGATGCCTGTATTGTTTTAATATTAAGCAAATACTTATTTTCCATTTAATAACTCATTATTAATAATTCCTTAAATATGTTTATTAAATAACATTTTCATAGAATTAAATAATGTATTAATCTTATCATATGTATATATTAAAAACTTTTTTTTATATATATTATAACTCCATGTATATACATTTTTATCAATATAAACAAAAGTATTATCATATTTAATTTTATTATACCATGTTAATAAAAGCAAAAATGCAAAAATTATTAAAATTAAAGTTATAATAAAAATCATATAGATTGAAGTTTTTATAATACCTTTAGATTCTTTCATAATGTTTGTTAAATACTTTTTATTATCAGGAGACTTTACTCCTAATTCGGTATATAGTTGATTAACCCATTCTTTTATAATACTAGAATCATATTCAAAATCATTCAAATCATCATTTATATCATATTCTTTTTTGTCATCGTCTATCAAATATTTACTTTGTAAAAGAGATGAAAGTATGATAATTTTTTTTTTTTCATTTACATTACAATTTTTATTATTATATTCTTTGTATCCAAACATATCAAAGAACATACTTATAAAAGTATTTTCACAAGGTTTAATATCATTATCATAAACATTTATGAGATTACTCATTATAACAAATATATCATTATCTGTGTTTTCATTTTGCTTTTGAAGAAATATACATAAATAAAATATTTTTTTAAATAAAAGGTCGTATTTATCAACATATTTTATATTTTCAACAATATTATGTTTGTTAGAATTTTTTAATAATAATTTAAATTCATCTTTTTTAGTATTATTTTTCATTAGGTCCCATTCTTTTTTAATAATATTATGTAAAAAATTATTATTATCATTTATTATATAATGCGCTTTTATATTTTTTATTAATTCTTCATTATTATAGTTTAGTTTAATATAAATACTAATTGCTATCAATAAAAATATACATATAAATACAAAAACCATAAATATAATATGTTCGCACCATATTCCATATATAGTTAAACATTCTTTTTTATCAAAATAGTTGGGTTTATCTTCTATGTTATTAGATTTGATTTTATCTGAAGAATTATTTTTATCAACAATTTTACTTGTAAATTTTTGTGTAAAATATTGTGTTATATATAATAATGCTATTATTGTCATAACAATAGATGTTATTGTTATGAAATAGTTTATTAAATTACTATTAATATCTAATGATAAATTACTATTTATTGATGAATTTATATCACATTCATTTTTATTAATAAAATAATTTAATATTTTGAAATTAAATAAATCTTTTATAATAACTCGTTTATTGTTAATTTTATCATTTATTATATCATCATCACTATCTCTTGATAAATTTTCTAAATTATAGCTGTTGTTAATAAATAATGATAATATAATAATAAATATTATTATAGCATAACATGTAAAAATTAATTCGTATATACTTACTTGCATTTTTCTATAATAGACCTACTTTATAAATATTAATATTTTAAATAAAAAATACTTTATAAACTAGGTTTATATTTGCTAATTATATTAGCACTTATTTCATTTATTTTATCCTCGCTAATATAAATATATAATATAATGCATATTGATATAATAACCAAAAAATGTAATGATAATTCTAATAGTAAATATATATTAAAAAAATATATAGGATATCCAAAGTTTATATTATTATTAGTTTCTTTTAATAATAAACAAAAGTTATTTATTTTTTTTTTAACCTCTATTTTGATATTAGAAGGCATTTTTTGATCTTTCAATGATAAAAGTATATCTTTATTATGAATATCTCCTGTATATTTTATAATGTTTAAACTATGATATTCTTCATATACGTTCATAACCTCTTCCATAATACTGTTAATATCTCCTTGTATTTTATCATCTTCTAATTCATTTATAAGTAAAGATCTCAATAATAATGTATATTCAATTTCATCATCGATAATATTATTACCTATTATAACTTTTTCATTTAATAATAGTTTATTCAATTTATTAATTATATGAGGGTCTTCTTCGTTATTATATATGAAATATGAATATATAACATATAAAAATATACTTGATGTAATATAATCTTGGTTTATTAAATAATAGTTTGATGGATTTTTATTTAAAATATGTTCAATATATTTAAATATTTTTTCATTTGATTTATAATTATATATTTTAAATGACAAATTTATATTTAATGATTTATCTATATAATTATTAAGAACATCATTTTGTATTTTGCGCGAATCATTTTCGTTTATCAAACTATCTACAATATTATATTCTTGATCTTTGGCTAATATTTTTAATATATTAATATTATTATCATACAAATATTCTTTTATATCAAGATTATCATTGTTATTAATAAAGTTATATATGTTATTAATTTCAGCCCTAATATATATATCTGGTTTAATTAACTCAGTATAATGATTATATAGACTATTATACATATTATCTATAAAAATATTCTTATAGATAACGCTATGTAATATGCAATAGATAAATACAACTATAATAGTTAAAATATATTCATTATTATTTTGAAACATATATATAAATATATTTGAACCTAAGGTTGGAGTTCTGCTGACTGAATTAATAAATACGATACAAAGTTCAAATATAAAAATGCTAAATAATATAATAATAATTATAAAAATTAAGAAAAGTATAAACTCGTAAAAATTATTGCAGATATGTATGTATAAATATGATGATTTATTATCATTTATTCCTGATGTATTATAATTATTATCACAATCGTATATTGCTTTATATTTATAATAAACGCTATCAGTTTCACTTTTATAATCAGATTTTAACATAATATTTTTATCATTTATTTCAATTATATTTTTTAATAAGTTTGCTTCATTTTTTGTAAGTATTATTGTATCATTTTTTTCTGGTGTTTTATCAGAATCACGTTCTTGAATATATAAAAATATTTTATCAATATCATCTTTAAACTTTATATTTTTTGTATCATTAATGTAATATTTTTTATTATCACGGACAAGTTTTAATACTGAACCATTTTTTTTATCAAAACTATATATGTAATTTATAAACATAAAACTATAGATATCCTTGAGTTTAATAAAAATAGAGTTTTCATATACATATTTTTTGAATATTGAATTAATATTGTATATGATATATAGGAAAACGTTATTAACACTTATTACTGATATAAGTATTATAATTAATAAAATCAAGAATATTATATATTTTAAAAAATTTTCTATAAAATATTCATTTATAATATTTAAAGTCATTATAATAAATTGATTTATTACCTTTATTTATATCTATAAAATAATAATAGAAACTCCTAATATACCAAAAATAACACATAGATAATTTTTTATAAATATCAAATGTTTATTACTAAAATATGTATCTATATCAATATAATAACTATTTATCAAAGTATTTAATGAAGAACATTCAAAAAATACAAAAAATATAATAGCTAATATAGATATTAATATAGCAGATAAACTAACAAATAATAAATGAAATTTATAATACATCATATTATAATCTTTATTTTTTGTAATGTTACGTGAATGTTTATTTACATCATTTCTTATTTTTTCATAGTTTTCTTTTATTTCATTAATAGATTCTGTATTGTAATTTACCATTTTTGATATTACCTCTCTGCACTTTAAAACGTCATAATCAGGAAATATATCATTATTTCTAAAATTTGATAGTGAAACAAAAAAACACTTACTAACTTCAGAACATGTATCCGATTTATCTTTTGTTAAAGCCATTTTTACATTATTGTGATGAAATGATAATTCAGTAGAAACAGTATAAGTGAATAATATTCTATTAATTTCTTCAATTTTATCCGTTTTTGTTAATTCATTTATATTATTTTCAGTAGTTATATATTTTTCTAATCTATTTATTTCTGGCGTATAATCATCTTTGTCTATTAAGATATTATAAAGATCACACTTCAAGTTTTTTTCTACAATTGCATCAATTGATCTAATATTATAGCTTGCATCATTTTCAGTTGTATTATAACCAATACTTTCGTAACTCATTACACCTCCATAATAAATAAATGAAACCCCAATATATATAAATAATAAATATATTACATAATAATCTTTTTCAGATTTTATAGATTTGTTGAAAAACTTATCATATCCTAAAAGTTTAATTTCATTTTTCATTTGATATTTATTTTTTATAATATTGTATATAAAACTTGATATAAAATTGCTAAAAAATATTATAGACAATATTGCAAATATTATAAAACTTATATATATTCTTGAATTGGTTTGAGTATTTATACCATATATATTATTTTCACAATGGGTAAGATATAAACTTTCATATCTTGGTGCCTGACTTTTTATAGGCGAAGTATTTATAATAAATTTAGTATATAAAAATGTATATAAATGTGATATATTAATAACCAAGTTAATTGTAAATAATAATATTATTATTATCCATGTTATAAAAGAAATTGGTATTCCCATTTATATATATTTGATATATAAAAAAATAATTATAAAGCTTTAAAAATCCACAATAACAAAAAAATGGATACAGGATAACTAATTCTTAGTAATAATTCTTGAAAGTCTGTTAAAAAATTATCACCAATATATTTTGATATATAATTTGTAATTACTCTATCTATTGAAATACCTAGAACAATAACTAATGAAAATAATGCCAATTTTATAACATCAGGTTTTTTAATATTCATTCTATCTAAAAAACTATATTCGTATTTTTTTTTTACAAAAGTATTTTCAATTGGTTGTACTTTATTAATATGTTGTTTCTGTAATTGCATATATTGATTTTGTTGTTGTTGGTATTGATTTTGCTGTATTTGATATTGTTGTTGTTGATATTGTTGTTCTTGTTGTTGTTGATTTAGTTTATTTTGTTTTTCTTGTTCTTGTGATTTCAATTTATTATCATCTTGTAATATATCAGGTTTAGAAGACATCATATGTATTTGATGTCCTGGTATTTGTGATGAATACGCATTATCGTTTTTTTCTATAGATTCAGAACTTATATTTTCATCACCGCCATATAATAAATTTAATTCTGTCATAATATCTATATATATATTATAATTTTTTATTATTATTAATAAATTATAATGTATTAGTATAACGGGTAAAATAATGAATAACTTTGATTATGAAAGTTTATTTATTAATATGTCATTAATATTTGCTATAGCGATTTTTATATTAATTCTATATTCTTGTATATTTAAAAACTATGATATAGAACTATTTTCAGAAAATGAAAAAACGGATACTATAAAAAAAAAAGCAATGGGTAAAATTATTATAGGAGGGATAACAAGTGTTGATATTACAACACTAATAGACATTGAAACTCCTATATCAAAAGATAGTGATGTAATTTTTCCATCACCAACAGATTCAAAAGGTGTAAAAGCAACAGGGAAACTTGTTTTTGAAAATGATAAACTTAAAAACATTTTAATATTAACACACGGAAGTGGATATGATGGATCCGAAAAGGTTAAAATTGACGAATATGAACTACCTATAATTACCAATGGTGTTTCTTCTGTCGAAATTACAGATGGTGGAAGTGGTTATTCGTCTGCACCTTCCATATCATTTGAAGATCCCGTAGAAGGAGGTGTAAAAGCAACAGGTACTTCAATTGTAGAGAATGGTGTTTTAAAAAATGTCACGATAGATAGTGCTGGTTCTGGGTATAAAGGTGACGAAAAGGTGACTTTTGATTCACCAGAAGATAATAATGTTAAAAAAAATCCTGTTGTTCCGGTATCAGATGATGATAAAAAAAAAATAAAAGATTTAATTGAAACTTGTGAAAAAATTGAAAAAGATAAGAAAACAGTATTTTTAGAAGATTTAAATAGTAATAAATTAAGATCAGAACAAATAAATGAATTACTTACTATATTAAAAGAGTGAATTTATTCAATATCATTATAAAATTTATTATATTCTTGTAATTTTATACCTTCATTATCAAACTCATTTTCAGTTATAATATAGTTATCAATATTATCTCTTGAAAAGTCTTCTTCGTCATCATCATCTTCGTCGCTATCACCTTCTATTTCTTCTTGCTTATATTGATAATCAATATAATTCATTTTATATTCTGGGTTTAATATGGAACCTGTAGGAAAGTTCTTTTGTGTAGGTTCATAATAATATATTGCTATAACTATGTTATGATTTACACCTTTAAAATCATATAATGTACCACTATTAGTCTCGAACTTTAATGTAATTCTTGCTAATTTACCAATTGGATGAAACTCACGAACCGGTATTTTTGTAATACTTAATTTTTCATTATTAATACCAACATTATCAACGCGAAACTTTGCTAACCCAAGAGATATATTAGAAAATGATAAAGATCTATATAAATGTTCTTCTATTTCAGGGCATTTCATAATTATATATTTATTTCCAATAAAATATACTATTCCTGGAGATGTTATAATGTAATCATTCGTATTCTCATTTATTTTACTATGAAATATTTTATTCATATTTTCATTATATTCGTAAATATTTTTATATATATATCTATCTTGTGTATTACTAGAATTATTTAAATCAAATCCTAAGTTTTCAGAAATTGTTGAGCGTTTCATATCTAACACAAATGGATTTTTTGAATGTATATCTATCAAATTAGTCAATTCGGGTGGATCTGAATGTGATTCAAACCATATTTCAGTATTATATAATTCATAGTATTTTTTTAAAAAGTTTTTTAATGTATAATCTCCTGGCGATATTATAATCTTACTGAATATATCTTTATAATCTATAATTTTATTATAACCATCATTATCAATTATATTATTAGTTTGTGGTAATATTTTATCCATTTTAAACCAAATAGGTAAAAAATCTATTATAGATTCTTCATTTATCATAGACAAATCAATATCATTTTGAGAAAGTACTTTATTATATATTTTAAAGTTTTTAATATTTAATTTATTTTCAAATCTCCATTCTCCTATTTCGCCAATAAAACTTTTGCCAATATATTTTCCAGTATAGAACACATTATCTATAGAATTACTCGAAGTGTATGTTTCAATTTTAACATTATCTATATATATATTCCAATTATTAGTTGTTGAATTTGAAATCGTCCAACATATATTTTTAAAATTACTTAGATTTTGATCTGGTACAATTAATGTTGATATATTTTCATCTGTAGAACTACCTATTTTAAAAATGATATCATAAATATTAGAACTATTTTTTGTAATTAGTTTAATTATTATAGGAAATGTTAAATTATTTTTAATATTTTTTAGATGGTCGTATCCAAAATGCAATATAGTATAAATATTGTTTGTTAAAGAATTATATGTAGAATGTGCTTTTATATCAAAAGAAAATGATATTCCTACTGTATTTCCACCAATGTTTTCTTCATTATTATAAATGTTATAAATATTTATAGAATTACTTAAAGTTGCATATTCGTCGTTGGCAATTAATAATGAATTATTTTCTATTACATTATTATTATCCGAAAAATGTGAATGTATCAAATAAGATGTATTATTTTCATATATACCATCATTTATCAATGTTTCGGTTGGACTTTTTCCTACAAAATAATAAATAATATTATTTTCATAATCTACATTATACATAGTTCTTGGAATACTCGCGTCAATTATTTCAAAACCTATTATATTTTTAAAAGGTGTTTCAAAATCAACTACATAGTTATTTGGTGAAGGATATTGTTTTCTATCACGATCTTTACTATCAATTAAAAAAGTATAACTTTGTTTAATACTATTCTCTTTTAGATAATTTACATCCTCTATAGACATTATATATTACTTATATTAATAAATATTAAAAATTGTTAAGTGAAATAATATATTTATAGAACTTTTTAACATTTTATAACATATTCTATAGTATTATATTCATCGGGATATTCTTTTTACATTGTATATGTTTGATACCTATCTAAATAATTACACTTATTTGATGACATTTAAATATTTCGCTATTTTAATTGATAGAGTTCTATCCGGATTGTGCTAAACAATGAAAAGATTAGTTATAAACTTGAGATAAGAAATGGGAAAAAAATAAATGTAGAAATTCATAAAAACAAGTATATTATGCAATTATAGATATATATCAATGGAATTATCTAAAACTTTTCACCAATTTTGAGTACATAATTTATTTATTTTGAGAATATATAGAAAATGTTAAAAGTTATAGAAATATAATATTATGTACTCAAAAATATTTATATTGTGTTGTAGATTGTTTGTTTTAATGATTTATTTACTATATTATATTTTTTTTTACGTATTTTTTCTTTAAGTTTAAAAAAATACTTATGAATAAATTCTGTTATTTCATTATCATTATTATATTTATATATTTTTAAAAAATTGTCAAAATAAATATAAAAAATAGTTTTTAAAATAATATAACAATATGAATGTGTATTCTCATTCCATTTATTTTTACCTTGTTTTTTAAAAATTTTATGAGATAATAGTAAATTGTGATCTCTATCATCTTTTAACAATAATTTAAAGTTTTTTTTATATTCAATAGAATAAAAAATAGTATTTATAATACATGCATATGTTTCAACAATAGCTTCATTTGGAATTAAAATTGTTTCTTTTCCAATATTACATAGTTCCTTAAGTTTATTTATGTTACTCATTCTCCATTTTGTATTATTAATTAAATCATTATGATGAATTAATTCATGGAGCATAACCTTATCATAATCTTCTTTTCTTAAAATGTATATATCATTTCCATTAATATATGTAAAACCTCCATTAATATTTTTAACATCTATTTGTATATTTTTTTTTGGAAGTTTTCGTTTTGATGGATTTAATATCAAATAATAATTAAATGATTTTTTTATATCATATAATTTTGCTGTTAAATATGCACGATATAAACTTTTACACAAATGTATTTTTGTTTTTTTATCCATTTTTCCTACCATAATTACAAATAGATTTATATCTTTATAGCATATATTATAACATTTATCACATTTATCAATATAATCATTAAAATAAGACCAATTAAAAAATAAATCCTCTTCTATCAAAAGTATTTTTCTAACTTTATCAAATTCTTTAATATCAATTAGTTTAATATTACAATCTTTAATATCAAAATTATAATTTTGTCTGAATATCTTGTAAATATTTTCAATTTTTATAGGATATATTAAGTTCATTTTATATAATAAAAAAATCTCTACACTCTTTAATAATTATAGATATATATTTTTTTTCTTTCAATTTAGAACCAATTGATAATAATTTAGCAGACATAATATCGTTACTTAATTCACCACAATTAATCCAAAATATTGATCGATCTATAAACATTTTACAAACATCTGTTCGTATAGATCTTTTAAACATTTCTTGGTTAATATCATGCAACCATAATTTTGAATTATCTAAATATTCCCACTTTTTTTTTTCATTATATCTATAATGATTTTTTAATAAATAATAAATAACAATTGAAATATCATAATCTGAACCACTTATAATACAATAATCTATTTTTTCATAAATATCTTCATTCATTTATTTAATATTATTATATAATAAATACATATAATGCTTATTTATAAAAATCAAGATAATAATAAAACTTTAAATAATGTTAATACTTTTTTATCACATCAAAGATGTATTCATTTAACATATAGTCAATATCAAAATAACGAACATATAAACGATAATATCTGCAATATAGTTTTTGAATGCAGTGGCGAAGACATTAAAACAACTATTATATCACAATTGAATGATCTTAAGCGCAAAATAATAAATCCATTTATACAATCAGGAAATATACTTATCCCTTTGCCTATTTATGTTATGATAGCAAAAAAAATAGAAACAGATCCAGATTATAATGTTCTTACAAAAATTATTCAAGAGGTTAATGAAGAACTTAATCTAGAAATAAGTAAAATATCGAAAGAATTAGACAAAACTTCTTTAAAAAAATTTACATTTCAGGGAAAATATAAGATTGTTGTATATATACCTAATTTAATGAATATAAATGGAAGATATAGTTATTTTCCATCAATGGATTCTTTTTCAAAACAGAATAGATGGATGGAATTGATGGTAAGTTTTTATTCGTTATATTTATCAGTAGTTAAACACGACATTGATTATACATCGGATTTAATTGCATTTAATGGCGGAGAAGATAAATATTATAGTTTATCAAAAAGAAGGTTAGCTAATGATGCTAAAAAAATGATTAAAAAAAATGAAAAAAATTACCAAGACGATTATTTATATCGTAATTCATATCAGACATGTCATGATTTAGGATGTGTATCTGATATAGGAGAAGATTTGGAAGAAATGATACCATCTTATACAAAAGACGATGCACAAATGGGAAGAAATATAAAACAAAAATCTCCTTATTATCCTTCTAAATGTTTCCAGATGCCAGATTATAAAAAATGGATGATTGACGATAGTGGTGCTGATAATGATTCAAGAAAAAAAGTCAAAGACTTTCAAAAAAAAGCTATTGATCTTATTGAGGATAAATATAAAAAGTTTAAAAAAGCAAAAGAAGATATACAAAATGGGAAAGAACCACGGGGAGAATATGATGGACCTTTTTTTGCTCCATTAATAAAAACTGCGGTTACAGAGGCGAGAAATGATGTTTTTTCAAAGTCTGGTAAAAAAGGACACGAATATGGTAAAATATATAATAATAGTATTTTAAAAGATTTGGCAAAAAGATATAAAAAATATCCTGGTGTTCCAGAAATTACATTTCCGATATTTCAATTAAAACAAAATGATGAACAATTTAAAAAATTAGTTCATTATATGCCTTGGGGTAATATATTATTATTACAAGATTATGTTATAAATGACGGTGAATCATTAGATGTTGATGAGGTTTCATTCAAATCATTTGATAAAACTTGTTTAGTTAGATTTGATAATGCAGGGTTTTTATCTATATATAAAAAAAATGGTAATATATATAAAAAAACAGGTATTGTATCAGGAGCAGAAAATATTAATATGAAAAAATATACTAACCGAACATTAAAATATGAAATAGGTTCTCTTAATATGTATGGAAAAGAGAATAATACAGATAACAATGATAATAGAGGCTCTATAGTTTTTAGTATAACAGACGATAATGTTAAAATGCCATTAAGTATTATTTTAACAAATGAAGGAAAAATAATAACATATGATTTAGGATTAAATAAGGTTTCGTAATAAATTATTATACATATAAAAATAATAAAGATAAAATAATACATAATAATAATAGAAGAATGATTAATAACGAATGGGATATATTAGATTTGTATTTTAAAGATCACAAATATCCTTTTACAGGACATCACTTGGACAGCTATAGAGACTTTATAAAAAATCAAATACCATTTATCATAAAGTCATATAATCCTATTACTATGATAAAATACGATGATTCTCAAAATATGAAAATGAAAGTAGATGTATATATTGGTGGAGAAAATGGAGAAGATATATATATAGATAGACCTACAACATATGAAGATGGTACTCCTAAATTAATTACGCCAAATGATGCACGTATGAGAAATTTAACGTATGAAACTCATATTTTTGCTAAAGTTTTTATACGTATTACGACTGATGATGTAGCAAATACTTTTACTAAAAACTTTAACAATGTGGCAATAGGTAGTATTCCTATTATGTTACATAGTGATGCATGTATATTAAAAAACCAAGGTTCTAATATTCTAAGAAAATTAGGAGAATGTCCTTATGATATGGGTGGTTATTTTATTATTGATGGTAAGGAAAAAGTAATTATAGCACAAGAAAAAATAGTAACAAATAAATTATTTGTAAATATATTGAAAGATGATCCTGATGGCTTTGGACACAAAGGTATAATACGATGTGTTGCTGATAAAGGTGCTCTTGCACCTAGATCTGTAGAGTTTTTTTATATGAAACATCCAATTATAGATGGTGGTTTATCGCAAGATGATAAAATAAATAATGAATATGAGACATCTAAAAAATATATACACGGTTCCATCCATGTTTCTTTACCATCATTCAATTGTAAAATACCTTTATTTATATTATTTCGAGCTTTAGGAATTGAAAGTGATAAAGATATATATAATACAATATTTGGTAATAATTTAAATGATAGTGAAAATAACTACTTTAATAATTTCATAAGACCTACTGTAATTAGTTCTAATTATACACACGAGGATAAAGTATATAATATATTTACACAAGAAGAAGCTATAAATTATTTAAAATTTAAGGTTACATATGCAACAATCGAACACGTTAAGTCTGTTTTAACTATGGATATTTTTCCAAATATTGACGATTTTGATAATAAAGGAAAATATTTAGGGTATTTAGTATTGCAATTTATTAAAAGCGTTAAAGATATATTACCATTAAGCGACCGCGATAGCTATATCTATAAACGCGTAGATATTAGTGGTTTTATGTTAGCAGAACTTTTTCAAGAAGCTTATCAAAAGTTAAGAGATAATACAAGAAATTGGATGGATAGCACATATTATTATGGTTCTTGGAAACAACAAGATAATTATGATAATTTTATTAATGATAATAACATATATAAATTAATAAACTCCATGGCTATTACTGAAACTTTTGGAAAGTCTTTAAAAGGAAGATGGGGTCTTGTAAGTAATGAAGACCCAGAATTAGGAAAAGTACAAGATTTATCAAGAATTAGTTATATTGGTTTTATGTCTCATTTACGAAGAGTTAATATACCAATCGATAGAAGTATAAAGGTGACAGGTCCTCATAGATTGCATTCTCAACAATGGGGTATGATGTGTCCGTTTGAAAGTCCTGACGGAGGTTCTGTCGGATATCTTAAAAATTTAGCATTATTAGCAAAAATAACTGCTGGAATTGATGTTGATAATATAAAAAAATGTTTAATTGATATTGGAGTAATTCCATTAATTAAATGTAATTTATATTCTAATAAAAATATAACTAATGTGTTCATAAATAGTACATTATTTGGAATTACAGGTGACCCAATATTTATATCAAGAATATTAAAAGCTTATAGACGTAATGGGTTAATTAATATTTTAATCTCTATTTCTTGGAATATTAATATGAATGAATTGCGTATTTTTACAGAAGCAGGAAGACCTTGTCGACCACTTTTAATTTTAAAAAGAAATAAAAAAACAAAAATAAATGAGGCAGTTGTATATAAAAATGATTGTACTAACTGGTTTGATATGTTAAATGGAAATCATATTAAACTAAAAGATTCTGAAAAAACAGATGATTATTATTATAGAGATATATATATAAATCCATTAGATCCTGATAATAAATATGAAAGTAATGGTGGTTATAATTATATGTATGATAATAGTTATTATTCAAGTGTATATTCTGGTGGTAAAATAATTAATGATATAACTAAACAAATTATTAATATTACAGGTGGTAAAAAAAATGAAAATATTGAAGATGAAAATATAAATGATGGTAGTGATGATGGTATTGAAAATGATAATGATATAGAGGATATTGATATGTTTTATAGAAATAAATATAAAAGTATTCTAAAAGCTTTAGAAAAAAGTATATCTTGTATAGAATATTTAGATAATGAAGAAACAGATACATCATTGATAGCAATGACCAAGGGAGAAATAACTCCTTATCATACACATCTTGAAATACATGCTTCTACAATTCTAAGTGTTGTAAGTGGAAATATACCAATGTGTAATCATAATCAATCTGTTAGAAATGTATTCCACGCAGCACAATCTAAACAAGCAATTGGTATGTATGCTACAAATTTTAACAATAGATTTGATACAATGAGTTATATTTTACATTATCCACAAAGAGCTATTATAAATACACGAATATCACAATATACTTCAAGTGATTATATGGCAAATGGTTATAATACAGTTGTTGCTATTATGACATATAGTGGATTTAATCAAGAAGATAGTATTATGATAAATAAAGCATCAATACAACGGGGATTAAACTCTCTATCATATTATAAGTCTATTACAGCAACATCAAAAATTATATCTATTAATGAACGTATAATTTTTGGAAATCCTATTAAAATGAAAGAAGGTGGAATAAAAGTACTAGGAATTAAGAAAAAAGATTACTCGTTTATAGACGATAAAGGTTTCATAAATAAAGGTACATATATACCACAAGGACAAGAGGTTATAATTGTAGGTATGTTAAATGTCAAAGAGGTTTATAAAGAAGTTAAAAAAGGGGTTTTTATTGAACAAGTAAAAGAAACTATATATACAGATGTTTCAATAAGTACAGATAATTCACTTTATGGAACTGTAGATAAGGTTTATATTTCAAATAAACTTGCTGGCGAAGATTCAATAATATGTAAGGTAAGATTTTTAAAAATTAAAAAACCTGAATATGGTGACAAACATTCGTCAAGACACGGGCAAAAAGGTGTTATCGGAATTATAATACCAGAAGAAAATATGCCATTTACAAAAGATGGTGTAAGACCAGATATAATTATTAATCCTCATGCTATTCCTTCGCGTATGACAATAGGTCATCTTGTTGAATGTATATTTGCTAAAGTATGTTGTCTTGATGGATTACTTGGTGATGCTACTGTTTTTATTCCTATAGAAAATGAAGCTATATATAAAAGATTGGAAGATAATGGTTTTAATAAACATGGTAATGAAATATTATATAACGGATTTAATGGTAAGCAAATTGAAAGTGAAATATTTATTGGACCTACATATTATTTCAGATTAAAACATATGGTTGCAGAGAAACTTAACGCACGTGGTGTCGGAAAATTGACAGGATTAACAAGACAACCAACAGAGGGAAGGCGTAGAGGTGGAGGATTGCGTATAGGAGAGATGGAAAGAGATACTGTATTAAGTCATGGTATTTCTCTATTTATAAAAGAAAGTATGATGGAACGTTCTGATAAATATACTTGGTGTGCATGCAAAAGATGCGGGACACTAGTTGCATTTAATATAAAAGCAAATATTAATACTTGCAAAAATTGTAATAATGACGATATTTCATTTATACAAACACCATATGCTTTTAAACTATTAATTCAAGAATTAGAGGCTATGGGAATACAATTACGAGTTAATACAGAACATATTGAACTTCCATTGGAACAAATAGATATACAGAGATATAATGGAGATGACGAAGATATTAATAATAATGAAGATATTATTGATACAATTGAATATTATGATGATTATGTAGATAATTTTGATAATGCAAATATGATTAAAGATGAAAAAGTTTGGGAAGATATATACGACCAACATTTTGAAAAAAAAATAGGTGGATTAATAAGTGGTGGTTTAAATAATGAAAATAATTACATAACTGACGAAAATGATGATGATAACAATGATGATAATAATGATAATAATGATAATAATGATAATAATGATAATAATGATGATGATGATAACAATGATGATAACAATGATAACAATGATAATAATGATGATGATGATAATGACGATAATGATGATAACAATGATGATAATAACAATGATGATAATAACAACGATGATAACAATGATGATAATAATGATGATAATGATAATAATGATGATGATGATATTGATGATAGCGATAACAATGATAATGATAATGATAATGATAGCGATATTGATGATAGTGATATTGATGATGATGATAATGATAGCAATATTGATGATAGTGATATTGATGATGATAGTGATAATTAATGCAATTAATAGTTTTTATATTTATTAATATCTAAATATGGTGGTCATAAATAGATTATTTATATATATATAATATTACAATTTTTTATAAATAATTATATAATCTATTTATAAGAAAATAGATAAATATTAGATGGATGTTTTGGGAAGTATAGTATATTCGTTATTGATAATAATTTTTATAGTTTTAATATTTGTCGTAGGATATTTATATTATGATTATAAAAATCATAAAGATTCTTTGAGAGAAGAGTTAGATAATACGACAAGACTAAATAATGAAAAAGACGCTTTTTTAAATAAAGGTATAATAGAGAATTCATCATATATTTCAAATACTTCAAATATTTTACATAATTATAGTAGCAATTTAAACTTTGATACATCAAATATTTTACATAATTATACAACTAAATTAAATACAGAAAATTTGGAAATATATAATAAAAGTAATGAAAACATAAATAACAATCTAAATGATTATTTTATATTTGGTTTAAATACAGATAAAAATAAAGTAACAAACGAGTGGGAAAAAAGTTTGACAGAAAGCGAAAATGATAAGTATGATAAATTAGAATTAATTCGTGCAACATCAATAATATCAGGTTTAACGATAAAGTCAGAAAGTGATAAAAAAAGTTTAGATATATGCAACGCCGAAGGAGGAACTAATTGTTATTCTTTAAATTATGATGATAATATTCTAAAAATTAAAAATAAAAGTAATTTGCCTAATTCCAGTGTTGAAATAGGGTCGCTTAAAGTATATGAAGATATATCAGGTGTATATATAGATAATATATCTTCGATTTCATCTGATAAATCAATTAATATAGGAAAATTGAAAATAACAAACGTTGGTATTACATGGGATGGTAAAAAACTATGTGATCCTACAACAGATATATGTAGTATGACTACTCCAGCGACTACTCCCGCGACTACTCCTGTGACTACTCCTACCACTGTGTAAATAACACTGAATAAATATGCGTGTAATATAATATTTTTTGATTAATATTCATAAAAAACATTAATACTTTAAAAATAAAATAATTAATTAATATAGAGTTGAGTATGAAGTATAACAATATATTGTTATTATTATTACTAATTACAATAATTATAATAAGTATTTTTATTATTGTAATAAATATATCTTCAAATAATATTAAAAGTAAAGAATATATAATATTATTATTAGTGATTACATTTATTACAATAAGTGTTTTTTACATAATAAATATAATGGGTATATATAAAATACCATATATAGAAGATTTTTCGGTTGTTATTGGTGGAAGTAATTGCAGTGATTATTTAAAAAGAAATCCATCTGACCCAATTATAAAAACAACTTATGATAATCTTAAAAATGATACAATAGGTGATATTACAGGAAATTATCATACAGATTATACGTGCGAAGATAACTTTTCTAATGGTATTAAAGGTGGTAAATACTCATCTGGAAAACCTAATACCTATGATATTGGTACAAATGAAATGTTACTAGCTTATATGTGTATTAATAAGAGTCCGAGAGATTTGAAAGAAGACTTAGAGTCTATATATACTTCAGAGGTTAAGTCATTTGTATTATTATCCAAGACTAAATCACCAATATATGATGGCGAATTAAATAGTGGTGGACGTAAAGAATTGATGGATATTATCGCAAGAGATATAAGAAACGAATTAAAAATTAACGAAGAAAAAGTTCCTGGACCAGTTTATATTTGTTTATCTCAAGCACCATATATATATGAAAAAAATAGTAATTTATCTATTAATTTTTCTATAACAAAGCACGGAAAATCTTGTCATGAAGACGGAATGGAATGTGATAGAAATTTATATCTTGAATATCTGTTAATATATCCAAATATAAATAGTACTACATCTGACGAAAAATTAAATGAATTTATAACTATTGTAAAAGGTTTAAAGTCAACAAGTTCATTATGTTGGCTTAATTGCAATATGGAAAAAGATTATGGATGTGGGTGTTTATCATATGAAGGTAAAGACAAAATAGGTGTTGATTATACTTCAAAATGTACTCCGTCCGATACAGAAAAAGAAGAGAGAGAGGGTATAAAAGACTATAGTATAATATATTTCATAAATCCATACATGAACGATAATAATAATCTTATAGGTGGATGGTATTTAACTTAATATATTTAATCATCATTATCTAAGATAAACTTATATTTTTTAATAGTATTCTCTATTGGCATAAGTTTGTATTCTTCTACTTTAGACCAAAAATCATTTATTTTAGGAACTATTTTTACCCATTCTTCTTTATCAAAATTAACTCTTTGTGTGTTTATTTTTTCAAGTTTCCAATATATTAATTTATTGAAAATTGGTTTAATAGTTTCATCATTATCCAATTCAAATGTGTTTTTAAGAAGTATAATATTCTCAATTGAATTGTCAGGTGTCAAATTTTCATCACTATATATGTAATAATATTCTCCTTTTTTATAAAAGTATTCTGCGATTACACCATGATCATATAGTAGTTCTTGGTTCAATTCTTCCAAATATATATTTTCATTTTCAAAAGTTTTAAATTTACATTCTACATAATCACATTCAGTTAGATTACAAACAGCTAATTGTCCTTGTATTTGTAATTTATATTTTTCAGGTATAACCTTATCTATAATTTTTCGCGAATATGGACATTTTATCTCAATCATAATTCCTAATTCATTAATACCGTCAGGTGAAGCACCAAAATGTTCGTTTTTATTATCACAAATAAGACCAAAATCATATATTTTAATATTATTATTATATTGTGAATAACAACGTGAAGCCATTGGTTCAAACATTGTCCCCCATTTTAAAGCAGGAATAGCATTATAATTAATATTATCAATAACTATTTTTGCTTTTTTTTTAGCTAATACATTACTAACATTTGTTTTTTTTATAGCATCACATAAATCACTTGCGGTTAGACGTGTTTTACGTGCTTCAAACCATTCTTCTGTTCTTTGTTTTATTTCTGGTATTTTAATCAAATCAAATAATATTTTTCTATTATTATTAATTTCTAAAATACGTTCATTTATTAAATCATAATCATTTGAATTAATATTTTCAGAAATAGTTTTTAAAGCATCAGATATATTATAATCTTTATTATTTTTTATAATTTTTAATAATTCACAATCTATTTCATTATTACGGCGTTGCGATAGCATATATTTATGATATAATGATATATATTTATATACTTTTATGCAATATATAATAAATGAACGTTTGCATTTATTCATATAATTCTTTTTCACATTTTTTCTGATATGATTTTGAATTTTTAAGTTTTTTGATAAAACCTGCATTAATTTGATTGTATAGTTTCTTACTATTATAATCAATAATATCAGGATTTAAAATCATTTTTTTATTTTTTGTCTTTCTCTCATATATTTCTAATAGTTCGCTAGTTTTTTCGTTAATCAACTTATCAAAAGTCATTGTATCCATATTACTGACTATAATATATATTATATAATCATTTTTTATATAGTAATTTTAAGTTTTCTACTATCAAATCCCCAATGTAATAATGTTTGTCTCAATCTTGGATAAATACTTTCATCGTTGCGTCCTATTTCATTTACTTTTCTCTGTAATTGATTTTTAAATCTTCCATTTAGTCCTGCAGACTTTTTCCAACGATTTATTTGACGCAAATCATCATCTGTTCTTCTTCCATTATAAAAATTACAATACCATTCAATCCACCCATATGGGTCAATATCTTCATTTATCCATTTTTTACTCATCCAAAAGTCATAAGAAGTCCCGACATCAACTTTATAAAAGTTTATATTCTTATCATATGTCGAATTAAAAACTTTATTATCACTTATATTTTTCAAAAAGTTAAAGTTATTATAATGATTTTGAAAAGTTTTATTTGTTTGAGGTGACTTTATTTTTCTAAAATAGCTTCCACCCATAATTCCCAATTTAAACATTTGTTCGGGTGTAATATTAGGAGTAAAGTCAGGATAATCTTTGTAAATCATTATATACTATATATGTGTGTTAATTAAAATGAGTACATAATTATATATTTCTATAACTTTCTACAATTTCAATATATTCTTAGAAAAAAAAAATTATGTACTCATTATTATTAATGATTATTTAATCATATTTAATCAGTTTATCTAATATGTTTTCAAAAGCTTCTTTAGTAAATTTGAAATTCTTTACTATATAAAAAATTGTTCTATATTCTACTTTTGTAATAGTTCCTCCGTCCAATATTTTATCCAAAATTTTATTAGAATCGTCTATAGATATTCTTCCATCCCCTTGCCCTTTTATTAAATTTTCTGCAACTTCTAATAATACACTATCGTAATTTAATCCATCTATAACCTTATAGTAACTAACCTTATTAGCCATTTATAATAAGGTATATATAATATCTTTATATATAACTATTATAATATTAATATTATTATAATGGATATTGATATATTATTACAACATATGAGAATAACTAAACCTTGCAATATATGTAAAAAAACTAATAATAGTATTGATAAAAATATTTGTAGCGATTGCATAAAAATATTAACTCCGCATTTTCCAAATTGCAATTGTATATATTGTAAATAATTAATAATCATTATAATCATCATAATAACAATCATAATATTCAATTAAATCTAAATAGTATTCATTTTCTTCTTTTTCATAATTGTAATATTTTTTTTCTATATTTAAATATTTTATCGAGTTCGACAAAATAATTGATGTTTGTTCGTCATTATTTTCATAATCCATTTGGGTATAATTGTTAATAATAAATTGTATCAATTTTTATATAAAAAATGATAACATTTTTATCATAATTCATAACAATGAATATACGTTATCGTCGATCACGTGAGGATAATATGCATAATGAAAACCTATTATTGAACCCTTTAACTAATAGGTTTGTTTTTAAAACAGGTAAAATTGGTAAAAAAATACTTGATAATATACTTAAACAAAATGAGGAACAAGAAAATAAATATTGTGAGACTATTAAAAATGAAGATATTATTAAAATAATAAATATTAATGAATTAAAAACCGAATGGAATAAATTATATGACTTAAGCGAATCATCTGAAATATTTGATATTATTCAATCAAAAGATAATTTACTTAATATTAAATTATCTAAAACAGAAAAAATAATTGGATTATCAGGTGAAGGAACATTAATTCTTCGCAAACTAAAAGATATCGCTCTTGCTAATAAAGAATACACCGAACTCTATATGCCTAAAAATTATACAGGAAAACATTATGCAAATCCTATATATAATAGAGTTCATGGTTATATGTATTATATAAATGAAACCAATTATAAAAGAATATCAAGAATAGTTAATACTATCAATTTAATAAATCAAAAATATAATTCTTATAAAATGGGGCAAAGTTTTAATGATGAAGAAAAAGAAATTAAAGCAAACGGTATAATTGGTATTGATATACTTTATGTAGAACCATCATGGATTACTGAACTTGTAAAAGGAAGTCCTTTGCAAAACCCTATATTAAATAAAGAAGGACAAATAATATTTGGCAAATCTGCTATTTCTACAAAGACAATTGAAAAAGCTAATGTTTATTTACAAACAAAAATGCCAAAAGAGTTTAAAATGCTATATCCAAAATATATCATTATGTCTTCTACTAAAACTATATCAGTTCAATTAAAAACCTTTATAGCATCTGATTATACTATAGCAAACATAGCATATGGAAAACACGCAAGAACAATTTTTAAAAATAATGACAACTTATTTATTATTGACCCTTGGAAACAATCTCCAGATACAGGAACCAAAGATTTAATTAAAATTATATCAAATTTAGAATTTATAAAAAGAAAACCAGAACAAACTTCGGAAGGTTCTTGTACGGCTGTTTCATATGCGAGAACATTACATATGGCAATAAATGGTTTAGATAAAATACACGATAATATACCATTTGATTACATTATATTAGCATGCAGATTAGTATCTAAATTTCGCACATAATAAATTATAATAATTTATTTTTAAATACGACGCTTTATTAAATCGGTTCCTTTAAGTTTAAGTTCTTCTACACATCCCACACCAAGTAATCCCATTGCACGATCAAGTTCTACTCTTAATATTTCAAATGCTTTTATAACACCTGATGTTCCACCTGCGGCAAGTCCATAAAGGTATGGTTTTCCAACTCCAACTGAATCTGCACCAAGTGCTAATGCTTTTGCTATATCTGTTCCTCTTTTTACCCCTCCATCAAGAATTATTTCAACATTAGAGCCAACCTCTTTCCTAATAGATGGTAAAACATTAATTGTAGCTGGCGATGTTTCTAATTGACGCCCTCCGTGATTAGATACCCATATTGTAGAAAATCCAACAGAAAGTGCTTTTTTTGCATCATCTGGACGTATAACACCTTTTAGAGCAGCAGGACCATTCCATTCTTTCATTAACCACTCAGCATCTTCCCAATTAAATGATGGATTAATTTGAGAGTTTACAAATGCGGCCAATGAATCTGCAGGAACATCTGTATTTATACATGCATATTTATATGGTTCATTCGATATAAAGTCCCACGTCCATGCTGGAGACTTTATTGCTTCGTATATTTGATTAGCACTATAATTAGGAGGAATAGTAAAACCATTTCTAATATCACGTTCGCGATTACCATACCATGTAAAGTCTGCTGTTAATGCTAAAGCATTAAACCCTCCTTTTTTTGCTTTTTTTATAACATCTTGTACTAATCCTCTGTCTTTCCATACATAAAGTTGAAATACTTTTGGACCTTTATGTATTTTTCCTATTTCAGTAATACCGGTTGTAGCAAGTGAAGATAATGCATGCATACATTGTTCCGTGATATTCTGCTGCTTTTGCTGCGGCTGATTCACCTTCTGTATGAAACATGCGATTTCCAGCTGTAGGACAACCAAAAAATGGTAGATTAACCTTTTCACCAAAAATTGTAGTACTTAAATCTAATGGGGGTTTTAGCCCTGATAAACATTTGTAATGCATTTCAAGATCAGAATAAGCATCATTCGCACGTTTTAAACTAATTTCATCATCTGCACCAGAATCT
>Ga0335396_10001977_pt1 | contig 25699 bp, 28 predicted proteins | sample FRY02_FD_205743 | JGI IMG/M metagenome (GOLD analysis project Ga0335396, IMG submission 205743) | Freshwater microbial communities from Lake Fryxell liftoff mats and glacier meltwater in Antarctica - FRY-02 (spades assembly) (version 2) | ecosystem: Environmental > Aquatic > Freshwater > Ice >... | reverse complement strand
TTAAATTATAACCTTCTACTTCTAAACTTTTCGGTATTTCCAGTTTCATCCTGTAATAAACTTCCTCAAACCTTTGTTCAATAATATCTGTTCCTCTAATAACATCCATCTCGTTAAGTAGGTGAATAACTCTACACCATCCGTAATCTCCAATTTTAAATTTATCAAGGATCTTTTGAACTGGATTATCATTAAATGATACAATGCCTATCCAATATTCAGGGAATCCATTAAAATCTGTTAATTTATTATTATAACAGGAAAAAGCACCACCAACAATTTGTGGACATCCTTCAAGTGAAGTTAGTTGGTTACCAGAACAGAGAAAATCACCACCAACACTTTGTGGACACCCTTCTAAAGAAGTTAATTGGTTATTAGAACAGTAAAAACTACCACCAACACTTTGTGGACAACCTTCTAGAGAAGTTAATTGATTATTATGACAGTAAAAATTACCACGGACGTTTCGGAATTTAAGGGGAATCCTTTTTAATCCTCTACTAGATAAATCAACACTTCCTTCAACATCGATGGATTCATCAGGATTTATTGTATAGTTTCGGATTCCATATTCTCTACAGATGGAATCTATTTCCTGTTTGGATTCAAAGAATTTTTTATAGGATAACATGAGTTATATATTAAACTACCTTCTAGAAAAAAAGTTAAAAACTATACCGACTTTTCGATTATTTCGTTGATGGTTTTTTATTTTTGATTCTTTTCTTTATCTTTTCCCCTAACCTTTCTTTCCTTTTTATTTCAGCGACCTTTTCACCCTCATCCAACCAGTCTCGTTCATTAAGGAATTTAACAGCTCTTTTTGCTACAAAGTTACCGCCCCCGATATCAGATGTATCAGCCGGTGAATACTTATCAGCTAAGTTATTAAATGATGTGAAGGGCATGATCGAACTTTGAAGCCCTGGTGCGCCAGCATCAGATTCGGAAACTGGATGAAATTTATCACGAACTCCACCCTTTATATTTCTATTGGATGTATCATAAAGGTTAAACTTGACCTTATGAGGAGATAATTTATTATACAATGCTGATTTCTCCTTGAAAAAGGTTCTAACATGTTCAACATTTCCTGGATCATCGTCTGAGAATCCTACTGATACTGATGTTGATCCTATCATTTTTCCAAATTTATTACATTTTTTTATAAATGCTTCCAAGGCTGCTTGTTTAGCAGCTTCAGGATTTGATGAGTCTCCATCACCAAAAGTTTTACTGAAAAATTCTGATGTCACTCCATAATAATCACAGCTGTCCAAATAAGATGAAATTAACTTTGTCTCTGTCAATTTACCCTTTGGGATTCTATCAAATTCTTCCTCATTTGCAAATATGTAGGAATGCTTAATACAATTATTATAAAGAGAGTTAGATTCTTCTGAACTTAAATGGTTATCAATAATATATTCAATGGATACCCTTATAGAATCTGGCTCGTGACCACGAGCTGTTATTATAGAGAATATAGCACCCTCCGTTAGACATTCAATAAAAGATTCCCATGCGGGCCCTTGTTGATTATCATTAAGCGCTTTTTTAACATCTTGTAAAAAAGCTCCCTTTCCCCTTGGACCATGGTCTCTGAACTCAGAAAAAGCTTTAACAGGATCACCGCTTACCAACCTCCAATTTTCATTATCATTTCTCACCTTAGCGAAATTAGATGTTGATACATCGGTTGGAATCCAAGAATCACCCACTTTTTTATCCATATGGATAACAGTGGGCATATGAAGAATATTATCATCAAAGTCAAAAGCGTAATAATGTAATTCAAAACCATATCTCTCATTAATAAACTCTTTAAAATTATAAACCATAAAATTTATTATTACCTAGATTTTTTTATAAAACTATCATACGACTCTAATTTAGTCTCGTTTTCGCCTTCTTCTAGATCATCCTCATCAAATTCTACTTCTTCTTCCTCGTCTTCGAAATCTTCTTCTTCAGAAAATTCTCCGAAACCTTGAACTTCATCATCACCTTCTTCTTCGTCTTCAAAGTCTTCAACACCTTCACCTAGTTCTAGTGTAAATTCTTCTACTACTTCTTCTTCACCTTCTTCACCACCTAATTTGATAGCGCTTACAGAAACAGAATCCTCAGTTGCGTCAACGACTATTTGATGACCTTGTACTTCAATTGTTGTTTTCATATTGATAACTTATTTTTTAGTATATATTAAAAGCAAAACCTCTAATATATTACGAATTTTCAACTATATCAAGTTTGGGCAAGTGATGTTTGAACAACAGTTCAGTTCTATAGAACATATACATCAAGTAAATAGATAAACCTGTTAGTATATGCCAAACTGCGTGTAATTGTATCAATGATGTCGGGTTACATAATAAATCTTTATCTAGTACCCAAACCGATACTGATATGATAATTGATAGTATACCGCCTAATAAATACCATATCTTCACCCTTTCTTTCTGTATAGGTCTGTACCTTACTTGGGTATATAGGTTTATTAAAATAATAAGTGATATTAAAATCCCAGTAACTTCCCTACCGTTAACCCCTGATAAAAAGAAAGCTATTAGACCAAAAACAATGCTAAGAATATGTAATTTGTAGGTTCTTAAGAACATTAGTTCGGACTTGCGAAAATCCATCAACCCATATAACCTTAGTGACGAGTATGAGAATAGTACCATTGCACTAGCGACAACACCTGTTATATCTAATTTTCTAGCAAATTCTATTAATGATGCGTGAAATAAGAAGCTGGCGGATGATAAAAATACCATAACAACCCCAAGTACAATAGAATAGGAACTATACCTTGTTACAAAGTTATGTCTGTTAACAATCTTATCTTGACTGTCTTTATAAGCGTATCTAAAAAATATAACCGATAGGAAAAGGTACACCATATTACTCCAGGTATTAACCGGCTGGCGTATTAACCTATCATAACCATGAAACTCACAAAACTCTTTATTAGCACCAACATCTGATATTTTAAAAGACGACCATACATCAACATCATTAAATATCTCAATTGGCACAGCCAATATAGTTGTGATTCCTAATGTTATAAGAATAGGCCAAAATAAATAATCTATGAGTTTTTTAATTTTCAATCTCTTTGGTTATAGATAATATTTTATATCACTGTATATAACGATTAAATGGAAGGTAAAGTAATTAAACTATATATCAACATATTTACACTCTGTGTGGAAAAATTATAAAAAACATATATACGATACAAAGATATAACAACTATGAGAAAAGATTTTGAAAAGTACCTAAAAAGTGAAAAAATATCATCATTTTATTATAATAAAACGGTTAAGAATATCTCTGGTGTCGAATCACCTTGGGTATCAGGTGGTAATGTCTTCGAAGAGTTGTTGAAATCAAGGATAATAATATTAAGCGGTGAGTTAGACCAATATCTATGTGAATACGCAAAAGCTAGCTTAATATACATGGAAAGTCTTGATAGTTCATCAGATATAACACTTTATATAAATTCCCCTGGTGGATCAGTTTATGATGGGCTTGGACTACTAGATGTAATGGATTATATAAAACCCGATATAGTAACAGTTAATACCGGACTAGCAGCTTCAATGGGTGCTATCATACTAACATCAGGAACCAGCGGTAAAAGAAAGTCATTAAAAAGAAGCCGTGTAATGATACACCAGCCAATGATATATGGATCAAGCACACAACAAGCCTCTGATTTAGAAATTGAGGCTCGCCAAATAAATAAGTTGAAAAAAGAACTCTACACTATAATATCAAAAACAACTGGTCAAAAATATGATAAGGTCCATAAAGATGGTGACAGGGATTATTGGATGGATTCTAAAGACGCTAAAGAATATGGGATAATAGACGAAATTTTGGAGAAGAGGAAATAACACATGATATCTATACCAGTTAAATTTATATCCAATATAAAAAGAGGATAAATTTGCTGTCATAATAAATAGTAAAATACTTATAGATTTCACTAGTGACTTAGCGAAAAATGGATATAGATATGTTAAAGATCTTTCCAAATATGGTGATAAAAAACTATTTGATGAAACGAATACCTTCTTCCAACAATTCAAAAACGAGTCAGTTACAACAGTAATACTTTTTACTAAAATAACAATTGATCGAGAAAATGATTATACATAATTATATAAAAAACAGGAGAGATCTAAGCTATGAAACGTCCAAAAAGAAGGAATTTAATATATTCCCGAAACACACAAATCTTTAGTTTGTGTGTAGTTCATAAAAGATATACTGTATTAATTAACAAAATGTCTTAAAAAGCAAAACCACCGAAGAGCGAATCCGATGGTTTTTTGATTGTGTAACAACCAACGGTCCTAAGTCCGTAATTTTTATTATTTATCAGTCTTATTTTTAGTACTTTTCTTAGGAGCATCCTTTTCCTTTTTAACTGATTCCTTTTTAGGATCTGATTTTTTAACACTCTTCTTATAGTTCTTTTTAGGTTTTGATTTTGTAACTGGTTCTTCAACCTTTGTAACAACCTCATCCTCTTTGAAAAGTTCTTTGAAATCGGTAATAACAGTGACAGATGGAACACTTTTCACAGCTTTCACAGGAGTTGATTTTATTTCTTCTTTAAATCCGAAAAACTCCGAAAGCGATTTTTTAATATCCTTTAGCCATTCCATAATTAATCCCATTTTCGTATTATATTTTTTTGTATATATAAAGAATATATCCCCCTCTTTATGAACTACACACAAACTAAAGATTTGTGTTTTTTACGTTCCGTCATATAAAAAACCTCTAAAAAACCGAGAAAAGACGGGTTTCTTAATATATACTATATGAAATTAAGATATGATGCCGAAAACGAGGAGTTAGTTGTACACGAATCTTCAAGAATAGAATACCATCAAATGCAAATATACCTGACAAGGTATGTTAAGGGGTATAAATATATGGCAGCTTTCAAAATGGGAATATGGAAAGGTAAGAAATCATACTTCAGAGATGGTAAAATAAATATGGGACTTTGGAAAGAATGTGTCCGGGGGTGTCAAGAAATAGGTGTTCCATTTCATATAATAAACAAGGAGGACTTCCCAGTAAATAGGGATATTACTTATAAAGATGTTGAAGATTTTTGTAAAGAATTTTACAAGACACATAAAGTTAAAAACAAAGAAGGTGAGTGGGATCAGTTTATGCCATATGATCATCAAATTGATTCAGCCTATAAAATACTAAGAAATAGGTATTGTATGGCAGAGGTTGCTACCTCAGGTGGTAAATCTTTAATAATATCAATTGTTATGTTTTACACATTGAAACATTTAGATTCAAATGCTAAGTTTCTTATTATAGTACCATCAATTACACTTGTAACACAGTTTTATGATGAAATGCTCAGAAATTTTTATGGATCTAATAATATTTCCAATATAAACAACTATTCCATTGAAGTGGAAAGAGAAGATGGTATAATATTAAGATTGAATTCTGAAGATGATATTTTAACAATAAATAGGGGAATGGTTAAGGTAAAGGATTTAAAAAATACTGATGAAATATGAAGAAAGAGGAGATAATTAAAAGGTCAAAAAATACACGGTATATCAAATATATTCAACAAGCTAAATTTGATGGGTGTAAAAACATTAAAAAACTATTATAGTATAAAAGATGAATATTGTCTAAATAATAAAATAAGATTAATAAGAATATCTGATATTAATGATATAGAAAATACCTTAAAAGAAATATGAAAATAAAAAGGATATCCAAGATTAAAAATGAAAAAGAGATAAGGATTCAAGAAATTATGTCAGATAGACCCAGAGAAGTTATTGATGGAGATGATCCAAATGTCTATATTGGAACATATCAATCACTTGAAAAATGGCCTGAAGAATTCTTCCACCAGTTTCATACAGTCGCCTGTGATGAAGCACATGGCGCAAAAGCAAAAACAGTAACAACAATTTTAAAAAGGACATTTAAACATGCCCACTGCCGATTTGGAGTATCAGGAACATTCCCCGATGATGATTCATGTGAGATATTAAATATACAGTCTGTATTAGGTCCGAAAATTACTGAAGTTTCAGCGGATCAACTGAAGAAAAAAGGTATTATAACCCCAATGGAAATAAAGGCTGTTATAATGAATCACGGTGATAAAAATTTCGCCAATAGACTGAATGATATAAGGAAAGCTGGAATGGGAAAAGAAGCACACTTATTAGAAAAGGACTATATACATGTCTCTTCCAAAAGGTTGGATATGATAACAAAGATTGTTAAGAAATGTGATAATAACACACTGGTGCTTTTCCATAGTATTGAATATGGGTCAAAAATATTCAACCTATTGAAGGAATCATTGCCAGATAAAGAATTTTTCTATATCGATGGAATGGTTAAGAACAAACAAAGGGAGGAAATAAAGAAACAAATGGAAATAAATAAAACCAAAGTAGAATATACTATATTAAATTTTGGTAGCTACGAAGTTGATGTGAAATCAGATACAATGATATTATTGAGCAATGGTGAGAAAAAAATAGCAAAGGATATAACCAGTAATGATGACATAGATGATGAGTTTATAAAAACGCTTCGGAATGATATCAATAGGGGGTTAGAGTTAATTTAATACATTAAATAGTATTATAGAGATATTAAAATAAACTAAAGCCATGGCAAGAATCATAGACAAAAGAAAAGAAATTAGAGAAGAGGGGGCGACTAAAGTTTTGGTCGCCTCCTACTAAGTATGGTACATTAAGCACAGGGGTCTCAATAAATGCCATATTCAACATAATATTCACAGATTCCTTTAAGTCTGAGCAAATTATAATACAATCAATTGGTAGAGCTCTTAGATTACATGATGAAAAGAAGCGAGCTTTGATATTTGACCTTGTCGATACATTTGAACATTATAATCCATCAAATATACTTTACAGGCATTATGTGGAGAGGAAGAAATTCTATAAGAAGAGGAATTATCCGTTTAAAGAAATATCAGTTGATTTATCAGACTTTTAAATATCGGTAAGAGCTGTATCATTTCTACCAGAAGGTATATCATTAGAAGAATCTATTAATTTTTGGGCATCTTCGACATCTTTAGATGTTATCAATGTGTAGGTAAACTTATTGCCATATTTCTCTTTATGCTTCTCAAGTAAACCAAAGAATTGATCTAGATGTGATGGATCAGGTATTACCTGACATCCCTCCGACCAGTTAAACACACCATATGTATTCTTACCCTGAGATCTTTTAAAAGCTTTGTGTATCAACATACCAGCATTTTTCTCTCCTGACTTGCTGAATGTAATTCTAGGGTCTCCATAGTTGGAATCTCTGAAAAATTTCTGATTTCCTGGTCTTAATGCCTTTTCACCAATATGTGTTCCAATGATCCAAGAATTAAGATACTGAGCTGGTCTTAATATACCCATGCCACCAATTTCCCTTTTCTTAGGAACATCTTTAAACAATGTATTTTTATATTTACCTCCTCCAAATTTACCAGGAACCGTTGATATCGGCCAATAATTTGATTTCCAATAACCACCATCATTCTTATACAAAACATAAAGCCTGTCTATAAATTTATTTGAATATTCTTGGTGTTGGTACTGATACCTAACCCCTATAATATTCATCTCAAATGGCTTCTCAAAAATAGTATAATTATTCGTTCTCAACACTTGTAGTAAAGCATCAACATCTGGATTTACCTCGTCACCAATTGGCGGTGTTGATCCCTCAGAAGGTTCAAAAGATTCCGAACTATCAGATCCAGATGGGGTTGTTAAATCACCATCTATAGGACCTGAGTATTGTGGTGTGAAATTATCACCTGATGATCCTTGTTTCAATTTGATAACTTCAATCTCTAATTCCTTAACAGTGGATTTCCATTTATCACCAACTTGGTCAATATTAACCCTTGTGCTCTGAGATGGTATTATACTAGAATCTATATAACCATTATCATTAATATTCACATTTCTTGATAAAAATTTAGGATCTTTTAAGGCTTGGTATTTTTGTAGAACCGCTACTAATGCCGGATTTGGTATAACTGGAGATCCTTGGTTTCCAAGATACGGACCTCCCATCTCACCCATTAAATTATCAACAAATTCATCAAACCAATTTAAGAAATTGGTACCAAGTATAGCTTGTTGGTTAGCGCTACCAGATCCAAGATTTAGCACACCATTATTATCTTTAAGATTTACATCAATTCCCGTATCCTTAATATTAACTTGATGGTATTTATAATCCATAACAAGACCATCTTTATCATTCACAAATACCTGTGTTTTATTATCGAATATTGTTGATTTCATTGATAAGTAATCATTACCATCCAATTTACTCAACTTATTTTCAAGATTTATGTTGAAATGTTCAGAGTATATATACTCTGGCTTATAAATGTTGCCCATATCAAATATTACGGTCAATACCTTGCCTATTTCCGGCACATTTGATGAGTTACCGTTTAGGTCCTTCCAAGGACTTGCCCATGGTATATCTTCAATTGGTATCTTATCAAACTTATCAACAACCCTTATTCTACAGCGACACAATTTTCTAGGATCTTTATTATCTACTACTATACCTATATAAGTTTCGGAATTATTAATATTCATGTGTTATATATAACACAATTAAATACCCATCATACCACCGAGCGAATCACCGGCGAACCCTCTTAAAGAATTTCGAACATCAAAGAAAAATTGGTTTTCCTGATAGTTTTGATCATAAACATTTCTAGGGGCTGACATACGGGCGGTTATTCCAAATTGATCTCTCGTCTTATTAAGAGTATCATTTATTAAAGAAAATTGTGAGTTAAGTCTTCTCTGAGTCTCATTTAAAGCAGCTTTCTTCAGGCTCTCTAATAGTTTTTGACCAGCGCTTCTTGTGTCAGACCCATTACTATTTTTAGCACTGTTATCAACGATAGTGTCTAAATATTGTTGATGAGCGCTTCCAGAATTGACTCCTCCTAGGTTAGTACTATTCGTTACCAAAGGCACCCCACCTATTGGAGCACCGTATATAGCCATTAACTTAGATTTATCATCTGATACCATAGCACCAATCCCGGTATCTGATATGAATGTGTTGTCCAATTCACCATTTGCGATAATAGATTTTAATATATCATTATTAGCGACGGTTTTTGAGAAAAGAGCTGATGGTATTGATCGACCACCATTATCAGAAGATTCACCAGTAGGGTTATACCTATCATTGGCTATATGAGCATATCTCTCAGTACTTGGGTTGAATCTCTCAAATACCATATTGCTGTATTTAAAGTCGAATGAAATATCATATTTTGGTGTTGATTTAACGGCGTCCCCAATATTAACATCATCTTCATGTGTTGGTTTATCAAAAAAGAATTGACATTCATATATATAGTAGACATACCTTGATACATTGGCTTTTAAAACATCTACACCTTTATTAGCAAGTGCCTTTTTAACAGCTGTTAAATTTCTCAATTCTGATACAATTATTTTACAATCGAATCTAAGTATATTTTCGGGTATAATAGATTTACCATTTAGTCGACTCCAATATAATTGCTTATAAAGTGAGTAAAGTGTTCCTAAATTTAAAGATGTATCCTCGTAGAAAGTAACGCCTATCTTTTCCTTTCTATAATCAACAAATTGTTTTGTAGCATCACCGAGATTTCTTTCATTTAGATTGTGCAATCCCTTTAACCTATTTATATAGAATTTTTTATCATTTAATGTATCAGTCTCAAAAATAAATTGACCATCACTATCCTTAGCATCATAATCTGTTGACAACTTAAAATATCTACTTAATTCTTTTTTAAATTCTTTTATTATAGGAACCTTACCAGTTAATTCAGAATATTTATCAAAAACCGTGTCAGACCCTTTAACATTTGTGTTTGTGTTATTTAGAAACTCCTCAACAGTCCCATTCAATAACGGTGATGTTTTAGTATTTAATTCAATTTCAAATCCAAAAAATACAGGATCCTCATTATCATACCTACTTATGTACTCACCTGTATCAAATTGATCATATCTAGCATTTGATTCTACACTACCATCCGAAGATGTAAAATCTGTGCTATTTTGAAAATTTGAAGCATCGTCCAGAGAATGTCTGAAGTTTAATAATCTATCATCACCTATTGATTTGTAATCCTTTCTATTCTGTATCTGAGCCTCCAGTGTTGTTCTTAATTCAGTAGAGTCATCGGTTATGACAACTCGATATTCTGGGTAGACCTCAGACCATTCCGAGCTTACTGTCCTGTAATATTGAACTGGTGTGAATCCAGAAGATTGTGGTCTACCATAATCTTTACCAGAGGAAATAACATTCTCCTTTAATATGCTTCTACTTGTGTCACCAGTTTTATCAAAAAATTCACTGTATTCTGGTATAGGCTCGAATCCTGTTAATTTACTACCCCTTGACTTAAACGGAACATTTAAAAATTCACTATAGTTAGGTATTGGTAAAAATCCAGCATCCCTACTGCCATCATCCCTATAAATTGGATCTGCCTGGAATGTATGTGGCCATGGATTACCCTCAGGAGCATCGGGTCTCTGATTTTTCCCGAATAAACTTGAACCAGCCGCATCAAACACATCATTTATATTAGCCATGGTTTATATATAAATTATACTAGTCCGTATAGATACAACATGTGATCTAAAATATTGTAAACTCAAATTTTAAATTACCACAATCATATATTCTAAAAAATTCTTTATCAAACATTATCTCCCTTTCCGTTTTATTTTTATCATATCCCATTTTAATCAACTTTTGTTTAGTGTATGAAAATCTATTTTTCCTATTTTTCCCGATAATGTATTGATATCCAGGGTCGGTATTTCCTATTAATTTGAATCCGTTTTTTACATAAACATCACCAGTAAATATTGACGAATCTGAATATGTTATTATTTTATCAAATACTAGGTTGTTTAATGAATTTTTAAATAATTTCGAAAAGCCTCCAATTATTCTCACATTAGTAATATTAGAATATCTTATTAGTTCAAGATTATTAGACATGTCCTTACCATTAAATCTTTTTTTACCAAATGTCATAATAGAAACTAATTTGTCTTTATGTTTCAATCCAAATCGATATTTAGACACACACCATCCCTGTAAATGGTTCTCGTCAAGAAAATGTCTAACATCTTTATCACTCAATTTTACAAATTGGCAATTTCTAGCATATATAACATCACCATAAACATTTAATATTGACATGATTACCGATTTAATTATACTTTCCCTATGCAACCAGTCATCTTCCCATATGTGTACAATCCTTATACCCATCTTTTCAAAATAGTCACTCTTGTTTTTATGATACTTTTGATGCTTGAATAGTTCGCTATGCCAATATAGACCATTGAACTCAAATCCTAATTTAAGTGATGGTATGTAAATATCTATTTCATATTTATTGTCGCGATATTTCTCAATATCATAATTAGTCACCGATTTAATGAAATTAAATAACTCACTTTCTTTATATGAGGATATTTTATTACACACGGTGCATAATTCTGAGTTATTATTATTCCTGAGTCTAATTAATTGACTCTGTATTTGGAAATCCTCTCCACAAGTTATATGTTTTATCCTGTTTAGATTTGAATCTTTCGATATAAATAAGTAATCATAACTTAAATTTAATTTTTTTAAATAAACTGATTTATTGCTTCTATCAATCAATAACGACCATTCGATAGTTTTTGAAAAGTGATCAACTCCATATTTCTCCATATTGGTCTTCTTGGTCTTCTTAATTATTTCCGGGGATAGCAATGAGCATTTATTTCCATACTTTCTAATATTCGTTTCCTCTATTTTCTCCTTAACACGGTCCAATTTAAAAACATTATCAACTCCATATCTTTTAACTATTAAATCTTTAACTGATTTACTTTGTAAAAATGTTGATACTCCATATCTACTAATATTTGTATTACTTTTTAAACCCTTTATGACATCAGATTTTGAGACATTGTCAACGCCATACTTCTCAATGCAACTCTCTTTGTACTTATTTCTAGTTTTATCGCTATTACTACTACAGATATACCCACAATATTCTAAATATCCGTTTTTAAAGTCTATGAACTTAGTGTTATTACCACAATAACATTTATGGTGACCTTTATAGAAGGAAAATATCTTCTCTAAAAAACTATCACCAGAATAATATTTCAGTATGAATGAATAGAATTCAGGGAAATTAGATGATATGAATCTTTCCTTCAATCTATTACTATTTATGAATATTTCACTTTCAAAAAAATTTTTAATATTTTTAATATTACTCTTGTCATATATCATATACTATATATATTAAATGATATAGACCTCTATCAAAAGAAATATCAGATTTAATAGATAGATATAATTAATATATGGATAGATATAATTAATATATAGACATATGATAAAGTCTTACCTTAAATTTATAAAAGAGTCTATAACCATAGAATATTCACCAAAAGACATCATCGAAGAGATATGCGTTGCTATGGTTCTACTTAATAATGAATTTTTAGATAATATTCTAGACAGAGGTCTTAAAGCCAGATATTCAGAAAATTCACAAGTTTTTCTAACAGATCTAAAAAATCTATTAATGGCTAAGAATAGATTCAAACTTGGAAAATTCTTCGAGGGAGAGTGTGTTGAGGATCAAGATATATCAAAATTAAATGGACTTTTCAATTCGATTGAATTTGATATAGAGAAAGAATGGGATAAATTGGTCAATTCTAGAACTACGGCTAGGGCTATAATAGATAAATTAGATCCAGAGCAAAAAATGCTATCTGATAGAATAAAAACAATTTATTGGATAGGGCCAAATAAAGACGAAGATCACCAGGAAGATATTGTAATAGTCGATGCTCTCGGTAGGGAATACTCATTGTTTTTGGGATCAAACCTATCATTACAAAAATCAAGCTCATTTAATACATTTGCTGATGGGTTCATCGGAATAGGAGTTGAACAGATGTTTAGTCCAGATTACCAGAAAAGGTGGGATAAATTGACACAGGAATGGGTAAAAGTAACCTATGAATCTTCAAATAAAGAAATACAAAGACATATTGAGAAGTTTATAGATGTTAAGAGGATAGATTCTATAGGATATTTTGAATATTTTGATATTAGACATCGAGATGCTCAATATAAATATCTTGGTGAATACATGTCAGAATTTGATAAAAATATATTGAAATTTTCAGACCTTTTAAATGAGATATGGAAAAATAAAGAAAAGCACTTTAATGACCCCGAGAAGGCTGAAAAATCTTGGGGGGAAATAAAAATAGTAATATTGAACTCTAAAATATTAGAACATATGTTCACGACTTATTTACTTAACAATAAATCGGATGAGATAGAAAAGCAAGATAGTGGTTATAAGAAGTCACTGGGAACGGTGAAAATGAAACTAATGAAAATACTGGTTGATAAGATGGGTTGCTCGGAAAGGGATGTGTATTATGTTGGTAAAAAAGGATCATCTTTCCATAAAATGCCATCTAGAGAGTTCTTTAGAGACAGATATGGTGATATAGATGTTTTATTTGACTATCATGTTAAATTCCACTATGATGAGGAAGAGGAAGAAGAGAATGATTTTAATATGGTTCTTAAACTAATGGTAGAAGACCAGGAGCTAATGTCTTTAAATATAATAGTTAAATTTAGTAGTGGTGAGTTCTCAAGTAAACTAACATCTAAGTATAAATTTGATATTCCCAATAATTTTAGTTACAGGATATCACAGATAACCGGGGAAGATGAATAATCATTCGAGGATCAAATTTAATTTTCTACTCCTTTCTTCTTCTAAGGAAATAAAGTAGTAAGACCTTTCAATAGAATCTTCCATTATTTTAATGCCATATCTTCTAAGTGCTTCTACTGAGGGTATTAATGAATAAAAAATATCCACCCCCTAGCGCTCTGTAAAGTCCAAACCAGTTCAGAAGAATTTGAATATCCACAACCGTATAATCATTTATAACACCATTATTATCAATTATCTTATCTATAACTGGAAAATATCCAAATATTGCTGGTAACATCCAGACATCCGATAACCCGGTAAGGTATTTAGTGTCCAAACTCTTAATTATATATTTTAGATATGTAGATTTAGGACACTCCATGTGATTTATTTTTACTTTTCATAAAATCCTCAACCAAAGACGAATATATCATCTTGGTCGTTTTTTTATCCATTTTGAACGCACTACCTACAATACCACCATTAGCCACCTCTAATTGATCCGTAACATTTGATGAATCAAGTCCAGATCCTATTATAAGGGGGTGATCTCCACAAAGTTCTCTGAACTTTGATACTTTCTCTAGTGGAGTTTCTTTTCCGGCTCCGGAACCAGTGACAACAATAGCATCCGTTAATTTAATAGCCTCTTTTATATCGTCTTCGAGAACAGATCCTTTATTTGGATAATAATATTTTGGCCATACCCCACCAAGAACCTTAATATTTGGGAATCTTTTACGATATGTCATGAAACCTCGCTTGTCAAAATCCTCACACCTTTGATATGATCCAGATACATAATCCAATTGTATAAAATCAGCATTAAAATATGAAGCAAAGTTATACGCTCTTTTAAAGTCATTTGGTAGAACATTAAATCCTATTTTAATTTTGGATTTTCCAAGTTCCATCATTACTTCCATAATATCACCTGATGTTCCATGATAGTTTTCAATGATAGCTCCATCCACACCCTCCCGTTCTAATATTCCTATTTCTTTAATAGCTCGATCTACCACACCTCTTGGACCAGGATGTAGGTGTATCATTCCGAATATTGGCTTATTATCAAAAAAGTTATCCATTTAATTCAATAATTTTCTTAATACCGATCTTCTTTGTATAGATTTACCAAGGTTCTCAATTATGACATCTAATGTAAACTTATAGTTTTTACCAGTTTTTATGTTCTGGACAATTACTGGGTATCTATGATTCCTTCTCTTGACATCTATTACTAAAAATTCAGAAGTGTGGTCAACATACTTATAAATGAATTTCAAACCAATTACATTAGCTGGGAGTCCCAATTTAATGCAAATTTCTTCCTTAGAATCATATAATACATCCGCATCAGTTGTTGTAACGGATATTGTTGATTTGTAACCAGATATATCTATTGACCTTTTATACCCAACATCTATCTTAACGGATTCATCTATCTCTATCTGCTTAACAGCTTCCCTTATTTTATTCTGTATTCGCTGAGACTTGTGATTATCCATTTAATATCTTATCAATTGTTTCACTCCTAAAGTATTTTATTATTTTTAAATAAATCGCGATAACTCTTCCACTGTAGTCATAGTGCAAATATAAGGAATTAATCTAACTTAGAGGTCTCTCGCATCACAACCTCATATAATTCTTTTAACTCTTCAAGACCAACATCATCAACATTTACAATTGTCTTGCCATCTGGCAACTCAACATCCCAAACATATCCTAATTCCTCTCTTAAATTACCTATCTGTCTTAGAACCTCTTTATCATCAAATTTACCATTTACTGGTATTGGTATCTCAAAATCCTTCATCTCTTGTGGAACTTCTGATTGGTCTAAGTTATCAACATTCTTCTTCAATTTATTCATCAACTTATCAATAAATAGCTTTAATGCGCATATTATTGGCACAATAGCTATCAATATCATTAATCCAACATTAATAGGACCTGTTGCTACTTTAAATAATTTTGGCTTTAGTATAACCTTTAAATCCTTCAATGGTTCTATACACATTACAATCTCCAATATTTTAACACATAAACTATTTATTAGATCAATGATAAGCAATATTACTGATATGGCTGCTGGTATATTGAAAGAAACAGGAGCTATTAAAACCGCCGCCCCAGCTATTGATGTTACGGTTTGTATCAAAGTCATTACCAAATCTTGCATCAGTGATTGCTGCTTGCCCATTACACAGGTTACTGACTTACGAACATCATTTTTTATCCTATTAACTTCGGGTAATAGTATCGTAGCCGCTAATGTAAGTCCACCAACGGCTTCATAAACACTAGGTAGTCTTTTAACACCAGGTGGACTTATACCATCAACCATCATTGATAATAGATCCTTTGTTAGTGCTGGATTCTTAATCTTTAGTAAGTTTTTAATAATTTCATTCTCAGGTAGAACAAAATCAGTAGATAGAATGTCAAGTATACCAGCTGCTGAACTAGTATCATATAGTAATTCTTTTAATGTGTCTATATTTTGTTCAAATGAAGGCATGTGATATATATTAACATTTTAGCTCCCCAGTTTTCTAAACCACAAAGTAATTTTACTATATAAAAAGAAAAGAATTTTTATGCCAAAGTCAAAAAAGCGAAAAGGACACGATAAGAAGGTAGCTAACAGAAGAAAAAGAATACAAGACGATAAGAATAAGTATTTTAAAATACAAAAAGAAGCATTGATGAGTATTATAAATGATGAGAAGAATAAAGGCTTGTTTGATGATCCACTTACTGGTACAGATTGTCCAATAATTGATGGTCCTTCTATTTAGATTTACTAAGGTATTCCCTTACACTCTTGTTTAAATCTTCTTTTATCTGGTTTTTATCAGACAAATTACGGGTTTTGGAGGCCGTTAGATGATTAGATAAACTTACAATATTTTTTATACTTTCATCTTTTTTCTCCTCGGTGTCCATAAATTTAAATAATGATTTCTCTATATATAAATAAATAAAAACCGAAAAATTAAAATGGAATTTAATATTAATAGTGATGATACGACTACTAATGACTACATATCAATATGTCAGGTATATGGAAAAACTCCAAATAAAATAATCTTACATGATAGCTTTGAAGGAGAAAGATTTGAGGGTATAATAAAATTACATAAAAAGGAATCAGGTATTAAAAACTCTGTTAGTGAGTATATACCAAATGGTGATGAATATACTATAAATAGGAAAACGTTAATAGAACTTGTTGACGGTATATTCTGCTCATATCTTGGGATAGACATAACAAATGATATTTTCTTAATAGAAGAAGTTATATTCTATTATAAAGATGATATAGATGAGGATAAAGTTACCAATATAATAAATGATATAATTGATATTATAATTGAATATGATGGTGAGATAACCCCCAAAGTAAATACACTAGTTATAAGAAATAATGTCGGTATTGACATTGAACCAGTATCACATGATAATATCGATATAAAAAAATATTATACAAGTGAAACATTTAATGATATCGAGAAACTGGTGATTAACATTAATAAAAATGAAAGGGGTCTATCAATATTATATGGACCAATAGGGTCAGGTAAAACAACTTGTCTAAATCATATTCTATCAAATGTTAACAGAACATCTATTTTTATACCAAACAACTCAATTGACTTATCGATAAATTCACTAGACTTTAAAGACTTTCTTAAAAGGTATGAAAATCCATTACTAGTAATTGATGATTGTGAATTCTTTACCAATTCTCAAATATCACAAATAAGTTATTTCACGGCAAATATTATACAGATAATTGATGGGTTCTTACAAAATAACATACAGGTTCTATTATTATTTAATAGTAATTTATCAGATATGGATAGAAAGATATTAGGATGTAATAATTTAATAGATATTGTTAAGTTCGGAAAGCTCGATATAAAAACTGCTAATAAATTAAGTAAAAACTTAGGATTTGGTAAAAGGTATAAAGAATCGATAACCTTGTCAGATGTTTATTATGATAAGGATCCAAAAATAAATGTAGTTGGTCTATGACAGATAATATAAGTGATGAAGATTTATTAGAATATTTAATGACATCTGATCTAAATGAAAATCATAAACCATCAGAATATAAATTTCTAATTATGAAGTTTAGAGCATTCTATAAGATTCTTCGCGGTAGATATAAATTAGAAACTGGTGACCTGAAATTTAGTCTAAATAATAGAGATGAAATAATAGCATCTAAGGATAAAGAGGTATTATTAGCTAAAACTGAAAAAGCTGAGGTGGTTAATAAACTAAACTCTAATGGTAAAAAAAGGAAACTAACCTGGAAAGAAAGGTGGAATGGTGAAATTGAAAGATTTTAGGTAAATGGATTCTGGTTATGGTTTATTCCTTTCTTGGTCAGTATCATCAATCCTAAGAATGAAGGTGCCATTATTTGCTTTGGCTTTCAAATAATTTAATTGTGCTATCAATAAAGTTCCTAAATGCAGAAAGCCGGTTGGTGATGGAGCTACACGTGTAACCATAGTATTTTATTTATTTTTATTAGTATATATATTAGATTTCGAACGTGGCAAATATATAAAATACTTTTAGATTATTTACTTAGTGTCACTTATTTATTTTGAATATAAAGTATTTTTAGTTATTAATATATAAGAAAAATAATAATAATATCAATGTTATACTCAAAATTGAAATTATATGAAGAGTTTACACCAGGTGAAGAGTTTACACCAGGTGAAGAAGCTAAAACAGAAGCCACTAAAACCAAAAATAAAACTCCATTTTTGGATAATTTTGGTAAAGACCTTACTAAACTTGCATCTGATGGTAAATTAGATGCTGTTATTGGTAGAGAGAAGGAAATTGATCAAGTTATTTGGATTCTATCTCGTAAAAACAAGAATAATCCTGTTATCATTGGTGAACCGGGTGTGGGTAAAACTGCAATAGTAGAAGGTATAGCACGCCTTGTTGTATCAGAAGATTGTCCTGAGGCTTTACATGGTAAAAAAATTGTATATATTGATATGGGCTCTATTATGGCTGGAGCTTCTAAAGAAGGAGATTTAGAAAAAAGAGTGAAAACTTTATTAAAAGAGTTAGAGGAAAATCCAGAGATTATATTATTTATAGATGAAATTCATATGATAGTTAATAAAAGTGTTAGTATTGATATGTCTAATATGATTAAACCAGCTTTGGCTCGTGGTGATATGCGTTTAATTGGTGCAACTACTAACAATGAATTTAGAACATCTATTGAAAAAGATGGTGCTTTGGAAAGAAGATTTCAAAAAGTTGTTGTTGAAGAGCCATCAATAGAGGATACAATACATATTCTTAATAAGATTAAAGATAAATATGAAGACTTTCATAAAGTATCATACAATGATGAGGCAATTATAGCTTGTGTTAAGCTAAGTGGTAAGTATATTACTAATCGTTTTTTCCCAGATAAAGCAATTGATTTAATGGATGAAGTTGGTGCTAAGATAAGAATTTCTAATAAAAGTACTCCTCCTGAGATCGTAGAATTAGAAAAAGAGTTGTTATTAGTTAGTAAGAATAAAAATACTCTTTTATTATCACAGAAATACCCAGAAGCAGTAGCTGAAAGAACAAAAGAAAGAGAAATAATTAATAAAGTATTAGAACTTAAAAAGAAATATAGTAACGATAATAGAATTGCTATTACAAAAGAAAATGTTGAGAACATATTAGCTCTTAAAACAGGAATACCAATTGAAAGATTAAAGGGTGATGAGGGTAAAAAACTTCTTACTTTAGAAAAAGATTTGAAATTACAAATTATTGGTCAAGACGAAGCAGTTAGTAAAGTTTCTAAGTGTATTAGAAGAAATAGAGCTGGGTTAAAAGATCCTAAAAAACCAGGTGGTGTATTCTTATTTTTAGGCTCAACAGGTGTTGGTAAGACGCATACCGTTAAAATACTAGCTAAAACAATATTTGGCTCAGAAAACAACATGATTAGATTTGATATGTCTGAATATTCTGAGAAGCATAATGTTTCAAGATTAATAGGTTCGCCTCCTGGTTATGTTGGATATGGTGAAGGTGGACAACTTACTGAAAAAGTTAGAAGAAATCCACATAGTATTATACTTTTTGACGAGTTAGAAAAGGCACATCCAGATGTATTGAATATTATGCTACAAGTGTTCGATGATGGACATTTAACTGATGGTGAAGGACGTAAAGTAGATTTTAGAAATTGTATTATTATAATGACTTCTAATATTGGAACTAATGCGGTTAAAAATTTAAAAACGCCACTAGGTTTTGGCTCAGATAAACCAGGTGTTCAGGAAGTAAATGTTAAAAACGCAATTAAAGCTGAATTGGAAAAGAAATTGGCACCAGAGTTTATCAATAGAATAGATGATATTATCATATTTGCCTCATTGACAAAAGAAAATATTTATAAAATAATTGATACTGAAATTTCTAAATTAGCTGATAAACTTAAAGAAATGAATTATACAATAGAAATAACAGATGCTGTTAAGGATTTGTTAATTGAAAAAGGTTATGATGAGAGAATGGGTGCAAGACCATTAAAAAGAGCTATACAAAATTATTTGGAAGATCCAATTTCGGATGAGATTCTTTCGGATAATATAACCGATAAGATTCTTGTTGATTACAATAAATCAACTAAAAAGATAAGTATAAATGGTAGCGTTGTTAATGAAAGTCTTTCTAAAATTATTAAAAGCTTCAGATTATTTATTAATTAATTATATTACAAAAAATGAAAAAGCCGGCTTTTAGCCGGCTTTTTTTATGATTTGTAAAAATCTCCTTTTTCAGTTATATAACTCAATCTTGCTTTTTCAAAAGCAATTCTTGATAGTACAAATTCTTTTCTCATTTTTTTAATTTGTTTTTCTTTCTCTGAAATATCAATAGTTACCAACGAATCTATAATTCCTTTATATTTTAATTCTTGAAAGAAATTAGATAGAGATTCATATCCAGATTTATTCAATAAGTGATAAATTCTTTTTCCGATTTTTTTCCTAGCTGAACTACTTATCGGCTAAAGACCGATAAGTTTCCGGAGACAAGCTCCTTCTTTTTGGACGTTTCACCGATTGTGCCAACCAAGGTTGGTCTTATGTCATCTCCACATCTGTAATCGATGGTCCCCACCGATATTATTTTAATTCCTTCTTTAAGGATATTTTTACTAGCATTTAAATCTCTATCCAATTTAGTTTTACAAGAAGGACAAGTCCATTCTCTCATGTCCAATTTTAGATTTTGATTTACCCATCCACAGGAATTACATGTTTTACTAGAAGGAAAGAATCTATCAATTTTAATGATATTCTTATCATTCCATAAAGCCTTGTATTCCAACATTGTAATGAATTTACCCCAACTAACATCACTTATATGTTTTGCTAATTTATGGTTCTTTACCATTCCTTTAATGTTTAGATCTTCTAAAAAAATAGTGTCATATTTCTTTATTAGGTCTGTGGATGTTTTGTGTAGGTTATCCATTCTAGAATTGGTTATCTTCTTATGAATGTTAGCTACTTTTAATTTTTGTTCTTTATAATTATTACTTCCTTTAACTTTTCTACTCAGGTGTTGTTGATTTTCTTTGAGTTTTTTATCATATGTCTTCGTATATCTATTATTTTTGTACTTAAATCCATCAGAAGTTATAGCAAAGTCTTTGAGTCCAAGGTCAATTCCAACAGATTTTCCAGTCTTTTCAAACTTTTTATGGTCAGTTTCCACCAAAATGGATACAAAATACTCGTTTGTTGTTGTCTTGGATAGTGTACATTGTCTGATTTCACCTTTAAATTTCCTATCCTGTATCATCTGGATTGGTTCTTTGAATTTAGGAATTATCAATTTCCCATCACCAACTACTTTGGTGTATTGTGGAACACAGAATGAATTTCTATTATGTTTGGATTTAAAATTTGGAAATCCTGTCCTCTTTTTAAAGAAGGAATTATATGATCCGTCTAAACATTTCAAGGAATATTGTAGAGATTGTGAACTTATTTCTTTCAACCATTTAAATTCTTCCTGTCTTTTTAGTTTTGTTAAAGAATTTGCATTATCATAGTAATTTAATGTTTGTTTATTTGTTTCGTATTCGGATTTCCGTTCATTCAAGTAATAATTATAGACAAATCTAATGGAACCAAAATGTTTATTTAGTAAAACAATTTGGTTTTCATTTGGTTTAATCTTATATTTGTATGACTTTAACACTTTAATACTACTTTCCTTTTTCAGTATATATTAAATTATTAATCTCCCTTTTTGGTATTTTTAAAACTTTTTATATATTTTTACTAAAATAATTAACAAATTCATCACAGAAGCTAAAGACTTCTGTGTTTTCTTTGAATGATCATATAAAATCTATTAATCTAAATCCTCCGATGTCAGATACCTGACAACAGATGGAAGAACGATTAATCATAGGATTTTCAACAATTCTACGCAATATAGATATCATTTTAATATATTATCTAGTTTCCATTTTCTTAGATATGGTTTTAGAGACTCCATAAAATCCTCATGTATACTATCACCACCATTAAATTTGGTATCCATATATAAAATTGGTTTTTTATATTTCCATCCACATGACCTAATCCCGCTAGCTGCACTATCATTATAGTGTTCTGAACTTTTCCAGTCCGAAAAATTACTATAAGCTTCCATGAAACGGAAGTTAACCATAGATGAAGATTTCCCATCAATTGATGAACTAGCCCTATCAAGTGCTGATTTATCACAGATTATGACTATCATATTAAACTTTTGTTGGAATAATTAATACCTTTGTTTATATATATTTAATATTATTAGTTTTGGAAATAAAAGAAAGAATTGATGAATACTTGGAATTTGATTCCAGTGAGATATTTAATAAATTAGTAGATCCAACTGGTGCGGTTTTACATGATCCACTTGTTAGAATATTCGGAGGAGCTATTCGTGATATAATTGCAGGTGAACCAACAATACATGATATTGACATAATAAGTGGTGCTCAATCAATAAGGTATTTGGGCGAAACACTAACAAAACATGGGTATATATTCATGGAATCATTAATACCAAAAGATTTATCATCAATCTATTCTGATATTAAAATCATAAACGAGCCACATACTTGGGTTAAGGGAACAAAAATAGTTCAGATAATAAGGCCAGTTATCAATATTAAAGACATACTGAAAAATGACCAAAGAGCCATGGAGATTTATAAAGAGGGGTTCAAAGATTTGATATACAATGTTGATATAAGTTGCTGTGGTTTATCATGGGATGGTAAAACCCTGTATGAGAATTATCCGGAAGCTATAACACATTGTTTGACCAAATCATTCTCTATTAATTCTAATGCCAAAATGTATTCTGAAAAAAGGACACCACTTCGCAGACATAAACTGGAAGAACGCGGTTGGGGGAATATTACACCAAGAAAGTATGAACTGGGATTAAAAAGGGAACTTAGAATTGAATCGTTAATTAATTCAGATTTATCAATAAATAGTGTTAAGGAATATGATAATTTGAATTTTGTTATGATCCACGGAAAGAAAAGATATAAGTCAGTAATTAACTGACTCAAGTATATACACCAGATATTTGATCATCTCTTCGAGCAGTATTGAAATAATTATTCCTTTCGGAAAGGGTCTTTATAACCACCATCAACACGACACAACATCATATTAGCACCAATATTATCTCTATAATTGGAAAGTACCCCAGTTGATTTTTTAAAATATATCAAGCTATCCAAGTATGGGTAGTATGATACTCTAGGGTTTTCAAACTTAATGGTAATTTCTTCTTTTTTTCTATTACCATTATTCACAACATAGAATTGGTAAGCAGATTCTCCTCTATTTCTATAGGATGTTGTTTGTTGTTCTTTGTACCAATATCCCTTTTCATCGCCATGCATTTTGAATAGTTCTACATCACTATCATCATAAGCGTAGATTCTATCCATGAAATTAAATCCATTTTCTGTTTTCCATAATAGACATCTTGCAACCATTTTAGATTTCTCATCTAACAAAACCAAAAGCTTAACTTGATCTGGATTGTTTTTATACAAGTCAAAGAATTCTTTTGGCTTTTTATTCATACAAGATTTGCCTAGTTGTCCAACACCATCCTCTCTATCATAATCAATACTTAGGTAAAATTCAACAAGTTCATCACCGGAAACTTCTTTAAAGTTATTAGGCCTTTTTTTGTAGTTATATGCTGCTTTATATTTGTTAACAAACAACTCAACTTCTTGTGGGTGGAATTTATTTCCAGATAATCCAATAAGTTTATTCAACATTCTACCTGTCCTTGTGAACGAGGTTCTATTACCTTTTGTAGTCACGGTAACCATTTTCAAATTCTCAACATCTCCACCAACACCAATTGTATCAATATTAGATTGTAACTCTTTCTTATTTAGTGATATTAATATAGTAGAAACTGGACTATTAATCTTTTTAAGGATCTCAAGAAATTCGTCCTCATAATTCAATGCTACCGTTTGTTTCGGATTTGGCACTGGTTTCTTAGGAATCTCACTTCCCTCTTCATCAACACCCTCATTTAGGAAGTACTCATTGAATCCTTTTATCTGTAACATAATTGTATATATTAAATAATATATTCCAAAATAGCTATTATTTGAATAAGAATGTGCTGTCATATAATATATACCTAAAACATATTAAATGTAAATGAGATTACCTGGCAAATTGCCTTTAAATACAATCTATAAGAAACTTCCTAAGCTAAATAAGGCTCAATCGGATGCTATTTCTAATTCTGTATCAATATCACCATCAAATGTTGTGTCAATTGATACAAAGGAAATACTATATAAAAGAAATCGTAAGACATTTTCAATAAGATTAGAAAAGTGGGTAGAACCATATACTATAAAGGGTATTAGATATTCATTATTCTACACTGAAGTAAATCATAATTTTGAAATAGGTGATAGAATCTTCATTATTGGAGGTGAATATGATTCAAATGATCTTATAGAGGCTAATCGGTATGGAAAAGGCATCGATGGTTATAAAGTTTTATTTGTTGATAGGTGTAAATTAGTTATTGATATAGAATATACTGCTGTAGATCCATTTAATGTAGATCCAGTAGATGATTTTATAAAAGTATATGTAGCCAGCACTCAATATGAATTTGAGTATTATTTACAATCACTAACAATGAGAGGTGATTACATAGATAGCAAATTCAAAAGCCAAAGTAATAACCTACTATACCTAAATGGCACATTTAGCGTTACACCTGGATTTTATAATAATATACAATCTTTTTTGGGTTACCCTCTTGTATTCACTACTACGAATGGTAATGGGTTTTTCTCAATAGTTAGTGCTGGTGTTAGTAATTTCCTATTTAATTGTAGCCCAAATGTACTTGATTACACAATATTAGCCTTTCTAAATGTAGATTACACAGATCCGACATCCGAATACTACAACAATGGTAAGATGAGGATAATTAATAAGTCATTCACACACGCTGGTCAGAAATTTAAAAAGGGTATATCTTACCAATATGTTGGTAGTGAATGGGAAGTGGATAAATCTTACCTACAACCAATCGTTACTGAGCAAAACTTCCGTGGTGGTAATTTTGACAACGGGGAATTTAACCAAGGATTATTTGGCCAATATACAAATGAAATAATCTGGAATAGCCCAGGGACAAAATGGAATCTTGGTTCAGTACTTAACACACAATGGCAAGGTGGTA
>Ga0335396_10001972_pt1 | contig 25726 bp, 21 predicted proteins | sample FRY02_FD_205743 | JGI IMG/M metagenome (GOLD analysis project Ga0335396, IMG submission 205743) | Freshwater microbial communities from Lake Fryxell liftoff mats and glacier meltwater in Antarctica - FRY-02 (spades assembly) (version 2) | ecosystem: Environmental > Aquatic > Freshwater > Ice >... | reverse complement strand
TACTCGCTCAGCAACTGACGAAGTGCCGCCAGATTCTCTGTCACATCAAAAATAGCCGTTACCGGAATCGCAAACCCTGCCACAACCCGGCTGGTCAACACACCAGAACCGACTTTGTAGGCCAGCCGGTATTCGCCCCCATCCAGCAGATACTGCTCGACAATCTCATTCTCTGCGTCGATAATCCAATACTCCCCCACCCCGTGGGCCGCGTAGTCATCGAACTTGACGCCCCGATCTCTGGCGGCTGTGCTATCGGACAAAAACTCGACGACAAAATCCGGAGCGGGAAAACGCATCTGCTGTGGAGTAAAGCTATCGGCTACTTCCTGGCGAAAGAAACAAATATCGGGTTCGTAGTCGTTGCGGGTCAGGGATATGAGCAGTTTTTCAAAACCGACCAGACCCAATTCTTTGATCTCCACATACGTATCGAGCAGTATCAATAATCGTTTTAGCGCGACGTTATGCTGTAACTTGACCGGTGAATGCACCACAACCTCCCCGTTGATGAATTCGGCCTTCTCCGCATCCGTCACAGTTTCGATGAAACGTTCCCGGCGTGCCTGTTCTGCCTCCAACACCCGTTCAATTTCCCGCTGGAAGAGAGAAAGACGGGGTGATTCGAGTAGCTTTTCAAGAACGGCTTCCATTGCTCACCTCCCGATAGACCGCCACTGTCTCTGCTGCACATTTCTCCCAGCGGAAGCGGGCGGCCTGCACTGCCCCCCGTCGCCGCAATTCGTCAGCCAGCCCCGGCTCGGCGAGGATGCGTTCTATCGCTGCTGCCAGCGCCTCGTCGTCCGTGGGTGGGACGAGCAACGCCGCGTCTCCGGCCACTTCCGGCAGGCTGCTGCTGTTGGCGCAGACCACCGGCGTCCGGCAGGCCATCGCTTCCAGCACGGGGAAGCCAAAGCCCTCGTACAAACTGGGCAAGAGCAGCGCATCGGCCCCCGCGTAAAGAGCAGGCAAATCCTCGTCTGGCACGCGCCCGGCAAAAGTCACGTCGTCGGAGAGTCCCAACTCCTCGACCAGCGCACGCACCGGCTCGAAGAGCCAGCCCTGCCCGCCGGAGATCAGCAGTCGGTGAGGCTGGCCCATCTGCTTCAACCGGGCCAGCGCCCGCATAGCCGTCGCGTGGTTTTTGCGGGGTTCCAGCGTCCCCACCATCAGCAGATAGGGGCGATCCGGGCTGTACCGCTGGCGGATGCGCGCCACTTCTGGCGGGCCGATGGGTGCGAAGCGGTCATCGATTCCCTCGTAGATCACCCGAATTTTACTCTCCGGCGTGGCATAGCGGGCCACCAAATCCCGCCGAGTCTGTTGGCTTACTGCAATAATAACACTTGCGGCCCGTACAAACAAAGGCATTGCGATCCGCAAAAAGGCCCGGTTTGTAAAGGTGTGGTGCTGGGGAAAGGCTTCAAAGATCAGGTCGTGTACTGTCAGAACCGTTGGCCGGGCCAGCCGGGGCAGCAGATGTTCCGTGGCGTGATAGATAGCCGAAGGAGGCAGGCTGTTTTCAAAACGGGTGGAACGGAGCAATTGGCTTGCCAACGCGCCCAGCCGCCAGGCGTACTGCCCCTGCTCGACGGTCGTTGCCTGCGCGTTTGCCAGCGCGGGCGGCAAGCTGTGACCGCTGTGTCGGTTGTAAAAAAGCGTCAGGTCGATTTCGTCCCCGTGGCCGGACAGCAGACAGGAAGCCAGCCGCTCGGCGTAGCGGGCCAATCCAGCGTTCTGATGCACCGCCGGGCCGATGTCCAGCGTCACAGGCAAGCGTTGGCTCATCAACCCGCCGCCTCGTCCAGCAGCTTTTGCACCCGGCTGATAATCATCTCCATCGCTACCTGATTGCGCCCGCCCTCCGGCACAATCACATTCGCATAGCGCTTGCTTGGCTCCACAAATTCCAGATGCATCGGGCGCACCGTCTCCAAATATTGGCTGACCACCGACTCCAGCGAGCGCCCCCGCTCGGAGATGTCCCGGCGCAGGCGGCGGATAAAGCGAATGTCCGCGTCAGTGTCCACAAAGATACGGATGTCCATCAACTCCCGCAGGTTGCGCTCGGCAAAGATGAGAATCCCCTCCACCAGCACTACCGGAGCGGGCGCAACGACACATCTTTTTGCTGTGCGGCTGTGGGTGGCAAAGTCGTAGACAGGCACGGCCACCCCCTCGCCCCGGCGCAGGCAGAGGAGATGTTCGACCAGCAGCGGCGTATCCAGACTATCCGGGTGGTCATAATTGAGCTTCGCCCGCTCGGCGGGGGGCAGATGGCTGCTGTCGCAATAGTAGCTGTCGTGCTGCAAAAAGGCGATTTTCTCCGGGCCAATGCGGGCCAGAATCTGCTCGCTGACCGTCGTTTTTCCGCTGCCTGTCCCCCCGGCCACGCCGATGACAATCGGTTTTCTTTCCGCCATCAGATGCCAATCCCCTGTTCCAATGCAGCCAGTGGCTCTGGGCTGCTGCTTTGCACAACCAACACCGAGCGCTCACCCGCCCAGGGGCCAAGCTGCACCAGTGTAAAGAAGGGGCGACGCAGATACCCAACTGTCCCGGCCAGGATCAGAAAGAGCGCCCCCCAGAGCAGCCAATCTCCCGGCAGATAGCGCACCTGCACGGTCAGCCCAGGCAGAAAACGGAGGCGAATGGTGGCATCTCCGCCGGCCCCACTGCCCCGTACCAGCGGGATGACCAGCGACTCATCCCCGCGGATCGACAAGCGCTCCACACCGCCACCTTCGCCTTCGACAATCTCCACCAGAAACTCCCCCTCTTCCGCCAACCGCACCAGGCGCAGCCCCACATCTGCATCCGGGATCAGCAGGGATTCTTCGCTTCCTGCCGCGGGAAAGACGAAGCCCATCTGGTCGGTCGTTCCGCTCTGGCCGAGCAGGAGAAATGTCTCTGGCCGGTCACTCTCCAAAAAGATGCCAGGCACATCCGACTGCATCCGAATGCTTGCGTTGTTCAGCCGGGCCGTGATCAACGCCACCCTGTGGGTGCGGCCAACCGCCAGCAATTGGGTTACATCGCCCAACTCCACCTGCAAGGCTGCGGTCTGGCTGCCCTGCTCGCCGAGTACCGCATAGCCCAGGCGCAGGTCCCGCTGGGGAAAGCGAAATTCGTTGCCGGGGGCCAGGGGAGCGGGCGCGACTTCCCAGCCAAAATTGATACCACCCCAAAGTACGGCCAGGGCTATGAGAATGCCAATCAGCAGGAGAGGACGCAAATAGTAGGCCCAGGTGTGTCCCTGCACCAACCAGCGCATTTCGCTCTCGCCAGGGGTATCGGCCCTGTCAGCATCGGCCCCGTCCGCATCGGCCCCGTCAGCATCAGCGCGGCCCGTTACCTGTGAACGCCGAACCAGCACCGACGGGTTGGCATCAAAGCGATCGCCGAGCCGTGCGTTGACCAGTCCAGACATGCGGGCGAAGGGTGCGTCCAGGCTGGAGCGGGAACGAAAGACCTCCCCGCTGCCAGGGATGGGCAGGGGTTCGCCGGTGCTCTCTTTGGCCGCGCCCAAAAGCACGGGCAACCGGCGGCTGCGCAGAAGATCGCCCAGTTGCTCGCCCAGATGGACAAAGAGCAGCAGCCCCACCAGCGCCAATCCGAGACGGATGAGCGGGCTGTGGATTGTATCGAACAGCCCCAGCCCGTTGAGAAGCGTGCCCAGGCCGCCGTATTCGTTGCGGGTTATCAACAGCCAGCGGGTCGCGCCCGCGGGATCGTCCGCGTATTGGCCGGGCAGTTGGGGCAGGGCCAGACCGACGACGACCAGCACAAACAGGAAAACCCCTACCAGAACGAGGGGTAGGGGGCGGCGCAGAGTCTCCCAAAAAAGGAGGAATGGGTCACGCTTTGGCTGGCGCGCCGGGCGTCTATTTAATTCGAGCGAAGTCGGGATGGATTCAACCATCAAAAATCCTTAAACTATTGCAATCCCCTGCAAAAAGCCATTTTAGCCGCGGATGGACACGGATAAACACGGATAAACGCGGATAAGAAGAGGCCGCTTTCCTAAAATTCTCTGCGTCTTTGCGCCTCTGCGGGAGATTTATGTTTTTTGTAGCAGAGTGTCTATTGTAATTCAGCACTCTGCCGGTGCGCCCAGGGAATCACCCCACCTTCCGCACCACCTCGACCACATTGGGCAGCCGCTCGATGCGGGTGAGGACGCGGGTCAGCTGAGTCACATTGCTGATTTCCAGGGTGGCGTTGATTATTGCCATATTGTTCTTCATCCCCGTAATTGCCTCTGCCGAGCGCATATTGATCTTCTCGTCCACCACCAGACCGGTCACATCCCGCAGCAGACCGGAGCGGTCGTAGGCCCGCACCTGAATGCTCACTGGGAAGGTGTCGGTGGACTCGGCCCCCCACTGCACTTCGATCAGCCGGGCGTTGTCCTGTCGGCGTGCGTGGGCGTTGATATTGGGGCAATTAATTTTGTGGATGGAGACGCCCCGCCCGATTGTCACGTAGCCCACAATCGGGTCGCCGGGCACGGGATGGCAGCAGCCCGCGGGATGGGCCAGCACCCCTTCTATGCCGGCCACAGTAATGCCATCAATCGTCGTAGCGCTCTTCTCCGGGCCAATTGCCTTGCGCAGGATTGTCTCGTCATCGTCCAGCAGTGCTTGCTGGGTGCGCTCGTAGTCCAGCACCCGCTGGGTAATGTGCTGGCTATTCACATCCCCATAGCCGATGGCAGCCAGAAAACTGTCCAGGTCTTCGTAGCCGCAGAGCTTTGCCACAAACTCAAAAGGAAGGGTGACAGAGAGCCGCTTTAGCTCTTTCTCCAACACCTGCCGTCCCTGGGCGATATTTGCCTCGCGCGCCTGCTTGCGAAACCAGGTGCGGATTTTGCTGCGTGCCCGCTGGGTTGCCACATAGCCCAGATTCGGGTTGATCCAATCCCGGCTGGGGCCGCCACGTTTGGCCGTGACAATCTCCACCTGATCCCCGCTGTTGAGCGTCTTGTCCAACGTGACCAGCTTGCCGTTGACTTTGGCTCCCCGACAGCGGTGGCCCAACTCTGTGTGGATGTGATAGGCCAGATCGATAGGCGTGGCCTCTCTGGGCAGGTCCACCACATCGCCTTTGGGTGTGAAAACGTAGACCCGATCCTGAAAAACATCGGTCTTCATCCCGCTGACGAACTCCTGCGCGTCTGTCACATCCTGCCGCCACTCCATCAACTGGCGAATCCAGGCAATTTTGTTATCCATTTCCAGGTTCGGCTTGGACTGCTCCTTATAACGCCAGTGGGCGGCAATGCCAAACTCGGACAATTGGTGCATGTCCTGGGTGCGAATCTGCACCTCCATGGATTTGCCTTGGGGGCCGACAACGGCTGTGTGCAGACTGCGGTAGAGGTTATCTTTGGGATTGGCAATGTAATCGTCAAATTCGCCGTGGATGGGCCGCCACAGACTGTGAACCACACCCAACGCCGCGTAGCAATCGCCTATGCTGCCGACAACGATGCGGAAGCCGTGGACGTCATAAATCTGCTCGAAGGGGACTTCCTTGCGCTGCATCTTGCGGTAGATGCTGTAGATGTGCTTGGGGCGGCCATTGACCTCCGCTTTGATGTCGTGTTCCTGCAATGCATTGTTGAGCAGGCGCTGCACATCTTCCACCCATTGCACACGCTCGGTGCGTTTCTGGGCCATGGCTTTGGAGAGTTCCCGGTAGGTGCTTGGCTCCAGATAGCGAAAGCTCAGATCCTCCAGCTCCCATTTGATCTGCCAGATGCCCAGCCGGTTGGCGAGGGGCGCAAAAATTTCCAGCGTCTCCCGGGCAATGTGCCGCCGCTTGTGATCCGGCTGGCCCTGAAGCGTGCGCATATTGTGCAGCCGGTCGGCCAGTTTGATCAGCACCACCCGCACATCGTCCACCATCGCCAAAAACATCTTGCGCAGAGTTTCTGCCTTCTCGTCGGCCACGCTATGGCGCATATTGCTCAACTCTTTGATGCGGTTGAGCTTTGTCACCCCGTCCACCAGATTGGCGATTTCGGCGTTGAAATGGGTTTGCAGATATTCCAGCGTATATTCTGTATCTTCCACCACATCGTGGAGCAGACCCGCGGCCAGGGTGTCCGGGTCCAGATGCAGTTCACAGAGGATTTTGGTGACGGCCAGGGGGTGCAGAATGTAGGGTTCGCCCGTCTTGCGTAGCTGGGAGCTATGCGCGTCGCTGGCGACCACATAAGCACGCAAAATCAGGTCGATGTGTTCGGGGGTAAAGGCTTTGGGCAGGCGGCTAAAAAGGTCTTCCAGCGCTTGCATTTCCGCAGGGACAAGGGTGGGCTGCAAGGGCCGAAGTCCGTCCGCGCCGGGAGGCAGGCCGGAAATCTTGGATAGCAGGGGATGGGTGGTCATCAGCGTAGGCCGGACCCCTACCCCATTCCCGTTCTGCCTGTCGTCGCTTTCAATATCCACAACTGCTTCAGCATCCACAACTGCTTCAGCCACGGTAATTTCGGCGATCAATTCAGTCTGCATTCGATTTCCCCATTCGGAACACCCCAAACACCAACAGTCAACCTGCACCTCGCATTATACGACCGATGCCCCGTCTATAGCAACGACGCGGAATCGGTAGGGGCAGGGGGTGGGCAGGAGACAACGCTTTTAGCGTTGTCTCCTGCCCACCCCCTGCCCCTACGACATTCCTAAAAACTTATCAACCAACGCCGCCACAGCCGCTATATCCGGCCTGTTCCAATCGTACCACTGCACATCGCCCATACGCCGAAACCAGGTGGATTGATGGCGCACAAAGCGGTTCGTCTCGATGCCGATGCGTTCGACAGCCTCGTCCAGCGTCAATTCGCCCCGCAGGTGTTGCCCCATTTCCCGGTAGCCCAGACTACTGAGCGCGGGTAGATTGGGGGGATAGCCCACGGCCAGCAGCCGCTTCGTTTCGTCGGCCAGACCAGCCGCCACCATACGATGCACCCGTTCCACAATCCGGGCGTGGAGGATATCCCGCTCTATCTCCAACCCAATCTGCAAAATGCGATAGGGCGGCGGATCGGCCCCTTCCAATGCGCTTTTGGGTTGGCCGGTCTCCAGCACAATTTCCAGCGCCCGCACCACCCTGCGCACATTGCGCCTGTCGATCTGTGCCGCGCCCACCGGGTCCAGTTCAGCCAGCCGCCTGTGCAACGCCTCGTCTCCCTCCGCCGCGGCAAAGGCTTCCAACTCGGCGCGCAGTGCTGGATTGGGCGGCACTTCCGGGATACGTAGCCCCTCGACCACCGCCCGCACGTACAACGCGCTCCCGCCCACCAGAAAGGGCACACGTCCCCGGCGGTGGATGTCGTCGATGGCTGCGTAGGCCAGCCGCTGATAATCGGCCAGGGTCAAAGGACGATCCGGCGTTGTCACATCCAGCAGATGATGGGGTACGCGGGCCTGCTCCGCGGGCGTCGGCTTGGCCGTGCCGATGTCCATCCCCCGGTAGATCAGCCGACTGTCTGCGCTGACAATCTCCCCGCCAAAACGTTCGGCCAGTTCCAAACTGAGCGCCGTCTTGCCCGCAGCCGTCGGGCCGAGGATGACGACAACTTCACAATTCGCTATTCGCAATTCACCATTCACTATTTTTTTCATCCCCCCACCGCGTGGCGGATATGCTCCACCGACACTTCCCGCCCGCTGCGATCCAACTGCACCGCCACGGCGTCGATGCGCCAGGGACCCCGCCAGCCCTTTTCCTGCAAATAGTGGGCGGCCACCTCTCGCAGTTTGGCCTGTTTGCGCGGGGTAAAGGCTTGTCGGGCCGTGCCGCGGGAAGTGCTGCTGCGGGTGCGCACCTCCACCAAAACAAGCCAGCAGGCATCACTGGCACCGCTGGCATAGTCTGGCCCCGTCTCCTCGGCCACAATATCCAGCTCGCCCACAGGACAGCGCCAATTGCGCTCCACAATAGACAGCCCGGCTTCTCGCAGTGTTCGCACAGCGATCTCTTCCCCAGCCTGCCCTGTGGCTCTGCGCTTGTCAGACATATGCAACTCCTCGACCCGCCGCCTATTCGTTCACATCGGGCAGGCTGTCAAAATCCGCCACCGCCACCCGGTAGAGATTCCCGTAACCCGACACGTCGCTGGTGTAGACCACATATTTCCCGTCCGGGCTGAAGCGAGGATGGACAACTACTCTACCACAGGAGCATTGGAGAGAAAAGGTGACTACCAAGCCTTTGGGTGCGTCGCACCGTTAGTAGTTACGAGAAAAGGCTGTCTACTGCAATGGACAAAGCGGGCGGCTTGGGCTAGGATCGGGGAGATGTAAAATTGGACGCGGAACGTCGGCAGAGTACTTCCACGCAGAGCGATAAGAACGAGCGAATAAATCCGTGCCAATCCGTCCTATCTGTGTTCATCCGTGTCCTTATTTTCGAGGAGGTAATTTTATGCGCGGCGTTGTCTTTTTGGGAGATCGAGAGTTGGCATTGCAGGAATTCCCGGACCCGTCACCCGGACCCGGTGAAGTCGTCGTGGAAATCAAAGCGTCGGGGATGTGCGGCAGCGATCTGCACACCTATCGTGCGCCCAAGGGCGGTGCGGCCGCGGGTCTGGGGCTGGGCGGCGACGGCGCGCCAGTCATTGCCGGCCACGAACCCTGCGGAGTGGTGGTGGCACGGGGCAGCGGCGTCACCGACCGCCAGGCGCAGATCGGCCAGCGGGTGATGAACTTTCACTACGACGGCTGCGGCGTCTGCCAGCACTGCCGCACGGGCTGGACGCAAATGTGCGCGGAGGGGGCGACGGTCTACGGGCTGACGGGCCACGGCGCCCACGCGCCGTATATGCTCATGCCCGCCGAGACGCTTGTGCCCCTGCCCGACGAACTCTCCTTTGTGGAAGGCGCGGCGGTCTCCTGCGGCGCGGGCACTGCCTACAACGCCCTGCGCCGGATGGGTATCCGCGGCGGCAGCACACTGGCCGTCTTCGGCCAGGGACCGGTGGGGCTGGCGGCCACGCTCTTTGCCAGCGCAATGGGGGCGCGGGTCTTTGCCGTGGATATTTCGCCGGAGCGGCTGACACTGGCGCAGGCGTTCGGTGCAGAACGTACAATCAATTCGGCCACCGAAGCGACTGGCCCGCTGCTCAAAGAACTGACCCACGGCCAGGGCGTGGAGTTTGCTCTCGACGCCAGCGGCGCGCCCGAGGCCAGAGCCGCGGCGGTGCGCGCCTGCCGAGCCTGGGGCACAGCCTGTTTTGTGGGCGAGGGCAAGACGGTCACGCTGGATGTGAGCCAGGATATGCTGCGCAAGCAGTTGACGATTATCGGCTCGTGGACCTTCAACATCACCGGCCAGGCCGACTGCGCCCGCTTTGTGGCGGACAACGCCATTGCCCTGGAACGGCTCTTCACCCATCGCTTTGCGCTGGACGAGGCCGAAAGCGCGTATCAACTGTTCGACCAGCAGACAATCGGCAAAGGCGTTTTTGTTTTCTGATGCGCTTGTCTGCACGCCGTCTTCTGGTATACTTCTAAACTGCTTTACCCACTCAATCACACCCCTGGAGAGAACTTCTTATGAAACCGAAGGTATGGATGGACTGGCAGATTGCGCCAGAATTGCAGGCCCGCATTCGTGAGGTGGCCGAACTGATCAACGACGGCGATCAGGAAAAAATGATCGGCTGCGAAGTGGTCAGCGGCGTGCGGATGAAGTTCGACGGCGCGCTGATGGACAAAATCGGCCCCCAACTGCGCATTTTGGCTCGGCCCGGCATCGGCGTGGACGCCATCGACGTGGACGCGGCCAGCGAACGGGGCATTCTCGTCTGCAACACGCCCGACGCCCCCACCGAATCCACCGCCGAGCACGCCATCGCCCTGCTGATGTCGATTGCCAAGCGGGTGATTGTGGGCGATATGTATCTGCGCGGCGACCGCACGAGCATCGACCGCGACCTCATGCGCGGCACGGAACTGCTGGATCGCACGCTGGGCGTCGTCGGCTACGGGCGCATTGGCCGCCGGGTGGCGGAGATTGCCGCCCACGGGCTGAAGATGAAAGTGCTGGTCCACGACCCGTTCGTGCCCGCCAGCACCCCCACGCCGGAGGGCATTACCCTAACCGACGACCTGGAAGAGATCTTCCGGGAAGGGGATTTCGTCACTCTGCATACGCCGTATATGCCCGCTACTCATCATCTCGCCAACGAGACCCGTCTGCGCTCGATGAAGAAGGGCAGCTATCTGATCAACGCCAGCCGTGGCCCCGTTGTGGACGAAGCCGCGCTGATTGCCGTGCTGGAAGACGGTCATCTGGCCGGAGCTGCGCTGGACGTAACCGATCCGGAGCCGCCCCTGCCCGACAATCCACTGCTGAAAATGCTGAACGTCGTCGTCACCCCCCACATCGCCTCCAACACAGACCGGGGCGTGGCAGCCATGCACAGCGGCGCCACGGACAATATCGTCCTGGCCGCGCAGGGGCAGAAACCGCGCTGGATTGTCAACGCCGATGTCTGGCCGGGGCGGATGGCCGGGCTGTAAATAGACAGACATGGATTTTTCGGATTAATAAACAGACAGCCCGTCGGGGGTTCCCGACGGGCTGTCTGTTTTGTATATCCGCGTTGATCTGCCCAATCAGCCAAATCAGCGTTCTATTCCGAGTCTTTCTTCTCCTACGCCAACACAGCCTTCGTGCGCTTGACCTCCCGGTCGCGCAGGTTCTTGTCCAGGATGCGCTTGCGGATGCGCAGGTTGACCGGCGTCACTTCCAGCAGTTCGTCCTCGGCCAGATATTCCATACACTCGTCCAGGCTCATCTCCCGGGGCGGTGAGGATTTTTCCTCCACCCCGTAGTATACCGTATGCACCGCAGTCAGGGTTTTGGTCTTGCAGATGTTGATTTCCAGATCACCGGAGCGCTGGTGCTCGCCGATCACCATCCCCGGATAGACCTCTACACCCGCGCCCAGAAACAATTCGCCCCGGGTCTCGGCCTGGCGCAGCCCGTAGGTCGATGATGTGCCCTGGTCCCACGAAATCAGCGAACCCCGCGAGCGGGAGGCAATCTCGCCCGCCATCGGGCCGTAGCCGTGGAAAATGGAGTGGATCGTCCCCATCCCGCGCGTGGCGGTGAGGAACTGATAGCGGAAGCCCAACAGACCGCGGGTCGGCACAATATAGTCCAACTCCACCGTACCACTACGGGCGTCGCTCATATTGAAGAGTTCACCGCGACGCTTGCCCAGCATCTCGATGACAATACCCACAGTGTCCGGGCTGGTCTCGATATGCACATCCTCATACGGCTCCTGATTTTCGCCGTTTTCCGTCGTATGGAAAATGACTTCGGGACGGGAAATCTGGAATTCGTAGCCTTCCCGGCGCATGGTTTCAATCAGAATCGCTAGATGCAATTCGCCCCGACCTGAGACGAGGAAAGTATCGGCGCTATCGGTCTCCTCTACGCGCAAGGCCACATTCGACTTCAACTCGTCGTAGAGCCGCTCGCGCAGACGACGGGAGGTAGACCAACGCCCTTCCTTCCCCATGAAAGGCGACGTATTGACGCCGAAGGTCATACGCACTGTTGGCTCTTCCACTTTGATGACAGGCAGAGCCACGGGATGTTCCGGGTCGGCCAGGGTTTCGCCAATGGCAACCGTTTCCACACCGGCCACGGCCACAATCTCCCCAGCAGAGGCGCTCTCCACCTCCACCCGTTCCAGCCCTTCGTGGACAAAGAGATAGCGCACCCGTTCCGGCAGGGTCTCGAAACCCAGGGTGATACGGGCAACGGCCTGTTTACTCTCCATCTTGCCGGCAAAGATGCGCCCGATGGCTGTGAGGCCCCGGTAGCTGTCGTAGTCCAACGTCGTCACCAGCATTTGCAGGGGGGCTTCCGGGTCCACGACTGGCGCGGGAATCTCGCGCAAAATCACATCGAAAAGGGGCTGTAAATCCGGCCCCACATCCGGCGTCAGGCCGGCCTGGGCGGTGGTGGCGATGGTGTAGACCACCGGGAATTCAGCCTGCTCGTCAGTCGCGCCCAGCTCGATAAAGAGGTCGAAGGTCTCGTCCAGCACCCGATCCGTATCAGCGTCTTTGCGGTCCACTTTATTGATGACCACTACCGCGCGGTGGCCCAGTTCCAGCGCCTTGCGCAGAACGAAGCGGGTCTGGGGCATTGGCCCTTCGGCCGCGTCCACCAGCAGCAGCACGCCGTCCACCATATTCAGGATGCGCTCCACCTCGCCGCCGAAATCTGCGTGGCCGGGGGTGTCCACGATATTGATCTTCACCTCCTCGCCCGTCTCCGGGTCCGGGATGCGGATGGCCGTATTTTTGGCGAGGATCGTAATGCCCCGCTCTCGTTCCAGATCGTTGGAATCCATCACCCGTTCCGCCACCTGCTGGTTGGTGCGGAAGACGTGGGCCTGACGGAGCAGACCGTCCACAAGGGTGGTCTTGCCGTGGTCAACGTGGGCGATGATGGCGATATTGCGCAGGTCGGTACGTGTTATCAGCATAAATCTCTCATTACTCGTAAATACAAAGGACGGCGTTCAAAAGTACATCTTACCAGATCGCCTCCTGCTCGTCGAATTTTGGCTATGCTGCGCAACATTGGGTTTTGGAATTGTCTCACCAATAACGCATGGCGTCGGTGAAAAGAGCGGTCAGTTCTTCCCGTCCAGCCGGGCGGGGAGAGAGCTTCGTCACCCGGTGTTGGGGCAGGGTTCCTTCCACCAGCGCGGGGATGTCTGCTTCCGTAAAGCCGATGGCACTCAGGCCATTGGGCACGCCGGTCTGTTTCATTAGTTCGATAATCGCCCCCGCCAGCACCTCCCCGGCGTCTTCTTCCCGTACATCAGAAATATCCACGCCCATCAACTGTGCGCCCATCAGATGGCGCTGGGGATTGGCCGCGGCTGTGAAGCGAAAGACCGCCGGCGCGTTGAGAATCACCGACATCCCGTGGGGGATAATCGGGTGATCCGTGGGATAGCCGGGCGGATTGTAGCCCCGCACCATTCCCGACACGGGATAGGACATCCCGTGGGGCAGATGGACACCCGCATTGCCAAAGCCGATGCCCGCATAGGCCGAGGCCAGGAGCATCTGACTGCGGGCCTCGTCGTCCTCCGGGTCGTGGATGGCGCGCACGATATTCGCCGCCACCACCTGCACAGCTTTGCTCGACCAGATGTCGCTGATGGGGTTGGCGCCCTGATAGGCCGGGCGCAGTTCGGGCCTGTCGGCGGCGGGGCGCTGGTCGAAGGGGAGGGCGGTCAGGGATTCCAGGGCGTGGCTGAGCACATCCAGCCCGCTGCTGGCGGCCACCATTTTGGGCAAAGTGCGGGTGTTGTCCGGGTCCAGAATGCCCAGGACGGGACGCAGCGCCCGGTGCGCGATGCCCGTCTTGGCGTGCATTTGCGTATAGTCGAAAATGGCGACGCCGGTGGTCTCGCTGCCCGTGCCCGCGGTGGTGGGGACGGCGATCAGCGGCCTGAGCGGGCCGGGGATCACTTCGCCCCGGCCAATCGGCGGGTTGACGTAGGCCAGCAGGTCGGCGGGCCAGGTGGCGTAGAGGTTGGCGGCTTTGGCTGTGTCCATCACCGAGCCGCCGCCCACGGCCACATAGCCGTCGAAGTTGCCCTCCGTGGCAAAGGCGATGGCGTGCTGGAAGGAGATGTCCGTCGGCTCCACCCGCGTCTGATCGTAGAGTACGGCGTCGATCCCTTCGCTGCGCAGGGCGGCCAGAACCACTGCCACACTCTCCCCTTTCGCCAGCCGCGGGTCGGTGACAACCATCACCCGGCGCGCACCCAGCTTGCGCATGTCGTGGCCGATCTCCCGCGTCACGCCAGGGCCGTATTTGATGCTGCTGGTGTCCATTGTAAAGGCGGTTTCGTTGGACATTATTCGTCTCCTGTGGATAGGAACAGCGGTGTCAATCCGAAGTGCGTTTGCTGCGGGTAAATTGCGTAATGAGAAAAATGATGACCGAAAGCAGGGCAGCGATAGGGCCTACGAAGAATGCGCCCACCATCCCGGCTTCCATCGCCTTGTCAAACTGGTTCGTGGAGAACAGTTGCACGAGCAATACGCCCACGAGCGCACCGACCAGATAGCCTGCGATCGCAACCAGCAAAGTCAATCCGAAGGTCTTCATTCTGCCTCCGTGCCAAGTGATGTACTGCTGATCGACATTTTATCATTACGGGTGGCCGCCACGTTGTGCGTCGTCTATTCTGACAACCAGGCGGAGGTGGCTCTTCCCCGCAGAAAAGCATCCACGTATGCCTGCTGGTCGATGAGCAGAGCAGACGATTCACTGACAGCATTGCGGAAGAGTTGCCGGGCCATAACGGGGCCAATCAGAACACTGACCGTTATCTGTGGAAATTCCTCTATTAATAGCCCCTCTTCCTGATATTGTCGAATAATTTTGGTGATGTTCTGAATGTTTGCCAACAGCCTCTCCAGCGTATTTCTGAGTTCTGGATATTGCCCCGCTTGAACAAGGAGCGAGGGTACGATTTCTCCGTATGCCTCATTTGTCTCCATGTATGCCTCTACAATCGCCAATAGATCGGCTCTTAGATCGCCTGTATAAACAACGCTGGCTAAAGGTGTGTCGGGGAACAGGTGGTCAAAGGCTGCTCCAATCAGGTTTTCTTTGCTGCCGTACTTGCGAAAAAGAGTAGCTTCATGAATTTCCGCGGCGGCGGCAATCTTCTTGGCGGTGGCGCTTTCGTAGCCGTGTTTCACAAACAGCTCAACTGTAACTCTATATACGTTTTCGTCGTCAATAATTTTGGGCATCTTTCATCTCCTATGGAGACAAATATACCATATACGAGTGTTGACACGCAATAGATCGTGTGTTATTTTGTTGCGTGTAATCAATGGATCTGCTGCAAAAAAGGAATTCTGCCGCAGAGACGCAGCGGCGCGGAGAAATTCAGGGAGAAATCCGTTTTTACCCGCGTTTCGTAAACTCAACGAAGTTTCTGTTATTCTCTCGCTCTTTTGTTTGTCCTACACTTGCGTTCCGTTTTCCTTTTGTCTTCACTCCAATACCGGAGCAGTAACATTTCACGAAAGTTTTCGGACGCAGACACTCAGAGGGTACCCGACAGAAAACGCTGATTACCGAGCGCAAATCCGGCAATTCTGCCATCTCTGTTCTAGCAGGAGGAATTTTATGTCTCAGAACGCAAAACAAATTACCCATCGCCTGGGCGCAGTTTTCTACGTATTGTGGGGTGTGCTGCACATCTACGCGGTATACTTAATCTATGTGTTGGGCACGACTCAGGAACCAGGGATGGTGCAAGGCCGGCTCTATCAGGACGCCTGGAATCTGCTCTATCTGTCAATCTTCGTCATTGTAGTCGCTGTTGTTTACAACTGGCGCAATAGCTCACTGGGGTATTGGCTCAATCTGATTACTGTGAGCGTAACTGACATCGGCTTTGTGGTTCTCATTCTTGTGCCGGGATACAGCACCGATATTCTGGGGCCGATACTCTGGATACTGGGTGCGATCTTCAGCACTATCGGCTTTTTGACCAATCCGAAGACTGCGTAGGCAAGCGGATTGTGTAAACAAAAGCGGCAATAATGCCGTCAGCCAAGACCAGGCGTAGAAGCATTTTCAGCGCCTTTTCGGAAAATCGTAACATCGCTCCCCACAAATTCGGGCACTGTCTCCCACTCTCTGGCGAGCCAGCCAAAGGTTTTTCTGGAATAAAAGCAGATGTGTGTATCGTCGTTTTTGTAATGCCAATGGGCAAAGGCTTTTTGGTCTATCACCAGCTTCGTCATAAGCCCCAAATATCCGCCGGGTTTTACACAGCGCCACATTCGATCCAGGCTCTGCCGGGGATGTCGCAGATGTTCGACAACTTCCGTCGCGGTGACAAAGTTGTATGCAAACTCCAGGACTGATTCATCCGCGGCATAGAAGGGATCGTAGAGCGCCATCGGATAGCCAAGTTCCTCGAACATCACAGAAAGCGTCGGGCCGGGGCCACAGCCAAAGTCCAGCCCACGGCTGCCCGCGGGCAAGCGTTCGAGCATAGGCACGGACATCCGGGAGAGAAAGCGGCGGTATCCTGCGTCGTCCGGGGCATTTTGGTGCAGATCGTAGATGGATTTTTCTTCCGTTGCCGATAGGAAGGCGTCGGGGAGAACAAAGACCAGTCGGCAGCAGCGGCACTGAAAATAGTCCCTGCGCTTGTCCTGATGATAGGGTGCTGCTGCTGAGTCACATAAGGGGCAGGTTGTCATAGGCTATTCCAAAGAAATATTTATCCACAGATGGCACATACTTTCACAGATAGTAAAGGGGAAATCTGTGTTCATCTGAGAAATCTGTGGATAAATCAAATCCTTGAATCGTTTCACCGAAACATCAACACCGGAATCGGACAGGAGCGCAGCATACTGCTCGTCGTGCTGCCAATAATAAGCGTGCGAATGTGGGAATGGCCGTAAGCCCCCATCACCAGCAGATTCATCGCTTGGGACTTTACATAGGCAGAAATCACCTCATCGGGCTGACCGGGCTGGATAAGCGACTGCACGGCAAAGCCTGCCTGGGTCAGTTGGGTAGCAGCCTGCGCTATGACAGCCCGATTCTTCTTGTTATCTGCGCCAATTCGCAGCAGATGACATTCCAGCCCCCGCAGCAGGGGACTGGCGGCCACGAAATCCACGGCTTTGCGGGTGCTGGGGCCGCCGTCGTAGGCGATGACAAAACGCTCGATGGGCGCAAAGGCCCGCGCAGTCACAAGCACAGGATTGTGGGCGGCCCGCACCACCCGCTCCAGATTGGAGCCGAGATGCCGGCTGGCAAAATCCGCGTGTTCGCCCCGTTTGCCCAGTACGCTCAGTTGGCTGGAAGGCTCCAATTCGCTGATTGTCTCCACCAGCGAACCGCGGCGGTGCAGGGTTGTCACCCTGCCAACGCCTGCTTCGGCAAGCTCTTCTTTGGCGTGTTCCAGAATCAGCTTGCCCTTCTGCTGGTCCAGTTTGCCCCGTGCCTCGTCCATTTGGGTTAGCTTTTCCAGCAGGGAACTCTTGGCCCCCAGCCCAATCGCACCGCTCAAATCCGGCGGTCCGGCGTATTCCGAGCTGGGCGGCTGGATGTGCAGCACCTGCACCGGCGCGTTCAGACGCTGGCTGGCCCAGGCCGCGTGATCCAGCACGCTGTCCGTATAGACCGAGCCATCCACACAGGCCAGGATGTCATTGTTATTGGTCGTCGTTTGTGTATTTGTCATTACTTCCTCGTCTTTGATTGACTCTGCTGAGAAAACCTTTTGAGCCACTGATAAACACTGATGAACACTGATTTTATCAGCGTTCATCAGTGTTTATCAGCGGCTAAATTTTAGTGTTTCAGCATCAGTTCCAGAGCGTCGGGCTTGTCATACGTCCCCAGCCGATCCACAATTGTCGTGCTGGCCTCGTTCATCCCCACCAATTCCACAGCGGTCCCTTCCCGGCGGAATTTGAGCATCACTTTGTCCAGCGCGCCCACGCCGGTCAGGTCCCAGAAGTGGGCCTGACTCACGTCGATCACCACCCGCTCGATGACTTCTTTGAAGTCAAAGCCAGCCGCAAACTGTTCAGCCGAGGCGAAGAAGACCTGGCCGTAGACCTGATAGTTGCGCTGATCGCCAGCGGCGGAGAGGGTCGATTCCACGGCCAGCAGGCGGGAGACTTTGCGGGCAAAGAAGATCGCGCTGAGCAGCACGCCCACACCGACGCCCTGGGCCAAGTTGTGGGTAAAGACCACCACCAGCACCGTCGCAATCATCACAAAACTGGACGTTTTGGGGTGGACGGTCAGATTCTTGAGGGAGGACCAGCTAAACGTGCCGATGGAAACCATAATCATCACCGCCACCAGCGCCGCCATAGGAATCTGGCGCACCAGATCGCCCAATACCAGAATCAAAAAGAGCAGGAAGCCACCAGCAAAGAGGGTGGAGAGCCGCCCCCGCCCGCCGGATTTCACATTGATGACCGACTGGCCGATCATCGCACAGCCCGCCATCCCGCCGAAGAAACCGGCCACAATATTGGCGATGCCCTGGCCCGTACACTCCTGATTTTTGGCGCTGGTCGTGTCGGTCAGGTCATCCACAATCACCGCCGTCATCAGTGATTCCAGCAGCCCGACCACCGCCAGTGTCGCCGAATAGGGCAGAATAATCAGCAGTGTTTCCAGATTCAACGGGATGTTGGGCAGCAGAAAGAGCGGGAATGTGCTGGGCAGTTCGCCCATATCGCCCACTGTGCGGATGTCCAGCCCCACAAACATACTAAAAGCAGTGAGGACAACAATCGCAATCAGCGGGGAGGGCACGGCTTTGGTCACATAGGGGAAGAGATAAATAATCCCCAGCCCCGCGGCCACCATCGCATAGACTACCCAACTGGCGTTGTCAAACTCCGGCAGTTGGGCCATAAAAATCAGAATCGCCAGGGCGTTGACAAAGCCGGTTGTCACCGAGCGGGAGACGAAACGCAACAGACTGCCCAGGCGCAGTACGCCAGCCAGAATTTGCAGGATGCCGGTCAGAATTGTGGCGGCCAGGAGATATTCCAGGCCGTAGTTCTTGACCAGCGAGACCATCACCAGGGCCATTGCGCCTGTGGCCGCGGATATCATTCCCGGCCGGCCCCCCACAAAGGCGATGACGACGGCGATGCAAAAGGAGGCGTAGAGACCCACTTTGGGGTCTACCCCGGCGATGATCGAAAAGGCGATAGCTTCTGGGATCAGAGCCAACGCCACAACTGTGCCCGCCAGCAGATCGCCGCGGATGTTCCCAAACCACTGGGTTTGCAGACGAGATAAAGACATTCATTTTCCTAACGTTTTGTGTGGAATTTTAGCCGCTGATGAACACTGATAGGAGGAGATTTCTCTCCTGAGTTTCTTTGCGTCTCTGCGCCTCTGCGGGAGTATTTCTGTTTTGCAGTGAAGTCATCAGTGTTCATCAGCGTTTATCAGTGGCTTTCTTTTCCTACCCGTGGGGTTCGACAACCAGAATATTCGACGCCAGCTCGTCCACCAGCCGTTGAGCCAGGCCATCCCCTTCGGCGCGCAATTGACGCAGACCTGCGGGCGTCTGACCCGACGGCAACTGGCCCAGATTGCAGAGGGGTTCGCCGGGGCTGATGGCGGGCAGTGTCGTCATACCGATCACAACCGCGTCGAAAGGGGCTTCCAGCGTACTCTGCTCCTGGCCCAATAGGGTCGTATTGGTGGCGAGAGGCTGCCCCTTTTCGATGATGTCCCCCGGTTTGATGTGAAACTGCATAAAGCCGCCGTGGGCCGCGCGCACCCATTTGGAAGTCTCGATGACGATCTGAAAGGCCGGGTTTTCCGCCGGTGTGTCAAGCATTTCCAGCCCGCGCAGAACATTGCGCACGCCCCGCGTCGCCGCTTCCACAATGCCCGGCTCCACCTTCCAGACTTCGCCCCCCTCCATCAAAATCGTCGGGCAGCCCGCCTTGCTCGCCTCCCGGCGGAAGCTGCCTTTGGGTCCCAGGCCGTCCAGAATGAACTCTGCGCCAAAGGATTCGGCCAACCGGCGCACGGCCGGATTGGTCAAATCGCCCCGCACATTGGGAAAGTTCGTGCGGCGCACCGCGGCGGTGTGCAGGTCGATGCCGTAGTCGGCCCGCGGGACGATTTCGTCGAAAAGGAGGCGGGCCATACGACTGGCCAGACTGCCCGTCGCCGAGCCGGGGAAGGAGCGATTCAAGTCCCGGCGGTCGGGCAGATAGCGGGCGTGGCGGTCGAAGGCGAGCATATTCAGCACCGGCACAAGGATGACCGCGCCCCGCAACAGACGAAAATCCGGGTCCTGGATCAACTGGCGCACTGCGCCCGTGCCGTTGATCTCGTCCCCGTGCAGCGCGGCGGTGACGAAGACGACCGGGCCGTCCGCCACCGCACGCCGGATGTGAAGGGGAATCTCCACTGTCATACTGCTGTAGCTTTCGCTGACGGCCAGGGTCAAGTCGCGGGATTCGCCTGGCGGAATCGTCTCGCCGAACCACTCGCCGATGGATTTGCGTTCGCGCGGTTTAGTCAACGGTCGGCACGCCCACTTCGACAGGAAGCGCATCGGCCTCTGGGCTGCCGGAACCCCGTAAAACCTCATCGGCCACGGGCAGATCGGGCAATTTCTGAACGGTGGGGCGGTGGCTGCGCCGGGATTTGGCCGGGATTAGATCGCGCATCAATTCCAGCTTGCCAAAGCAGAGCAGGCGATCCCCGGCGGCAAATTGGCGGTGGGGGCGGGGGTTGGGGAGGACAGTCGTGCCCCGGTGTAAGGTGAGGATGACGATATCCTTCTCCCGCAGGCCAGAGTCGCCGATGGGTTTGCCGATGAAGTCCGAGCCTTCCGGGATGGAAATCTCGGCCACGCCGTAGCCCCGGCTCACCGTCAGCCGCTGGCGCAGATCAATCTCCGGGAAGTCTACCTGAGCGGCGATGTAATCGACAATCGCGCCGGCCACATCCTTTTGGGTGCTGCCTTCGATGCCTTCCAGCCCCGGCGACGAATTGACTTCCATAATCAGTGGGCCATCCTTGCCTTCCAGCAGATCCACACCGGCGATGCGCAGCCCCATAATTTGCGCCGCGCGCACGGCGGTCTCCTTGTAAACGTCGTCCAGCGTCACCGCTTCGGCCAGCCCGCCCCGATGGACATTGCTGCGGAACTCCTGTCCCTGCGCGGTGCGACGCATGGCCGCCACCACCTGATCGCCCACGACAAAGGCCCGGATGTCCTTGCCTTTGCTCTCGGCGACAAATTTCTGGATCAGAATGTTCTGCTTCTGGCTTTGCAGCAGTTCGATAATCGCCTCGGCAGACTTGACCGATTCGGCCAGAAGAACGCCGATGCCCTGAGTTCCTTCCAGCAGTTTGATGATGACCGGCGCACCGCCCACCCGCTCGATGGCGGGCAGCACATCCTTTTTGTCCCGCACAAAAGTCGTCTTGGGGATGCCGATCAGATGGCGGCTGAGGATTTGCAGGCTGCGCAGTTTGTCGCGGGAGTTAGTGATGCCCGCCGAGGTGTTGGCGCAATAGACGTCCATCTGCTCGAACTGGCGCACGACTGCCGTGCCGTAATAGGTGATGGATGCGCCGATGCGGGGCAACACCGCGTCGTAGGCAGACAGCTTTTTCTGGCGGAAATAGAGTTGTGGCTCGCCCTCTTCCAGATCGATGGCAAATTTGAGGGTGTCCAGAATTTTGACGTTGTGCCCCCGTTGGACAGCGGCTTCACGCAAACGCCGGGTGCTATAGGCCTGGGGGCTGCATGAGAGAATGGCGAGTTTCATTGGGTCTCCTTCAGTTTGGGTTGCTTCGTTCGTTGCGGTTTTTCGCCATAAAAAGATTTCCCCGCATCGACGAGGAAGCGCCGTCGGAATGCCTCGCGCCCGAGCAACATCCGAAAGCCCATTTTGTCCCGACTGGCCAGGGTCACTTCCACCGGCCAGGTGATGCCGAGCAGTGTCACATTTGTGATGATCACCGGGCGCAGGCTGGCTCTGCCGCTGGAACTGCGCACGGAGCGCATATCGAAAACCGGTGTTTCCACCGCCACACTTTTGCTGCGTCTGCGCTGGACAGGCTGCACTTGAAAGCGCACCCACTGCGCGCCCTCCCGCTCGAAGAGTTCCAGTTCGTAGGCGTGCAGGGAGGACGAGCGCGCGCCCGTATCCACTTTCACTTTGATCTGGGCGATGCCCAAATCCGGCAGGCCGACCCATTCCCGCCAGCCGATGATGGGCAGGCTGGGCTTTCTACGCTTTACCATTCGGATTCGCTTTTCTAACAATGCGGATTGCGGACACAAAAAACACGGCGCTACACTTGCAGCGCCGTGCGGATAGCTTTTTGAGTTTATCACAGGTGTGGGGGATTGGTGTCATTTTGGTGAATGGCAGCCGCTGGAAAGCGCGAGGAATTAGGCGGATTAAGGAAGATTTAATAGATAAGTTTTTAGGGTGACTTTACGAATGAAGGAACGGAAAGAGGGGGACGAACGGTTGAAGGAATAGATGTATTTCAGTAGAGTACCACATCTCACCCAACAGGAAGTTCGTTACTTCTTGAAATGATTGTCAGAGACTTCGCTCCCCGCGTCATCGCAACGTACAGTTGTTTCATGTCAAGTGAGTCGGCATCCAGAATAATTGCATGATCATACTCCAATCCTTTCACAAGCAACGTAGTTCCAATAAGTTTTGTGTGACGAATCGGCCTTCCTGAGTGCCTAAAGTCCATTTGATAAATATGAGCCGATTCAAGGAGGGTTGGAACACCGCCATCAATATGTACCTTCAGGATATTCAGGAACCGATTGAGCAAGTCGCGTCGGTAGATGCAAGTCGCCGGGTTATTCCTGAGCAGGTAAAAGAATTCCCTGAGATGTCTACTGGTTGGATTAGCCAAATAGCAATTCGCAGAATCCAAAATGAGTGGATACTTAGTGGCCTTAGTTTGCTTGGCAATTTCACCCCTTTTTGTTCCTGCTGTGAATAATCCATCTACGCCGGTAAGGCATTTCTTAGCGAACTCCAAAGCTAACTTAAAAGCCTTGCTTGTAGTAGATGCTGCTTCAAATTTCTTGATAAATGTGAATAAATCTTTCCCTTCTACTTCTTCGATCGAAGAAAACTTCCCAGCTAGCGCACGCGCAAGAGAATGGGTTTTGTTTTTTGACTGTCGATCACCAGATTGAATGGCAATCACCGTCGCCTGATCATTCAGAAATCTGTAGAACAACGTATATCGTTTTTTATCCAGAAAATCGTTTAGATCAACCGTAATTTTTTGTACACCGCGTGGCAATCTCCCGTTTATGTCAATCTTTTGGCCAGCCAACAATGCCAATCTTGCTTCATCTAACCAATTCCCAAGTTCGTATGCACCTGCGTTATGCCAGCGCCACGGAGTCTCAAGTTGGCCCAAACACTCAAAATACGGATAAATTCTTGTCTCCCAATCCACTGGTTTATCAGCGAAGTCAAAAATTGCTTGTAATGGATCACCTAAAATTCGACACGGTAAAAAGTCGGCTAAGGAGTAAACAAGCGTGTGCTGAAGTTCTGAACAATCCTGATATTCATCTACATATACACCGGAATACGTAGATGAAATTACTTGGCGAATGAATGTCTTTGCCAGCAATTTAAGACAGGATTTATAGAGTTCATTCCATTGTTTGCCTTCCGGATTTGATACTTCCCAACCCGAGGTTTTGGGGTAAGCCAAGCACAGCCGAAGAGTCCAACTGGCTATTGTATCAACTTGATATTTAGATGAATGCACGCCCAACTGATTCATCTTGGTCTTGATGGAATTCACGCCGGCATAAGTATGAGTTAGAACCAGTTGTCGAGTGCTTGCCTCCTTGACCGCCTCGGCAATAAGGTGTGTTTTCCCATATCCAGCAGGCGCGATGACATAGCCTTTAGATTGGAAATCAGCAAGTGTTTTTGGCTGAATTTCAGTCATTTTCTACCCATGCCCACAATTGACCCAATTTCGTAGCCAAATCAGTTGTTTGAAATTCAGTGCTAGAAAAAGCAGGAGAAATCGCCTTAAACCATAAATCTCCGCTTGTGATGTCTTTAAACCAACCTGCTTTTTTTGCCGCCGTACCAATCGCAGTCCTTAATTTTGCACTTTCGACCCAACCTCTAATATCGGGATCAATAGCTTCATTGAGAGCAGAACACACATTATCGCGAACAGAAAAACCGAGTTCATCATTTGCTAACTGCGCCGAAATCAAAACACTTTTCCAAGGCAAGTCTATCATTGCTCTCTCTTCCAGAGAAAGCCCACCATTCCAAACCTGAACGTTGACTCCAAGTGCATTCAATTCAACCTCAGTAGTTTTTGAAAAATGCTGAGGGGCATCTCCATCGGCGACTACGGCAACCGAGTAATTGAGCGACGTAAAGGCTTGCGCCATATCTTTGAGTTTGGCTGCTCCTCCGACGTTTAGAAGCGCAACACCATAATAGGACAACGGGGGACTTCCCTTTTCCATTTGATAGTCATCAAAACCTCTGAGGAATCCGACTTCGGTCGCACCTTCACAAACGACAACTTTTTTTGCCAAGAAAGCTTCGGCGCTTGAGCGGATTTTGCCTTGCACCTGGTGATTCTCCAGGCTGTCATGAGAGGCAGAGATTATTTTAACAACACCGCCGTTGTTATGAACAATGCAGAGTTCCTTAACGCTAAGTTCCCTAAGGACTATAGGCGAATGTGTGGTCAAGAAATACTGACCTGATTGATCTTCTCTGATGTGCTTGATAAGACGAGAGATTCTGTATGGTTCAAGACCAAATTCCACTTCGTCGAAAAGTGTTATATGTCCTACTTCAAGTCCCATTTTCTGGATGCCACACAAAAGCATTCGCCGCGATCCCAACCCCAATTGCCTCAACGGGATGTCGCCGTCGTGCAAAGCCAATCCACCGATTTTGATATTGATTGAGTTAAGGTCTAACTGAGCTTTGTAGGTGTCTACAACAGGAATGCCAAGCAGCTTTGCTACATCTTCAGACTTTTTGGCAGCCAAGTCGAAGTTCTTAAGAGATGTAGCACGATTGGCATCAAGCGAACTTCGAGCTGTTCTTGATGCGTTGACGAGCGATTCAGTTAGATTCTGAACGTCAGTGAGTTTGGCGAGTGCTGTACCATTTGCCCAAGAAAATTGTCGTTCAGTATAGTCACCAATTAAGCCTACGCTAACCCTGTTTCTATCAGCCATTCTGAAGTCTACGCCATCAGGATTCCGATCGCAAACGACCTGCCATTTGGGTTCAAAATCCTTCTCGATTGTTAATCTGCAAGTTAATACCGATTCAATATCATCATCTGGTTCATCCAAAAGAGTTGAAATCGAAGCATTCCAGCCCCTAAGATATTGACCGTACTTGTTCAGTGAAATGAAATCTTCAATTAAGTCTCCGATGCAAGCTTCTATAATTATGGGGTGATCCGTGTTGCACTGATAAAAGTCGGAGTCACTTAAAGACAAATTCCACTGAGGATAAAAAGCATATCTGATGGCATCAAGAATTGTGGATTTAGATGAATCGCCTTTCCCAATAAGGCAGAAAATATCCCCGGAAGGAAGATTCCAATCAAGTTCTCTAATGCCACGAAAATTTTTGACTATCAACTTTCTGATCTTCATCAGCATCGATCCTTATAGATGTTTTGGCTATTTTGGAGTGCAATTCGAACTAATTAAGCCACAACCGCAAGCAATGCGTCAATTTTAACGGTAGCCGCCGTCACGAGTACGCCCAAAAATGGCACTCCGCATAACCTTGTCAATCGTCATCCACTTCCCATCTCACCCACCCACTGTAACAGCCCTCTCTCCGCCTCCTGGCGCACGCGGACATCCGGGTCGCCCGCGGCCACCTGCGCGATTTTGTCCCGCACCTGCTCGCTCAGGGCTAATCCACAGCGGTCCGCTCACGCCACCACCCCAAACAGCGCGCCAATCCCCGCGGTGATCGCCATCCACTACTGCTCTAATCCGTGAAAATCCATCCCATCCGTGCAAATCCGTCTCCTTCTTTTATCCAATCCACTGGAAGAAACCCAGGCTGGTCAGGTCCGCTTTGAGCGCGGCTTCTTTCTCTGCGCTCAACGGCAGCAA
>Ga0335396_10001970_pt1 | contig 25730 bp, 18 predicted proteins | sample FRY02_FD_205743 | JGI IMG/M metagenome (GOLD analysis project Ga0335396, IMG submission 205743) | Freshwater microbial communities from Lake Fryxell liftoff mats and glacier meltwater in Antarctica - FRY-02 (spades assembly) (version 2) | ecosystem: Environmental > Aquatic > Freshwater > Ice >... | reverse complement strand
ACGCTTTGGAAAACTGCAGGAAACGCAGCTGTGTCGAGCACCAGATGACCTGATGGCTCAAAAACGTTGAAATAAACTAAGATCGGCCAAAAAGCAAAAAATCCCCAGAATTGCTTCTGGGGATGTCGTTTAGGTTGGTGGATTGTTAGAGCTTAGAGGTGATTTCGTCGCCTAGTGGCGAAACTGAACTGGGATAGCTATCGATGAGCTTCCCGTTTTCATCCACCAAAAACTTGTGGAAATTCCAACGCACCTGGCTGTCTTTCACGCCGTTTAACTCTTTTTGGGTGAGCCACTGGTAGATGGGCGCAATTTTTTCACCTTTAACGGTAATCTTTTCGGCCATCATAAAGGTCACAGCGTAGTTTTTTTCACAAAAGGCGGCTATTTCTTTGGCGGAACCTGGTTCTTGTCCACCAAAATCGTTGCACGGAAATCCGATAACTACGAGCTTTTTACCGAACTTTTTATGTAGCTCTTCGAGTTGCTTGTACTGCGGGGTGTAGCCGCACTCGGAAGCGGTGTTAACAAAAAGGATTTTTTTGCCTTTGAAATCGGCCAGTTGGATGGTTTTGCCATCGATGCTCTTGAAGCTGTAGCTGTGAATTGGCTTGGCGGGTGGTGTGAGCATGGTGCTGAGGGTGATTAAAAGGGTTAGAAACATTTGCTTGGTTTTAAGTAAAGATAACCCTTAAATACCTGCAATTGTTTCTAAACTACCTTAAAATCGCTCAGCTAGGCGTGAAAACTTACGCTTTGGAGGAAGGAGCAGCTGCCTGCGCCGCCACGGCTTGGGCCACCGCAAACCCTGCACTCCAAGCGGCTTGAAAATTGAAACCGCCGGTGAGGGCGTCAATGTCGAGCAACTCCCCAGCAATGTACAGTCCAGGCAAGGCTTTGGTTTCCATGCTGCGGAAATCGATTTGATCGCGGGCCACACCACCCGAAGTCACAAATTCTTCTTTAAAGGTGGTTTTGCCAGCGGCACTGAACTCCTGGTTGAGCAGCAGCTCGATTAAGCGGTTTATTTGTTTGTTATTGACTTCGCTCCAACGGAGCTCTGGCTTGATGCCAGCCTTGAGGAGCAGGTGCAGCTTGAGTCGGTTGGGCAAGTCTACTTCAAAGCGATTGGCAATTTGGGCCGCTCCCGCATATTGCCGGTAGTCTTCGAACAAGCTGCGCAGACTGCTTGGATCTTCGTCAGGCAACCAGCACACCAGCACCCTAAAATGATAGTTACAGACTTGGAGCTCCCTACAAGCGAGGGCCGAAAGTTTGATGACTGCCGGGCCACTGAGTCCCCAATGGGTGATGAGCAACGGGCCGCTTTGTTCCTTTTTTTGGTCGGGCAGTCGAATGCGAGCGTTCGGTACGCTCAATCCCATGAGCTCACGGATAGGGTCGGTGGGGAGATTAAAAGTAAACAAGGAGGGCACGGGAGGCACAATGGCGAGACCGAGTGCTGCCAACCAGTCGTAACCACTCAATTTTGGATGCCCGCCAGTGGCCAGCAACACTTTTTTACTGCGCACGGCACTGCCTTTGCGCAAGTCGAGTTGCCACGCCCCCAGTTGTGACGTGAGGGCGATTACATCGTGCTGAAGCAGCAATGTCACCCCGAATTTTTGAGCTTCGCGTAGCAAACAAGCAATGATGGTTTCGCTCGCATCGGTAACAGGGAACATGCGGCCATCGGCTTCGGCTTTGAGCTTCACGCCCCGATCTTCGAACCAGGCCACGGTATCACCAGTGCTGAAGCGTGCAAAAAGCTGGCGCAATTCGCGTTGGCCCCTAGGGTAAAACTTTACCAACTCGGTTGGGTCGAAACAGGCATGGGTAACATTGCAGCGACCGCCGCCGGAGATGCGCACTTTGGCCAAAAATTGGTTCGACTGCTCGAGCACCACCACCCGCAAGCCGGGCTGTAAGCGGGCAGCATTTACAGCAGCAAAAAATCCAGCGGCACCGCCGCCTACCACAGCCAAGTCGTATTGCATGGCACAAAGATAGCCGTTTAGGTGGCTTTGCTTCCCTCCCTAAAAGCAACAGTAGCTGCTGCCCGCCACCACCGCTTTAATAAGGAGTGTATGACCGCCTCCGCCAGCCGTCCACCCCCCCAAGTACAAATTGTGGAATGCCGATCTACGATCCCTTTTGTTGGCCGCTGAGGGTCGTGAATGAGCTGGATTAATCTCCTTTTGGCTGGTATTTTTAAGCAAATCTTTGTAAATTGGCCTTTGCTCAATTAAACTATGCCTATGCAAGCCGAATTAACCCTTTCGCATGATTACGCAGACAAAGTGCCACATTCCGCCCTCAAAAACTGGGTAGCCGAAATGGCCGCCATCGCCAAACCAGACCATATATATTGGTGCGACGGATCGCAAGAAGAATATCAAATGATGTGCGAACGCCTCGTGGCCGCGGGTACTTTTATCCGCCTCAACGCCGAGAAGCGTCCGAACAGCTTTGCCTGCTTTTCTGACCCTAGCGATGTGGCCCGGGTGGAAGACAAGACTTTTATTTGCTCCCGCAGAAAAGAGGATGCGGGTCCTACCAACAATTGGATGGAACCTGCCGCAATGAAAAAAAACCTCGAACCGCTGCTCGATGGCTGCATGAAGGGCCGCACCATGTTCGTGATTCCGTTTTGTATGGGTCCTCTAGGCTCCGATATCTCCCAAATCGGCATTGAAATTACTGATTCTGAATATGTGGTGACCAATATGCGCATCATGACCCGCATGGGCTGGCCTGTAATGGAGCAGTTGGGACAAGATGGCGCCTTTGTTAAAGCCTTTCACACGGTGGGTGCGCCTTTGCAGCCAGGTCAGGTAAGCGACAAATGGCCCTGCAACCCTGCCGTTAAGTACATTGTTCACTATCCCGAAGAGCGCAGCATTGTGAGCTACGGCTCGGGCTACGGCGGTAATGCCTTGTTGGGCAAAAAGTGTTTCGCACTGCGCATTGCCTCGGTGATGGCCCGCGAAGAAGGCTGGCTGGCGGAACACATGCTTATTTTGGGGGCTAAGAGTCCCCAAGGTGAAAAAACCTACATCGCCGCGGCTTTCCCGAGTGCGTGTGGCAAAACCAACTTTGCGATGCTTATTCCGCCTAAAGAAATGAAAGGCTGGGAAATAACCACCGTGGGTGATGACATTGCGTGGATAAAACCGGGGAAAGACGGTAAACTTTACGCCATCAACCCAGAAGCTGGTTATTTTGGCGTGGCCCCAGGCACCAACGAAAAAACCAATCCCAACGCCATGGCCTCCATCACTTCCAACACCATTTTTACCAACGTAGGCGTAACGCATGATGGCGATATTTGGTGGGAAGGCATGAGTAAACAAGCCCCTGCAGGCGTTATCAACTGGAAAGGCCAAGTCCACGACCCCAACAGCGGTCAGCCAGTGGCTCATCCCAATGCGCGATTTACCGCTCCGGCCAACCAGTGTCCGAGTTTGGATGAACGTTGGGAAGACCCAGCAGGTGTGCCCATCAGTGCCTTTATGTTCGGCGGCCGCCGCTCAAGCACGGTACCACTCGTATATCAATCGGCAAACTGGAATTTCGGGGTGTATGCAGCTTCTACCATCGGCTCCGAAATGACTGCCGCGGCCTTCGGTGAGCTCGGCAAGGTACGGCGTGATCCTTTTGCGATGCTGCCCTTCTGTGGCTACCACATGGCCGATTATTTCAACCACTGGTTGCAGTTTGGCCGTGCCTTACCCAATCCTCCCCGCATTTTCGTGGTAAACTGGTTCCGGAAAGATGCCGATGGCAACTTCCAGTGGCCGGGCTACGGCGACAATGCCCGGGTGCTCGAATGGGTAATTGGCCGCGTACAAGGTCGTACAGGCGCAGTTGAAAGTCCGATTGGATGGATGCCACGCTACGAAGACATGAACTGGGACGGCATCGACTTCAGCAAAGAAGATTTTGAAGCCATCATGCACGTAGACCGCGAAACTTGGAAGCAGGAAGTACTGAGTCACGATGAGCTTTTTGGCCGCATGTACGACAAGCTGCCGAAGGAGTTTTTCTTTATGCGTGAGTTATTGCTGTCGTCGCTCTGGCGTTCGCCAGAAAAATGGGGCATGGCTCCAGAACGGATTTAATAGCCAGTTTTCGTCTATAAAAAAAGCAGCATCTACCCAGGTGCTGCTTTTTTGCTTTTAGGTGGGAGGTGGTTGCTGCCCAAATCAAAGGCGGTACGGCTTGCTAAGGTACCGTTGGCTCCACCAATTGCAGCTGCGCCGAAGTGGCGGCATACAACTTAAAATAGCCCAAGGCCCCACCGCTGAAATTCGAAATGGGATTGGCGGGCGAGGCACTCGACTGCCCGATATTGGTGTTGAGGTTGGTGACGTAGCGAAACACAGCCTCTTTGATATGTTGCAACTCCACCCGAATGCGGCCGTTGATGGTTGTTTGCACAAAAACAGGACTGATTTGTAACGCTCCACTGTTTATTTCATCGTTGTACAAAAACAAATTGGCGGTTACCGTATCGTTTTGAAAGGCTTGCAGTTGGTAATAATTTCTTTCCCCTGCTGGATCGTTATAAAAAGCATACAAAAGCGCATTGCGTTGTTGCGGCAAGGTGCCAGGGAGTCCGCCGGTGCCAAAAATAGGATCAATCACCAGCGAATCGAGGGATATCGATTGCGGCATGCGCGCCGTAGCGCGGTAAAAATTACCTTGATGGGTGATCTCAAAAGCATATTCTTCGCCATAAACAGGCACATAATTCGGCAACACATAGGCACTGTCGGGCAGCTGCTGGAGGGTATCGCGCGTGTTGTTTGTTAGGCGGACCAGTACAACCAAGGCTCCAAATTGTACAGGCGGCGCCAGCGTATCGCTAAAATTTACCGTTTGAGTGAGTTTTACCCAGGCGCCATTGCCGGAGTCATCGAGCAGCGCTTCGATTACCAATTTGGGTTCCGTGCTATTGAGGTCAATGTCGATTTCCTTCTCGCAAGCGGTTAAACCAGCAAGCACCAAGAGGCTTATTAAAATACGTTGCACCATGGTTTAAAATTTAAAATTCCAACTTACGGCTGGCACCCAACGAAAAAGAGCGGTTTGCACAGCAACAGTACGGTTGGGGTTGGTGGCACTTTGTTCAAAATTGATGAGGAAAGGATTTTCACGCCCATAAGCATTGTACAAGCTGAAGGCGAGCTCGCTACTGTATTTCCGTTTGGGCCTGAGCTCATAGGTGGCGCCCAAATCCAAGCGATGGTAAGCTGGCATGCGGTAACCGTTGCGCTCGGTGTATAACCAAACAACTTGGTCGGCTATGGTGTACTTGCCTGCAGGAAAAGTAACTGCATTGCCGGTTTGATAAATCCAAGCAGCCGATACATTGAAGCGCTCACTAAATTCGTAAAGCGCCACTACGGCAATATCGTGGGTGCGGTCCTGCCGCACAGCGTACCATTGGCCTTGGTTTATACCATCGATGCGGCGCTCAGAGCGCGACAGGGTGTAGCTCAACCAGCCAGTAAACCGCCCTTTGTTCTTGCGAAAAAGCCATTCCAAACCATAAGCCCTGCCATCCCCTAACAACAATTCAGGATCAATTACCGTGGCTTGGTCGTTCGCCCCATCTTTGTAATCGAGCTGATTCTGCATCCATTTATAATAGGTTTCCACGCTAAACTCGTAAGTGTTTTCTTTAAAATTACGGAAATAGCCAATCGAAAATTGGTCGCCGACTTCGGGAGCTACGTTGTTGGTGGTCATCAACCAACGGTCGGTTGGTGTGGATGCAATGGCATTGCTTACTAAATGGATGTGCTGCGTGTTGCGCGTATAGGCCGTTTTAAGGTTGGAAGTGGCCGTGAGGTTGTAACTTACAGCTAGGCGAGGCTCGAGAAAAACGTACTGTGCTGCTGCACCAGCAGGATTGAAAGTATCAACTACCGCACGGTTGGCGTCGAGGGTAAAATAATCGCTGCCACCAAGGGCCGCAAAATGACTAATGCGCAGGCCGGAGGTAATGTTAAAACGTTGGTTCGGCTTCCAATCGTGACTCACATATGCCGCCGACTCTAACCCTCGCTTTTGTAAACTGCAGATGTCGGCCTCTTCGGCATTGACCAAACCCGGGGTTACGGTATGGTAAATAACGTTGTAACCTACTTTCCACTCCTGGCTATTACTTGCGAAATACTGCAACTCCTGCTTGATGTTCCAGTCCTCAATACCCGAATTGATGTTGATATCAAGTGCGCTGGTTGAAAAACCGATGTTGTAATCGTAATTGCTGTAAATGAGGGAGCTGTTTAAGAATAATTTGTCGTTTATCAAACGTGTGTAACGCAAGGTGCCGGTGGCATTGCCCCAGTTGATGCCAAATTGATCGTCGAAACTGAAGACATCTCGACCAAAATAACCCGAAAGGTAAATGTGGTCTTTGTCGGTGATGCGGTAATTAAGCTTGGCGTTGAAGTCATAGAAATAAAGCGAGTTATTCGCAAAATCGTCATTCAAACGCAGAAAAACGTCGGCATAGGTGCGGCGGCCTGACAACAAAAAGGAGGAGCGTCCTTCTTGGAGGGGCCCTTCAATATTGAGTCTTGACGCAATCAAGCCCAAGCCACCTGAAACATTGTACTTCTGATTATTACCTTCCTTCATACGCACATCCACAACCGACGCCAATCTTCCTCCAAAATTTGCGGGAGCCGTGCCTTTGTGCAGCGTAAGGTCTTTGATGGCGTCGGAGTTAAAGGTAGAGAAGAAGCCTAGCAAATGGGAAGCATTGTAAACGGGTGCGTCGTCGAGTAAAATGAGGTTTTGGTCGAGATTGCCGCCGCGCACCGAAAAGCCACTTTGTCCTTCACCGCCGGCCTTTACGCCAGGCAACAGCTGCATTGACTTCAACACATCGCGCTCACCGAATAAAATGGGCAACTTGTTTACAGTGGCAATATTCATCTTTTCAACGCCCATTTGGCTTTGACGTAGGCGCTGGTCTTCTGCCTCGCCAGTCACCACAATTTCTTTCAACTGCTGACGCGCGGGTGATAAATTGATGTTTAGCTTTTGTGCGCCAGTGATGCGTATTTTTTGTCTCGATTGCTCGTAACCCAAATACGACACCAATAATTCGTACTCCCCAGCCGGTAAGTTAAAGGCATAATAACCGTAAACATTGGTGGCTGTACCTGTGGCCAGTATTTCCTTAACTGCCACAGCAGCACCGATAAGCGCTTCACCAGACTCGGCATCCCTTATATAGCCGCTGAGCGTATAGGTTTGGGCTTGTGTAGTTTGAACAAGCAAGAAAAAAAACCATATAAAAAGGTAACATGCGCGCTGCATTTGAGGAAATAGGATTACTTTGATGTAGTGCCAAAAATGGCGAAATTTGACTTAAAAAAGGTGCCATTTTGTGTTAAATTATAGAAAAATTTAGGCTTTGCGGGAGCCCCCATTAGAGCCATCCTCACATGCATTATTTGCTGCAAATGGCAATATTGTTCATTATTAACGAACAAAAGTCCGCATTGCGAATGAACAAAAGTCCGCGTTGCGAATGAACAAAAGTATTCGCGCAAAACGAACAAGCTTATTTACCACGAAAGAACAATATTGTTCTTTTATCAAAAACAAAACGATTCATGAATAACGAACGATACTGTCAATTACTCCTGCATAAAATCGGTCGTCATTAAAAAACAAAATCCTCTTACTACAAAACCTCGACCTATCTTAAAATCCGGTCTATAAACGGCGCTTAAATCAAAATTTAGGCAGCTTATGAGCAGACCAATACGTATAAAACAGCCGGTGTACCAAGGTCTTTTTAACCCGAAAATAATGCCCTAATCGCAACTGTCGTCGCTCAAGTAGCACCCTCAATACCTGCTACCAAACCGACCGCTCCGCGGATGGTCACAGAAGTACAGCGCCGCCAGCGCACACCACGGACTGCTCGAGTACGAAGATCAGGTGCCAAGGCCTTAAAAGTGTTCCTTCCCACGCCCGATTTTCATATATTTGTACAATTTTGAAATCACCGCTTCCATCTAATAAATCGCTCCATGCCTAGGGATCATTCCATCAAATCAGTGCTCATTGTCGGCAGCGGCCCCATCGTTATCGGTCAGGCTTGCGAATTCGACTATTCTGGCTCACAAGCGGCTCGTTCGCTGAAGGAAGAAGGGATAGAAGTAGTCTTAATCAACTCGAATCCTGCAACCATCATGACGGATAAAGTAACAGCCGACCATGTGTATCTACTGCCCTTAACGATTGAGTCGATTGAACAAATCTTACAAGAGCGCCAAATTGATGCCGTATTGCCTACCATGGGTGGACAAACGGCGTTGAACCTCTGTAAAGAAGCCGATGAATTGGGTATTTGGGAGAAGTACGGCGTGCGCATGATTGGGGTGGACATTGCCGCCATTGAAACCACCGAAAACCGCGAAGAATTCCGCAAACTGATGGGCCAAATCGGGATAGCCGTGGCGCCCGCTAAAACTGCCAACTCCTTCCTCGAAGGCAAGGAAGCTGCCGAAGAAATTGGTTTTCCGTTAGTCATCCGTCCTTCTTACACCCTAGGCGGCTCGGGTGGCGCCGTGATTCGTCAGAAAGAAGACTTTGAAAAGGCCTTGGTACGCGGTCTCGCCGCCTCTCCCACCCACGAAGTGATGATCGACAAAGCAGTTCTTGGCTGGAAAGAATACGAGCTGGAGTTGTTGCGCGACAACAACGACAACGTTTGTATCATTTGCACCATCGAAAATTTTGACCCGATGGGCATCCACACCGGCGACAGCATTACGGTGGCACCGGCCATGACCCTCAGCGATGCCGCCTACCAAGACATGCGCAACCAATCAATCAAAATGATGCGTGCCATCGGTAATTTTGCAGGGGGATGTAATGTGCAGTTTGCCATGGACCCCGAAACCGAGCAACTAATCGCCATTGAAATCAACCCACGCGTTTCGCGTTCATCGGCCTTGGCATCAAAAGCAACTGGCTACCCAATCGCTAAAATCGCGGCCAAACTCGCCATCGGTTACCACCTCGACGAGCTGCCAAACCAGATAACCATGAGCACTTCGGCTTTTTTTGAGCCGACTTTAGACTATGTGATCGTTAAAATCCCGAAGTGGAACTTCGATAAATTTCCTGGCGCAGACCGCACCCTTGGCTTTCAAATGAAATCGGTGGGCGAAGTGATGGGCATCGGCCGCAGCTTCAACGAAGCACTCCAAAAAGCTTGTCAGAGTTTAGAAATAAACCGCCTCGGCTTAGGTGCCGACGGTAAAGAAGAAAAAAATCTCGATAAGCTGATGCACAGCCTAGAGTTTGCTAGCTGGGACCGCCTTTTCCACGTGCACGATGCTTTGGCTTTAGGGGTGCCAGTAAAATCGGTACAAAAAGCCACCCGCATCGACCCTTGGTTTTTGCGACAGATTCAGCACATCGTAGACTTACAAGCCGAATTACGCCGCTATACGCTGAGCAGCTTGCCCAAAGGTTTGCTCAACGAGCTCAAGAAAAACGGCTTTGCTGATGCACAAATTGCGCACGTTTTAGGTGATTCAACTTCAGAAGCTGCGGTGCGCACCAAGCGCAAAGAGCTTGGCTTAAACCGGGTTTGGAAACTGGTAGACACTTGTGCTGCTGAGTTCCAAGCTGAAACACCTTATTATTACAGCACTTACGACACTGAAAACGAGTCGATTCGTACTGACAAAAAGAAAATCATCGTGCTTGGCAGCGGTCCCAACCGCATCGGTCAGGGCATTGAATTCGACTACAGCTGTGTACATGGTCTTTTGGCCGCCCGCGAGGAAGGTTATGAAGCCATCATGATTAATTGCAATCCCGAAACGGTGAGCACCGACTTCAACATGGCTGATAAACTCTACTTTGAACCTGTATTTTGGGAGCATTTGCTCGACATCGTAGAGCACGAGAAGCCTGAAGGTGTGATTGTTCAGTTGGGGGGACAAACAGCCTTAAAACTGGCCGAGCACCTCGAAAATGCCGGTGTCAAAATCATTGGCACTAATTTCACCAACATGGATTTGGCCGAAGATCGCGGTCGCTTCAGCGATTTGCTGAAAGAGCTCGACATCCCTTATCCTGATTATGGCGTGGCCGAAACCGCCGAAGATGCACTCGAAATCGCTCGGAAAGTGGGTTATCCCGTTTTGGTGCGCCCGAGTTACGTTTTAGGTGGTCAGGGCATGAGCATCGTTATCAACGAACAAGAACTCGAGCACGCAGTAGTAGATTTGCTACGTAAAATACCTGGCAACCGCATCCTCATCGACCATTTCCTCGACCGGGCCATGGAAGCAGAAACCGATTGTATTTGCGATGGCGAAGACGTGCTCATTTGCGGCGTGATGGAACATATTGAACCGGCAGGCATCCACTCTGGCGACTCTAACTCAGTGCTGCCGCCTTTCGGTTTGTCGCCCTTGGTGGTTTCACAAATGGAAGAGTACACTAAAAAGTTAGCGCACGCTTTAAATATTTCTGGCTTGATGAATGTGCAGTTTGCCATCAAAAACGACCTGGTGTATGTGATCGAGGCAAACCCCCGTGCGTCGCGTACGGTGCCTTTTTTAGCAAAAGCTTACGACGTACCTTTTGTTAATATTGCAACCAAAGTCATGCTTGGCACCCATAAACTCAAAGATTTCGACATTAAAAAACGATTAGAAGGTTGGGCAATCAAAGAACCTGTGTTTTCTTTCGAAAAGTTTCCGAACGTAAACAAGGAATTGGGCCCTGAAATGAAGTCGACTGGCGAGGCCATTCGTTTCATTAAAGACTTAAAGGACCCGTATTTCCGAGACTTATATAAACGGAAATCAATGTACCTTAGTCGTTAAGAAATGAAAATACTTGTAGTAGAAGATGAGCGGAAGGTAGCAGCCTTCATCCAGCAGGGTCTTGAGGAGCTCGGGAACCAAGTGGACGTGGCCTATGATGGCCAAACTGGTAAAAAAATGGCCGAAGAAAAGCGCTATGATTTCCTAGTGCTCGACCTACTCCTGCCGGGCATGAGTGGCTTGGAAGTCTGCCAAGTCCTCCGCGCGAAACAACCCCGCTTGCCAATCCTCATGCTCACAGCTTTGGGCACTAGCGAAGATAAACTTGCGGGCTTCGACTCTGGTGCAGATGATTATCTCGTAAAGCCCTTCGAATTCAGCGAATTGGTAGCGCGTATCAAGGCGTTAGTTCGTCGCGCCAATCCCGATATGAAAGGCAACAAATTAGTTGTGGGCGATTTAGAATTAGACACCGACAAGAAATTAGCCATCCGTGCGGGACAAACCATTGTTCTAACCGCTAAAGAATACTCCCTACTCGAATACCTCATCCTTAACAAAGGCAAAGTGGTTTCGCGACAACAAATTGCTGGAGATGTGTGGGACATTCATTTCGATACTGGGACCAATGTGGTAGACGTTTACGTAAACTTTTTACGCAAAAAAGTCGATAAAGATTTCGACACCAAGCTCATCCAGACCATGATTGGTATGGGCTACATGATAGACGCCTGATGCAAATTAGGAGCCGGCTTACCTACCAGTTTGTGGCCATTGTGGCCGTTATACAGCTGTTTTCGTCACTGGCTATTTATGTGAATTCATCCGATTATCGCGAATCCTCCTTTTACGAGCAGCTCAAGGCCAGCGCCCTCAACAAAACCGTACTGCTTATGGAGTTAGAGGGTTTAGAACCCGAAAGACTCGAAGAGCTGCGCGAATTAGGTGTGGCCTCCCTCACGGAAGAACACTTTTACGTATTCAACTTCAAAAACGAACTGCTGTATAGCAGCGATGCCGGCAACAACCTCAACATCAACACGGCTTTGCTTGATAAAGTCCGTTTGGCTCGCGAAATGCGTTTTGAGCAAGGCGATTACGAGCTCGCAGGGTTGATGTTTGCCGACCGCTACAACCGTTTGGTAGTGGTTAGTGCCGCCAAAGACTTGGTAGGTTTTGAGCAATTGCGCAACCTCAGGCGCGTTTTAATCGCCGTTTTTGTGTTCAGTTTGATTTTTTTGACTTTACTGGCATGGATTTATGCAGGTCAAGCACTCCGTCCGATCAGTAGAATTATAGGACAAGTAGATCAAATTACCTTCACCAACTTAAACGAGCGCCTCGACGATAGTGGCTCTAAAGACGAACTCAGTCGACTCACTGCCACCTTCAACAGCATGCTCGAGCGTATTGAAGGCAGTTTGGCGATGCAGCGTAACTTCGTAGCCAACGCCTCCCACGAGCTCCGCACGCCCCTAACCGCCATACAAGGCCAGCTCGAAGTGGTGCTGCTTAAAGCCCGCACCGAACAAGAATACCGCCTTAAAATTCAGAGCGTACTTGACGATATCCGCAGCCTCACCAGCATTGCCAACCGCCTGCTCATGCTTGCGCAGGCCGATTCCGAATATGCCGCCCGTCTGTTTAAGCCTATCCCCTTAGTAGATATTTTATGGCAGTGCCAAGCCGACATTCAAAAGCGCCAGCCCAAAGCCATCATCCACCTTACTTTGGATGAAGACTTAACCCAAGCCGAAGACTTGCTTGTGCCCGGCAATGAGCAGCTCTTGGGGACTGTTTTCACCAATTTGATGGAAAATGCACTCAAATTCAGCAATCACAAAGAAGTGTTCGTAGACCTCAAAGGCAGCGATAACAGCATTTTAGTGGCCGTTCGAGATGAAGGCATCGGTATTCCGGAGGCCGAGTTAGAACAGGTTTTTCAACCATTTTTCAGAAGTAGCAATGCACAACAGATTCATGGACACGGCATTGGCTTGTCGTTGGTAGAACGCATCCTTCGCTTGCACAATGGCAAAATCAAAGTTCAGTCGAAGGAAGGCACTGGGACCACCTTCACCGTGCAGCTTCAAAAATGATTTAATCTTATTTTAATCTCTTAGCTCTAAATAGCTGAATATTTCTTTAAATCTTTGTATCCTTGGTTTTTATGAATTATTCGAAGCGCACCAAATTATTTACGGGACTCGTAGCAGGGGTGATAGTATTCTCTATTGCCTCCATATTAGGCTTTTTTATGCTCCTTTTGAACAAAGAGCAGTTGCGGCAAAATCTTGACCTGTCAAAACTCAATCAAGAACGCACCCTCTCCGAGAAGCTATTAGCGGACAAAGACTTGGGCTTCCTTCAAAAAGAGTACAACAGCCTCGACGCCACTAACGAGCAGCTCAGTAATTATTTGGACAAAACTGCCATTCAACTGGAGTTAAAAGACGTCACCATTGATGGCTTGCAAAAAGATACCAAGGAACTTCGCACACTCAAAGTGAATCTAGGCGACTTAAAAATCGACCACAGCCAAATAGAAGCACAAGTACATGTGCTCAGCAAAAGTATAGACATGCTCATCAAGCGCAATAACGAAATGATCGGCCGGATGAATAAAATGGCGGAAGAGCAAGATCAAATGCGCGAAGAATACGAAAAAACCATTGTTCACAAAGGCATTGGTCGTGCCTTTAGGGTAGAAGCTTTGAAAGGGGAGCGCTTAACAAGCAAAGCCCGCAGGGCTAAAAACCTGGATCTTAGTTTTGAGCCCATTGATCGCAAAGAATTTATGAAGCTCCGCGAAGAAAGCTATTATATAGTGCTCAGTGATCAGGCCGGTGCGGTTTACAACCTCATGAAGAGCCAAAAAGCTACTATTTACCTAAAAGGCAATGCCGTTGACATCATGCCCTCCTTTAGCTTAACAGCTTCTCCCAGTTCCGACAAAATTAATCGCATCTCCTTGGTCATTGAAGATGTAAGCCTCAAGCCGGGCGTGTACAATTTTGAAGTGTACACCAGCAAAGCCTTTGTTGGAAATACACAAATCAGATTGAATTAGCAGCTAGCCAATGCATCTAATTAGCTAAATTTGAGGCATGCTCAAGTTTATCCTGATATTCATCTTGGTAGTGATGCTCACTCGGCTGCTACTCAGGCTTTTTTTACCCACCATCGTTAAAACCATCTTCAGCAGCCTGCAACGGCAGCAAATGAAGCAACAGCAAGAGCCTAAGAAACCTGAAGGCGCTGTTTTTGTTTCAGGAGAACCGAAGAAAAAAGGATCCCACGACGACGATGGCGAATATGTTGACTACGAAGAAATCCGCTAAATTCCACTTACATGTCCTTTGATTTCAAAAAATTCCTGCCCCACCTGTATGTAATTATCGCTTTGGTGGCTGCTTCCCTGATTTACAACAGTCCTGTTTTAACCGGCAAAGGTCTTAAAATGGAAGACATGACCCAAGTGGCGGGCATGTCGAAGGAACTCCAAGATTTTAAAGAGAAAGACGGCGTTTACCCGCTCTGGACCAATGCGCTATTTGGCGGCATGCCTGCTTATCAAATTGCATTGGAAGTGCCCAATATGTGGATTGCCCAACTAGGTGGAGTGGTGTATAAATGGTTGCCCAATCCTGCGAACCTCATGCTGCTCTATTTTTTGGGCTTTTATGCGCTTATGGTCATTCTGCGTTTTAACGTTTGGCAGGCCTTGTTTGGTGCGTTGGCTTTTGGACTGTCGAGCTACAACCTCATCATCATCGACGCAGGCCACATTACCAAGGCCATTGCCATTGGCTTTATGCCCCCTGTTTTGGGAGGTCTCATCCTCCTTTTCCGCGGAAGGTGGCTCCCAGGTTTTGCCTTGTTATCGTTGATGTTGGCCTTACAATTGTACGCCTATCACTACCAAATCACCTACTATTTAGGCCTGTTGATAGCCCTATATGTGATAGTGAAAGCGGTGGAGGCCGTTCAGAAGAAAGAATACCTCCGTTTTTTGAAGGCTGCAGGCTTAGCCGTTGTCGCGCTCGTGATAGCCATCGGTGCCAACTACACCAGCTTCAGCATCACCCGCGAATACACCAAAGAAACCATGCGTGGTGGCTCAGAACTGCGACAAATAGAGGACCCCAATGCGTCAACGGGCCTTGATAAGGAGTATGCGCTTAAATGGAGCAACGGCGTGGCCGAGACTTTCACCTTGCTCATCCCCAATTTTTACGGCGGGGCTTCGGTAAGCGACATCGGCACCAGCAGTAAAACCTACGAGGTACTTACACAGGGAGGTGTGGCGCGCAATCAGGCCGCAGCCTTTGTGAAACAGGCACCTACTTATTTTGGTGATCAACCAGGAACAGCGGGTCCCACCTATTTCGGAGCGCTCATCTGTTTTCTCTTTGTGCTCGCCCTATTTGTTGTTAAAGGTCCAGCCAAATGGTGGCTCGCCACTGCAGCCTTGTTGTCGATTGTACTTAGCTGGGGCCGCAATTTTGAACTCGTCACCGATATTTTCTTCAACTATGTTCCCTTCTACAACAACTTCCGTGCGGTGGCTATGAGCTTGGTAATTGCTAGCTTGGCTTTCCCCCTTTTATCGGTGATTTTGTTACGTCGTTTGGAGGAAAACCAGATCACCAAAGTGCGCTTGAAGAAGGGCTTGACCTACGCCACAGGCCTCGTGGGCGGCTTTTGTCTGCTTTTTGTGGCTGCACCAGGTGCCTTTTTTGACTTCAGCTCCCCTTCGGACACAAATTTTGGAAATTTCCCGGGCTTGGTAGACGCTTTGGTAGAGGATCGCACCAATATGTTGCGAAAAGATGCCATCAAATCACTCATTTTGGTCCTCATAGGAGCTGGGGCTATGTGGTACTTCCTGAAAGATAAACTCACATTACAGCGGATGGTAATACTTTTCCTAGTTGTCAACACCATCGATTTGTGGATGATCGACAAGCGTTATCTAAACGAAGAAGACTTTGTAAACCAGCGCCAAATCGACCAGCCCTTCGAGGCAAGTGCTGCGGACCTTCGCATTTTACAAGATACCACCTTGCACTACCGCGTTTTTGATTTAGGCAATCGCAATCCTTTCAACGAAAACCGTGCGGGCTATTTCCATAAATCTGTTGGTGGTTACCACGCCGCTAAATTGGGCCGGTATGAAGATGTAAAAGTGCGCTGGTTAGAAGGTCAAATCAATATGAACGTGCTCAACGCCTTCAATACCCGCTGGTTTATTGTGAACCAAGAGGGTCAAGGCTTGCTTCCGCAGCTTAATACCGAGGCTTATGGCAACGCTTGGTTGGTAAATGAGGTGTTGATGGTGCCTGATGCCAAAGCCGAAATCGATACCCTCGGTGGTACGAACTTGCGTCAGACCGCCATCGTTGATGTGCGTTTTGCAGACTTCGTAGCTGGAAAAACCTTTGCCTTCGACAGTAGCGCAAGCATTGCACTGAGCAGCTATCACCCCGACCTCATGACCTACAGCTTTAGTGCCAGTACCGAGCAGCTGGCAGTATTCTCTGAAGTGTATTACGATAAAGGTTGGAATGCCTATCTCAACGGTGAGCCCGTACCGCATTTTAGGGTAAATTATTTGTTCCGCGGCATGGTAATGCCTGCTGGCACCCATACCCTAGAATTTAAATTTGAGCCAGCAACCTATTATGCCGGCGAAAAAATCAGTTTGGCTGCCAGTATTGTACTCCTACTGGTGAGTCTTGGTGCCATTGCTTTTAACTTCAAAAAGCCTAAAACAGCAGCCTAGAACTGCTTCAAAACTAAAAAATCGCTTCCCAGAGCGGTTTTTTTTTGCTTATTAATCTAGTCTGGTGTAATGGCTGAAGCGGTAGCGCTCACTTTGCTCGATAGCATCCATGATTTGGTCGATGATTTCCCCTGCCGGCGCATCGTAATCTATGTCCATGGGCGGTTTAAAGGTAACCGAAAGCCGGGTGCCTTTCTTTTTGAGCTTGAGTCCGTGCTTGTCAAAGGCCCGTCGAAAGCCATTAATAACCACCGGAATAACTACCGGTTTATTTTTTTTGATGAGGTGGGCGGTGCCTTTGCGGCCTTCAGCGTAGGCGCGCGTAGTTCCTTGGGGAAAGGTGATGACCCAGCCATGCGTCAAAGCCAAGTCAATTTTTTGGGTGTCAGCGTTGTCCACCTCCCGCTCTACATCCTTTCCATGGCTGCGCCAAGTGCGCTTTACCGTAATGGCACCAGCAAGGGTGAAAAGTCGTGGCAACCACCCACCTTCCTTCATGGTTTCTTCAGCAGCTACATAATACACCTTGGTTTCTGGCCAAAGCAGGTAAAAAGGATGCGGTAGTCGGTCGTAAATTTTCCATTTGGCTGCACAAATCACATGCAGCATGGCGACTACATCGCGATAGTAAGTTTGGTGGTTTGAAACAAAAATGACGTTGTTATCGGGCAAATCAGCCAAAACACGACTCCCGCTCACCTTCATGCGGTTGCGTATATTTAGCCCGATGTAGCTAAACAAGCCGATGAAGGCGTAAAGCAAGCGCTTCACCCAAACGTAATAACCAAAAACGTCTTTCTTCATAGGCCCACGCAAAATAGCAAATTCAACGCTACCACCGTTTACAAATTTGGGGTAATAGGTTTAGCTTATGGTACCACCGTTGTCGGCCGAAAGACTAGGCGCTACAAAAAGCAGTTTTCCGTCCTTGTTTTCGGCCATCAAAATCATGCCTTGCGACAGGATACCGCGTAGTTTACGAGGCGCTAAATTGGCCAACAAAGTAACCTTACCACCAACCAAGTCTTCTGGCGCAAAGTGCATGGCGATGCCGCTAACCACGGTGCGCTGTTCAAAACCAAGATCGATGGTAAGCTGCAGCAGTTTATCGGCACCAGCTACTTTTTCAGCTGACAACACTTCACCAACGCGTAAATCGAGCTTAGAAAAATCTTCGTAAGTGATTTCTGGCTTCAATGGCTGGAAGGCAGCTTCAGTTATTTCCATAATTTCTGGTATTTTTATCAATTTGGCGCGCTGGGCATCCATCATTTCGTCTTCTACATTGCGGAATAGCAGTTCGGGCTTGCCAAGCTGGTGGCCAGCTTCAAGCGGTTTCACGAGCTCTTGCTCACGCCACCACTGTCGACGCACTTGGGTGCCAGGCTCCCACTGCAGCTGCTCCAGCAACCGACCGCTGGTGTGGGGCAAAAAGGGCTCGCAAGCCAAGGCCAACTGCGCGCAAATCTGCAGGGCATGATCGAGGATCACAGCTACCGGTGCTGCATCCGTTTTATACAGCTTCCAAGGCTCGGTTTCTGCCAAAAAGCGGTTACCAGACCTGGCAATGTTCATCATCGTGGCCTGCGCTTCCCGAAAGCGGAAGTCGGTGAGCGACTGAATCATTTCGGACTGAAAGCCCGCAATTTCTTCACTGTTGCTTCGTATGGCATCCATCACTAGGGCCCGCTGAGCGGTATCCGGACGGAGTTTGTTGCCGGGCACCAATCCTTCGAAGTATTTGTGCGTTAACACCATCACCCGGTTTACAAAATTGCCTAAAATGGCTACCAATTCGCTATTTACGCGGCCTTGATAGTCTTTCCAAGTAAAATCGCTGTCTTTGGTCTCCGGCGCAATGCTCGTTAAGGTATAGCGTAATTCATCTTGCTTCTCGGGAAACTCCTGCAGGTATTCATGCAGCCAAATGGCCCAGTTACGCGATGTAGACAGCTTTTCACCTTCTAGATTCAAAAACTCGTTGGCCGGCACCTGGTTGGGCAGGTTGTAATCGCCGTGCTCGTTCAAAATCATCGGAAAGATGATGGTATGGAAAACGATGTTGTCCTTGCCAATAAAGTGCACCAAGCTGCTGCTCGGGTCTTGCCACCAAATTTTCCAACCTTCAGGCTCTCCTTTTTCGGCGAAATATTCACGGGTGGCGCTGATGTAGCCAATTGGCGCATCAAACCACACATAAAGCACCTTGCCCTCGGCGCCTGCAACGGGCACGGGTATGCCCCAGTCGAGGTCGCGGGTCATGCTGCGCGGCTGTAAGCCTTGGTTAATCCAAGAATTGAACTGCCCCTTAACGTTGCTTTTCCAGCCTTCTACGCGTTTGGCATAGGCTTTAAAGCCGGGTGCCTCGGCGAGCTCATCTAAAGGTAAAAACCAGTTTTTGGTCAACCGCTTTAAAGGCGCTGCACCGCTGAGGGCTGAGCGGGGGTTGATGAGCTCATCGGGACTCAAACTACTACCACATTTTTCGCATTGGTCGCCGTAAGCGCCGTTATTCCCGCATTTAGGACAAGTACCTACGATGTAGCGATCGGCCAAAAACTGCTTGGCTTCTTCATCGTAAAACTGCTCGGTTTCAATCTCCTTTAACCGACCATTGTCATACAATTTTTTGAAGAAGGCTTGGGCTGTTTCGTGGTGGATGGGCCTGCTGGTGCGTGAAAAATGACTAAAATCGATTCCAAAATCTTTAAAAGAATCGCGAATCACCTCATAATAGGTATCCACGACCTGCTGTGGCGTTTTGCCCTCTTTGCGGGCTTTAAGTTCAATGGCCACGCCGTGCTCATCGGTGCCACAAATAAAGAGCACCTCTTCGCCCTTGGCTTTCAAAAAGCGGGTATAAATATCGGCGGGTAAGTAACAACCTGCCAGGTGACCAATGTGAATGGGGCCATTGGCATATGGCAAGGCCGCCGTAATCAAATGTCGTTTTTTCATGCTTTGTAGGCCTCCTGTTCGGCATTCAAACGTTGCAGCACGGCATCCATACTCACGAGTGACTCCAATAATGCGGGTAATTGCTCCATGCTCACCCGCTCTTGCTGCATGCTGTCGCGGTGACGAATCGTTACCTGCCCGTCCTCCAAGCTCTGGTGGTCGATAGTAATGCAAATGGGTGTGCCGAGGGCGTCTTGCCTCCGGTAGCGTTTGCCTATGCTGTCTTTTTCGTCGTACTGCAACTGAAAACGGTACTTGAGCAACTGCATAATTTCACGCGCTTTTTCAGGTAACCCATCTTTTTTTACCAGCGGCATCACGGCTGCTTTTACAGGAGCCAAAAAATAAGGCAGTCGCAACACCACACGCTCGCTGCCGTCTTCCAGCTTTTCTTCCGCATACGCATGCGAAAGGGTAGCCAAAAACAGGCGGTCGAGACCAATCGACGTTTCTACCACATAAGGCACATAGGATTCGTTGGTTTCTGGATCAAAATAGCGGAGTTTTTTGCCGCTATGCTGTTCATGTGCCTGCAAATCAAAATCAGTGCGCGAGTGGATGCCCTCTAGCTCTTTGAAGCCAAACGGAAACTCAAACTCGATATCAGCTGCCGCATTGGCGTAATGTGCCAATTTGAGGTGATCATGGAAACGATATTTGCTTTCAGGGAAACCCAAGGCCCGGTGCCAGCGCATGCGCGCCGCTTTCCAATAGTGGTACCAAGTCATTTCAGTGCCAGGACGAACAAAAAACTGCATTTCCATCTGCTCAAACTCGCGCATCCGGAAAATAAATTGACGCGCTACAATTTCATTGCGGAAGGCTTTACCAGTTTGCGCAATGCCAAAAGGAAGCTTCATGCGGCCACTCTTTTGCACATTGAGGAAGTTCACAAAAATACCTTGCGCCGTTTCTGGACGCAGGTAAATTTTACCTGATTCTCCACTTACAGCACCCATTTCAGTGCTGAACATGAGATTGAATTGCCGCACTTCGGTCCAGTTACGGGTGCCGCTGATTGGACAAACAATCTCTAAATCCACAATTAACTGCTGCAAATCACCTAACTGACTTTCTTCGAGCGCGGCCTTCATACGGCCATTAATTTCTTCGATTTTTTCGATGTTACGAAGCACATTCGGGTTCGTAGCCCGGAACTGCATCTCGTCGAAACCAGCTTCAAAACGCTTGCGGCCTTTCTCTACTTCCTTTTCGATTTTGCCTTCAATTTTAGCGATGTGCTCTTCAATCAACACATCGGCCCGGTAACGCTTTTTAGAATCTTTGTTATCGATCAACGGGTCATTAAAAGCATCCACGTGCCCCGAAGCCTTCCAAGTGGTTGGGTGCATGAAGATAGCAGCGTCAATGCCTACAATATTTTCATGCAACTGCACCATGGCTTTCCACCAATAATCACGGAGGTTTTTTTTGAGCTCGGCACCCATTTGTCCGTAATCGTAAACGGCTGAAAGTCCGTCGTATATCTCACTAGAAGGGAAAACGAAACCATACTCCTTGGCATGGGAAATCACGTTCTTAAATTGCTCTTCGGGAATCATGCCGCAAAGATAAGGATTGGTGCCGAAGGATAAGCCGTAAGCTACGTTCAATTGGTTGCGACCAGCACGAAACGCCTCAGCTGCCTTTTTCTGTATGCACCGTACGCGTAGGGAAAGCAAAGCTGCTGCCATTTCGCTGTACGATGTCATAGATTTTGAAGTTAATTTCCTCCCGCACTTTCACATACAAATCGTAATCGTTAGAGTTTACCAAATAAGTTATCAATATGTTGAGCGATGAATCAGCATATTCAAAAAAACACACCACTGGAGCATCATTCGTGTTTTCGTGCCGCAATAGCTCGTCGTGAACCTCTGAAATAATGTTTTTCATTACTTGTGGGTCAGTATCGTAGGTGAGGCCTATAAAAAAACGCGCCCTGCGATGGGTGCTCTCGGTAATGTTGTTGAGGGGTTCGCCTACCAACGATTTATTAGGCACGGTTACATAACTTTTATCAAGGGTGCGGATGCGCGTAGAACGAAAGCCCACTTTTTCAATAGTACCCACAATTCCTTGAAAATCTACGGTGTCCCCTACGGTAAAGGGTTTGTCAAGGAAGATGGTGAAGGAACCGAGTAGGTTGGCCAAACTTTCTTGCGCTGCCAAAGCCACCGCCAAACCGCCAATGCCTAATCCGCCTACCAAAGCCGTTACATTGGCGTTGAAGATGGCACCTAATACAAACATGCCCGCAAAAATTACTAGTAATACTTTGATGCCATCAATGGCAAAAGGCACCAGCTGGTCGTCGATTTTCGACTCTGTTCCAGTGGCCTTTTCGACCCAACGCTCTCCAATGTATTCCGTTACCTTGAGCAAAACCCGGACAAATCCAATAGTTAATAACAAATTGGTGATGATGGATAGGTAAAATTGTACCCGGACTTTTTCATCAAAAATTTGGAACTCGTCTGGAACGCTAAGAATGGTTAAGCTTGCGTAAATGGCCACAATAAGACCAAAAAACTGCATTTGTTTACCTACCAACTCATTGAAGCGCGCACTGCGATCTACAATGCCTTTTTTCCAGAAAATACGGTAAAGTAATTTGTTCATTACTTTGGCCCCCCAAACTTTGAGGGTCAAAACCACCAACATCAACACAGAAACAATGATGATCTGGTGAACTGTTTGACCTAAAATGGTCAGCTCCATAAAATGGTCGTAGGTCATATCAATTGTTTCAATGCAATTTCAAAGGCGGTTTGGGTGATTTTAGTTTTGCCAGGATTCAACATATGTACTTTGGCCATGGCATCACCAATGGTTTTAGAAACATCGCCAAAAATGGCATCATCGCTAATTTCAATGTCTTTTTCCATCAAATAAGCAAACACCCGCGCCATGCCGCAATTGGCAATGAAGTCGGGTATCAACGCTATTTTTTGGTCAACATACTGCGCAATAGGTCCAAAAAATATTTCCGGATCTGCAAAAGGTACGTTGGCGCCGCTGCTAACCACTTCTAAACCAGCGGCTATGAGCCGCTCCATCTGTTCCTTGGTAACCAATCGTGAGGCTGCGGCTGGAATAAAAATATCGGTAGGCTGGTCCCAAATACGATTGTTTACTTCCTCAAACGGCAGCATATTGAAGGCATTCAACTTGTTTCTCTGTTTAGCTAGGAAGAGTGATCTCACTTCTTCATACGTATAGCCGGCAGGATTGATCAGTCCGCCTTCACTGTCAACAATACCAGTGATGAGCACGCCTTGTTGCGCCAAATAATAAGCCGCTGCGGCTGCCACATTACCCCAGCCTTGCATCATGGCTTTTTTGCCGAGAATAGGCTCGCCCTGCGTCTTATAGTAGTGAATCACCGATTCGGCAACCCCGTAACCCGTAATCATATCGGCCACCACGAACTTTCTAGCTGGATCAGGCGAGTAGTGCGGATCTTCCACCACCTTGCTCACACCTAAACGGAGCTGGCCAACGCGTCGGATTTTTTCGCCTTCCGGGGCGTTGAAATGCCCATTTACCACCCCTTCTTGCGGATGCCACAAACCGTAGGCCTCGGTAATGGGGATTACTTCGTGGATCTCGTCTACGTTTAAATCTCCACCCGTACCGTAATAATTTTTGAGCAAAGGCATTACCGCTTTGTACCAGCGCTGCAAGACTTCCTTTTTGCGGGGATCGGCTGGGTCGAAATTGATACCAGATTTGGCACCACCGATGGCCGGACCGCTTATTGTGAACTTAATTTCCATGGTTTTGGCCAGTGATTCTACCTCGCGCTTATCCAGCCCCTTGCGCATGCGTGTGCCACCACCTGCTGCACCTCCCCGCAAGGAGTTGATTACCACCCAACCTTCGGCCTCGGTTTCAGCATCTTTCCATTCAAAAACAATTTCGGGAGCTTTGTGCTCAAAGCGGTTGAGTAACTCTTGCATGATAAATTAAATTCTGGCGCAAAAATACACATTAAGCTAAGAGTTAGATAAAATTGAGACTATATCTAGCCAAAACGCATCAAAAACGAAAAAGCCCCACTTTTTCAAGCAGGGCTCGTTGGCCGACCAGGTCTCGAACCTGGACTCTTCTGAACCAAAATCAGACGTGTTGCCAATTACACCATCGGCCAATTGCAATTGGACTGCAAATATAAGAGTCGTTATGAATAAGTCCAATAACCTGCTAAAAAAAATAGCAAGCCACTTGCAAGCGCCTTATTTCACTATTTCAACGGTAATGGTATTGCTCAAGCTTTCGCCATAGCTCAAATGAGCGCCATTGGCAAATTGCAGGGTAAGGGTGTGCTTGCCAACTTCAAGACTATCCAATTGGAATTCGGTTTGACCTTTTCCAAAATGGATGTGCTCCCCGTCGAAGGGTACGCTGCTGCCTGCTGCCATAACGCTGCCATCGATAATAATGTGGTGGTGGCCTTTACCGTAATTGATTGCACCAGCTGGTTCTACTTCCATGCCTTCCACACCCATTTGCAAGGAGTATGGCAGCTTAATTTGTTGTCCTTCTTCGAGATTCGCAAAATAAACGCGGCCTCCCTCAGGAAATGCCACACCCAAACCTGTGGTGTCGATGTCGCCTTCACCATGTCCCATGGCATTGTGGTCCTGACCGCTGTGATCCATGCCCTCGGCCTTTTCTTCGGTATTGCTGTTGCCGCAAGCTACTGCCATGGCAAGTGCTGGAATGAATAAAAGATGCTTGATTGTCATAGTATAAAATTTAAAGGTTTAAAAAAAAAGCCCCTCGAAAGGGGCCTTTTGCTTAGTAGCGATACATATCTGATTTAAACGGCCCGGAAACTTCAACGCCAATATAATCGGCTTGAACGTTACTTAAGGTTTCCAGCTCCACTCCAATTTTTGCAAGGTGCAACATGGCCACCTTCTCGTCGAGGTGCTTTGGCAGTACATAAACGTCGTTTTTGTAATTGCTGTTGTTGCCCCATAGCTCAATCTGAGCAAGGGTTTGATTGGTGAACGAGTTTGACATTACAAAACTCGGGTGACCCATGGCACAACCCAAGTTTACCAAACGACCTTCGGCCAAAACGATGATTTCGTTGCCATTGATCTCATACACATCCACCTGCGGCTTCACGGTATATTTGGTGTGCTTGAAATTGGTATTCAACCAAGCCATGTCGATTTCGTTGTCGAAGTGACCGATATTACATACGATTGTCTTGTCTTTCATCTTCGTGAAATGTTTCTCGCTCACGATGTTGTAGTTACCCGTAGCAGTTACCACGATGTCTACCTTATCGATTACATTTTCGAGTCGCTTCACTTCGAAACCATCCATAGCAGCCTGCAAGGCGCAAATTGGGTCGATTTCAGTTACGATTACGCGGCCCCCTGCGCCACGGAAAGACTCCGCAGTACCTTTTCCTACGTCACCGTAGCCACACACTACGATTACTTTTCCAGCCATCATGATGTCGGTAGCGCGACGAACCGCATCTACTGCTGATTCGCGACAACCGTATTTGTTGTCGAATTTCGACTTGGTAACAGAGTCATTTACATTGATTGCAGGCATCGTCAAAGAACCATCGCGTACGCGCTTGTACAAACGAGCCACGCCTGTGGTGGTTTCTTCCGAGATTCCACGGATACCTTTGGCCAATTCTGGATTGCTATCCAAAACCACATTGGTCAAATCGCCACCATCGTCCAAAATCATATTCAACGGCTGACCGCCTTCAAAGGCGTAGAGGGTTTGCTCGATACACCACTCATACTCTTCTTCGGTCATGCCTTTCCAAGCAAATACTGGAATTCCGGAAGCAGCGATAGCGGCTGCGGCATGGTCTTGCGTAGAGAAAATATTGCAGCTCGACCAGCTCACCTCAGCGCCCAATTCCACGAGGGTTTCGATAAGCACAGCGGTTTGGATGGTCATGTGCAAGCAACCTGCAACACGTGCGCCCTTGAGCGGCTTAGAAACGCCAAATTCTTCACGCAAGGCCATCAAGCCCGGCATTTCGGCTTCCGCCAATTTTATTTCTTTGCGACCCCACTCGGCAAGCGAGATGTCTTTTACTTTGAACTTCTGTCCTGTTTCAATCATGTGATATAAATTCTATGGTTTATCTTTCAAAAGAGTTGCAAAGATAACCTTTTTTT
>Ga0335396_10001964_pt1 | contig 25780 bp, 18 predicted proteins | sample FRY02_FD_205743 | JGI IMG/M metagenome (GOLD analysis project Ga0335396, IMG submission 205743) | Freshwater microbial communities from Lake Fryxell liftoff mats and glacier meltwater in Antarctica - FRY-02 (spades assembly) (version 2) | ecosystem: Environmental > Aquatic > Freshwater > Ice >... | reverse complement strand
GAAGACAGTCCTTTCCGGCAGAAAGGACAGACAGAAGACAGTCCTTTCCGGCAGAAAGGACAGACAGAAGACAGTCCTTTCCGGCAGAAAGGACAGACAGAAGACAGTCCTTTCCGGCAGAAAGGACAGACAGAAGACAGTCCTTTCCGGCAGAAAGGACCTACTTTGGCGTCTCAGCTTTTGGCTTTTCAATCGCTCCAAACATGTGACCGCCGATTGGACCGTGCTGCCATGTACCAGCGTAGCGACCTTCGTAAAACAGAACTCGAGCAGAAAAGCCTTCGCCAAGGCCCGGCAGTGATGCGTTCGTAAGTGTGACCATCGGCGTATCGCCCGCCCATTCCATAGGAACAGCGATTGGCAATTTCGTGTCCAGATTGCCGTATTTGACTCGTGTTAAAAAGATCCACTGGTTTTCGGCGGCTTTGGTGACGCTTTCAATCTCATAACGTTCTTCCTTCGGCGCGCCTTTGCTTTCCTTGCCGTCAATCGTGAATGAACCGACCAGCACGCAATTGGCCATCGATTTCGAAAACGCTTCATCGCGAGTTGCGATTTCCGCTTCCGTGAGATCATCTGCATATCCAGCCCCAGAAAAACCGGCAACCAACAAGAAGACGCAACTGAATATCGCAGATTTTTTCATCACAAAACTCCTTCGAGCAGATTTTGACAGTTCAACGCAACAGCATCATCATATTCTACGAGTTCGCCTGTGATATTAAAACAGTCGGGGATAAACCTGTCAGATTGGACGATTGACTGGTCGCATGTCATGACGGTTTGACACTGCGCAACCGCGGCGAGGGGCACGACCTAAGTCCTCCGATTTTTATGCGTGGTGAGTTTGGCGTGCCGAGTGCGTGACTGGTCGGTGCGGTTATGTGAATGAACTCACAAGCGACGCGGGGAGTACGAACGCCTCAGGTGGCTTGCAAAACAGCATTGCTGAATGTAACGTCCCCGCCAGTGTTCCTGCCGATCGACAACGTGGTATTCAATTCAGGAAATCCATTCATGCACAACACAACACAACACAACACAACACACTGATGAGCAGCTTGGGACTCGTCGATTGTTCTTCGATTCAGGGTTTGGCTTGTGATTCGGTCGAACCAGTCGGTCCAGAAAGGACTACAAAACCGAAGCGATTTCGTTTGGATTGGTTTTCAGTTTTTGGAGGAAAGACGCCGCGCCAACGGCGTAATCGCCGCAGCTATGTGCCTGCTGAGGTTCTTGAACAACGGCAATTGCTGGCTGGCGATCCCATGAGTGAACTCAACACCAAGTTCACCTTGGCGATTGGAATGTCAAATGCAGACATTGATGCGTTTTTCAATGGCGGATCCTCAAGTGCTACCGGAGGTTTGAACGGTGCCTTGGGTGGAGCTGCGGCAAAGTTCAACCAGCTTCCGCTCAACGGCTCGGAAATCGAAGATTCGGCAATCACTGAGGTGAGTTCGCAATTTGGGACTGTAGAGACCAGAGTTGGTTCCTCCATTGATGCGATCAAGGCTGCGAAACCGATTATTGCATTTCCAGACTCCTTGAATATTGGTGTCCCGTATGATTTTCCGATGATGATGATGCCTGGAATGCAGATCGGGAGTCGCGGATATACGTTCGTCAATGCGTTTACCGGTGACTTCTACGGAACGTCCAATTGGATCGTTGAGATTCCAGCATCGACAGGAGTCATGGCATCTCGGCTGTCGATGCAGGGGACGATCAGTCAGACAGACGGGGTTCAATCTTTCAACATTGTGTCGGACTTTACGAAACAACTCCCGGGCGGCAACGTGGGGTATTATATTGAATTTGCGAATCCGGGATCCGGTGAAATATTGAAATTTGGGGCATCCCAAACTTTTGGACAAATCACCACTTTCGCAAACGCTGAAATTGTGGGCGGCGTCACCAATTACTCCAGCTTCGGTGGTTCGGGGAACTTCGGAGACATGACAGCGTCGTTCTCAAAAACCCACATGTATCAGACCGACCGGCTATTTGGCGCAATTGAGTATCAGGCCGGCAATACCAAGGCCTCCGCAGAATTCATGCAGCACACAGGTCCGAATGCAAACGTCACGGTTTCTAAAGCCATGATGTCGTCCATTAACCTGCTGGCCGACCGCGAGAAGTATTTGCAGGTGGGTGCTGGAAGCGTAACAGGAACGGTCTCAGGCCAGGCGATCAATGAGACGTTCGGAACCGCACGGATGAATATGCCAATCAAACGTATTTTCGGGCATGGACCTCAGTGGCTTGACGCATCCTCCACTTGGCACAATGGGATCTATTCTGGATCACCACCGGTACTCTCGTCTGAACCACTGGACATAGGCCTCAAGACTCTCTTCATCTCACATGACAACTACAAAAGCGACATCTGGGGGCAAGTCAACCAGTTCCGGTCTGGTCTCAAATTCACCTATTAAACGCTTAACGTTGCCCCAATAAAACACTCGTGCTGTCAAAGCAGCCGGTTTGGCGAAGTTCGCCAGATCTTGATCAGCGACTGTGTTCGACGTGTTTTCTTATCGTACAAGCTGTTTCGCAGCAGTTATTACTTATCGGACAACACTGGTAATTTGATTTGATGGAGTGGATTAAATGTTACCGGTAATGAGTGCCGCGTTGTGTTTGCTGTTCTGGTTGTTCCCGCAGGGGGCCATCGTTGGTCAAGATCCAGTCGATCCTTTTTTTGCCGAATACAAAAGAACAGGCACTATTATAGTCCCCGGAATAGTCGGAGGGCTTCCGGCAAACTGTTTGCTGGATTCAGGATCAACGATCAGTGCGGTTGATGTGGAATTTGCGTGCAAATTTGGAAAGGTGAGGCGTGGTCATGACGTGAAAGTCGGAACTCCATCCGAAGTGGTTGAAGAACGCACGTATGTAGATATCGAACGCGGTTTTTTGGATTTTCCAAAACAAACCGGAGTAATAAACGCATGCGATATGTCGAATTTCCAAGCAGCTAGTGGAAATCGTGTCGATGCGTTTATTGGGATGGACTACCTACGATCATGCGTGTTTCAATTTCAATCAGGGAAGCCTCGGTTTATACAGAGGGCAAAGTTTTCAAGCGATCCTACAGCTACTTCCCATATATTGAGCAGGCAGGCTCCTGCCTCCCATACGACAGTCGCTATCGATTTGAAGATCCTCGGCCAACGTGAATTTATGATGGATACTGGCTTCAACGACTGTCTCAGTATTTCATCGGATTGGATCAAACGATTGTTGAGGGCTGGCGAGGCGGTGGTACTGCAAGAAATTGTTACTGTCGATGGCTCTGGAGTGAAAAACAAAACCCTCTACGTTATCCGTGAAATTCAGGTTCTAGGGATCAAAATGCGAAATGTGCCGGTTGTCGATTCAGAACTGAATTTGATCGGGCTCGGGCTGATGCGGCACCTGGACTTCTCAGTTGATTTTGAGAACTCCGTTGCCTATGTGTTGCCGTCATCGCGTTCAGTGGAATTGTTCGATGTGGACGCGAGCGGACTGCGTCCTGTATTTCATAGTGACATGGGTCTAATCGTGCGCCACATCGTGCGTGATTCCTCAGCAGAAAAAAACAACATTCAGGCTGGCGATCAACTTCTGAAAATCGACGGTCGCGCCGCTTCCGACCTTGCGTACTGGGAAATCCGCCGATTGCTTTCTCAGGCTGGCAAGACGATTCCACTCAAAGTAAAAAGCGGCGATCAAGTCCGCGACATTCAACTGCCACTTCGCCGCAACTTCGAATACCCGCCAAAATGGAAACCACGTTCTACGGCGGCTGATGATTTCTTAGAGTCCCTGGAGAACGAAGCAAAACCGTAGACTGAGACCGGCAATACAAGTCGGACGGAGACCCGGACAGTGGGGCCATCCAAAATCAATCTGTCCAATACTTTGGATGCCCCCAAAAACTGATACTCTGTTCATCTCACATGAGAACTACAAAAGCGACATCTGGGGGCAAACGGACCAGTTCATGATTCGCCTGAATGTCTCGCCATGGTAAGTCTGCGTGATTTAACGGAGTAAATCGCAACATGCCAATACACACGAATCGACACTATCTGGTGGTCCTAGCGTTCTGCATTCGCTGTTCGGTGGGACTACGCGCGGAGGAACCTCGGGATGCGTTCCGCGAGGGATACGAAAAGTCAGGTTCTATCATAGCCCCTGCGCAGATAATGGATCGAAACGTTACGTGTATCCTTGATACCGGCGCTTCCACTTGCGTGTTGGACACACGTTTTGCGGCGACACTGCAGAAGCCGGTTGGGAAAGAGCAGGCCAGAACCGCCAGCGGCCTGATTACAGTAGAGCGATATGAACGAATCTCACAACGTTTCATGGCTTTTCCGCAAATAACCGGGCCTGCGGTTGCAGTAGATCTATCGGGCTTCAGTGTTACTACTGGAATGCAAATTGACGCGATTCTGGGGATGGATTTTTTGAAACGTTCGGTTTTTCAAATAAGCAACGGGACACCACGATTCCGAAACAGGAATGATCTCGAACGTGACTCCATCAGCACCTCGTATCCAGTGAAAATGATTAGAGGTTTGCCTTACACTGAAGTTGAACTCCCGGTTCTCGGCGACCGGCCATTCCTGATTGATACTGGAGATGCCGACTACTGCGGTATCACGAAGGACTATGCAGATCGATTAATTCGAACACATGATGCGGTGCTTTTGGAGGAGATTCCGACACTGGATGCATCAGGACTCCGAAAGAAAAATCTTTACGTGATCCGAGAGATTCAAGTCTTCGGAATCACCATGCGCGATGTTCCAGCGGGGGAATCGGCGGTAAACGGGATTGGGATGGGACTTATGCGACACCTTGATTTTTCGGTCGATTTCGAGAACTCGGTAGCCTATGTACTTCCGCCCTCCCGTTCAGCGGTTTCGTTCGATCTCGATGCCAGTGGACTGCGGACAGTATTTCAACCTGACCGAGGTCGGATAGTGCGCCGCATCGTGCCTGATTCGCCGGCCGAAAAAAACAAGATCCAGGTAGGCGATCAACTTCTGGAAATTGATGGATGCGTCGCTTCCGAGCTTTCGTTTTGGGAAACATGGGCGTTGCTTTCCCAAGCGGGCAAAACGATTCCGATCAAAGTGAAAAGCGGCGATCAAGTCCGCAACATTCAACTACCGCTTCGCCGCAACTTCGAATACCCGCCAAAATGGAAACCACGGTCCACCAACGCTGATGATTTCTTAAAATCTTTGAAGAATGAAGCAAAACCGTAGACTGACAACTGCAATACAAACCCAACGGGCGAAAACCATGATACGTTTAACTCGTGTCGGTCTTTCCAACGCAGGAACTGATTTCGATGCGGGGATTCCGCAGTACGGGAGCCGTTTTCAAAGTTCGTCAGGCAAAGCTCGATGATCTTCGTCGTCTGTTTTTTGAGGTCTGCATTTGCAGAATGGCACCCTGCGATGATAGGCTGGTCGCATCACTGAGGTGTTACATTGCGTCTATGCGTGCTGTTGCCTGTTGCATTGTTCTGCATTCCGAGGGAGTGACCGATGACTCAATCACGTTCGCGGCGTAGTTTTCTGACGAGTGTGGGGCAAGGTACTTTACTGGCCACGTTAGGGCCTGTAATGCTCGTCGATCTTGGCCTTGCGCCCAAAGCATTTGCTGAAGACCTCGACAGCCAACTTCGCTTCGGCGATCTGGAACCGCTCGTTTGTGAGTTGCAGGATACGCCCGTTGAGCGGCTTCAGGCGAAGCTCGCACAAAAGCTGAAGGGAGGATTGCCGCTCAAGACTCTGGTGGCTGCAGGAGCCCTTGCCAACGCTCGCACGTTCGGCGGCGAAGATTACATCGGATTCCACACCTTCATGGCACTCGGCCCGGCACTGAAAATGTCGGCGTTGATGCCGAAGGGTTCAGAAGCTCTGCCGGTTTTCAAAGTGCTTTATCGTAACAGCAATCGTATTCAGGAATATGGAGGACGAGAATCTGAAACGTTGCACGCGATGTCCGCTTCAACTCCAGTAAACGAAGCAAACACTGCGGCTTTGCATGCTGCGAAATACTTCTACACCGTTTGGGACGATTTCCACGCGACACGCCCATCGGCCCGCTGGCGCTATATGATTTCTTTGGCCCGTGTGACAGCCACCGAATTCGGCAGTCCGGCGGCCGGTCAGGCTGAAGCCCGGGAATTGCTGGGCATTGGTACCTGATACTGCAAACAGGTGGCCCGTCGATGGCTGATACATAATGCGAGCGGCAGGAAAGAGGTTTCCATCGGCGAGGCTTCAGGCCAAGCAACCGTGGGGGACTGACCATGTTGAATGGATGCAGATCTGAGGACCGATCTGCCTGCGTAGTCCGACATGTCCCAGGTCGGATTCCTTCGTCGTGGCGATATCTTTAGTAAACTTAATTCTGCCGCTCGACTAAAAGGCGTATTTTCTGAGCTGCCTGGGCTCCGGTCTCAAAAACGCCGGATGCTTCGAAAACCTTCGGAACCTTGCTATTCTTCGCGGCGTTGGGGGAACTTAATTACCACGCACGGAAAGTCTGCAATGCCGCTTTTTGAGATCGAAACTGACGCCCACATTATGATCGGCTGGGCCAGCAGCCTGGAACAGGCGGAGCATATTGCTCAAAAATACTATCCGGAGGAAAAGGTTCTCCGGATCACCAAGCGTCCTCGTGACATTTGGGTCATCTCGAAACGCTTACTGGGCCTTGAAGGCAAAATTCGGCCGTGTGACGTCGCTCGCGACTGTCTGGCCCGCGCTTCGGGTGACAAGCTGCACGCAATTCGACTGTACATGCTCGATACCGGCGTTGATCTGACTGACGCACAAAAAATCATCGAAGCCAATATGTCTATTGGTTGGTGACAAGTCGAGCTGTTGATAATTGTTTCATCAGCCGCCACGCGCTAGGCGGGTGTTGATTTAGTCTCAACCAAGATCAGTTACGTTTAACCCGACTCGAAGAGGAGGCATGGTAGTCTGGCACCTCCTCTTTGAGTCGGGTTAAACAAGAAGTGTTTCTGGCAACATTAAATCAACAGCCCGCTAGCGTTCGGCGGCTGATGCACTCTAAAAACTGAACACTGAAAACTCAACTTCCCAAATGAACCTGCTCAATACAATCCGCGACCGCTTTGCCGCCGCGCTGTCCGACATGGTCACCGATGTTGCTCCTGTCCTTGAAATGATTCGTCCCGCTCAGGATGCGAAGTTCGGTGACTTCCAGGCGAACTTTGCCATGCCGCTTTCGAAGCAGTTAGGCAAACCGCCGCGTGAGATCGCTCAAATGGCCGTCGATCGGCTGCAGATTTCCGACCTGTGCGACGCCCCGGAAATTGCTGGTCCAGGATTCATCAATCTCCGACTGCGAGATGACTTTCTGGCTCAGCGAATTTCGCATATCGCTGGCGACGATCGACTGGGTGTTCAGCCAACTTCAATGCCGCGAAATGTCGTCGTGGATTTTTCGTCGCCGAACGTCGCAAAGCCGATGCACGTCGGTCATCTGCGCAGCACTGTGATTGGTGATGCGATTTGCAAGACGCTGCGATTTGCGGGGCACAATGTCACCAGCGACAACCATATCGGAGACTGGGGCACTCAGTTTGGCATGATCATCTACGGTTATCGCCACCTGCGCGATGAAGCTGCGTTCAAGAAGGACTCCGTCGGGGAACTTGCGAGGCTCTACAAGCTTGTCAACACGTTGTCGGACTATCAAGGAACCGTGGCGAAACTTGGCGAGCTGGAGCAAACGGCCGCGATGCTCAAGACTCAGCTTGCCGCACAGGAAGCGGCTGCTGGTGGAGATGACAAAGCCGCCAGGAAGCAACTTATTTCAAGCAGGAAACAAGCGGCCACAGCAGAAGATGCGGTGAAGAGTGCCAAAGCGACGATTTCAGCAGTTGAATCTGATGCCAATCTTTTGCAACTGTCGCAGTCTCATCCGGGCATCGCGCGATTGGCTCGTGATGAAACTGCGAAACTTCACGCTGGTGATGCCGAAAACAATCGCCTGTGGAATGAGTTTCTTCCAGACTGCCTTGCGGCGTTGAATCGCATTTATGATCGCCTCGGCATCAAGTTCGATCTGGCCCTTGGTGAAAGCTACTACAATTCGATGCTTGCGAACGTCGTCGCCAGCTTAAAGTCAAAGAATCTGGCTCGCGGAAGCGAAGGAGCCACGTGCGTCTTCATTGAAGGCAACGCCGCTCCGTTTATCGTCCAAAAAACCGACGGCGCATTTACTTATGCGACGACAGATCTTGCGACGATTCAATATCGCCGCGAGACGCTCAATGCGGATGAAATGTTGTACGTGGTCGATAAGCGACAGTCAGAACATTTTCAGCAGCTCTTCGCGACCGCTGCGCTGTGGGGCATGAACGACGCAAAGTTTCAGCACGTGTCGTTTGGCACTGTGATGGGCAAAGACGGCAAGCCGTATAAAACTCGTGCTGGAGATACCGTTGGTCTCGAAAGTCTAATCGATGAAGCGATTACTCGGGCTCGCAAAATCGTCGATGAAAACGACGACCGTCGTGAAACGCCGATGCTTTCATCTGACGAACGCGCCAACGTTGCTGAAATCGTTGGCATTGGCGGTATCAAATACGCCGACCTGCATCACAATCGTGACAGCGATTACATCTTCGATTGGGACAAGATGCTGGCGACTACGGGCGATACAGCGACTTACATGCAATATGCGTACGCTCGAATCTGCGGCATCTTTCGGAAGCTGGAAGTCGATCGCAGCACGCTGCCTGCCAGCGGTTCGACGATTCTACTAGGCACGCCTGAAGAACGCCGATTGGCTCTGCAGTTGCTGATGTTCAGTACAACAATCGACGGCATGTTACAGGAATACCGCCCTCATATCCTGACTGGCTGGCTGTTTGATACCGCCGACGCATTTAGTAAATTCTATGATCGCTGTTCCGTACAGGCCGCAGAATCTGATGAACTCCGCCACAGCCGGCTGATCCTGTGTGATCTCATGGCCCGCGCGCTACGGACCGGTTTGTCGCTGCTTGGCATTCAGGTTACGGATGTAATGTGACGGTTTATGTCTGATGTAAGACGGGTCTCACGCCACCGACCGACTTCGGCAAAAACGTTCGACAATGTGAAATTGGCAATTCGTGTTTGAAGACTCGCCATAACTGTCACGATGATACTGCGTCGTTTCGCACCCGAATCTGTTTTGCTCGTGCGAGCTCCCTTGCGAATTTCGGCTTCTCGACGAGCATTTCGTTCGCTGCGATTGTTCGTCGGTTCGACTTCCGGATGCTCCACAAACACGAACAAACAATCAACGTTATCGACCAACTCTCGCTGAAGAAGTATGAAGGTCGCCACAGGCAACGATGTTGGCTCAATGGAAGGCTGTTGCTTCGCAGCGGCTTTAGCCGTGATCACCTTTTCGTCCCGGCGACTGCACAGCGACTTGATACGTTCCTGAAGTCTAGCAACAACCGCTTTGCATTCCTGGGCATCATTCAGGGAGTCACCCTCGTTCAGAGGTTCATTGACGACCGACGCCGCCACGTTGTCACGCACACACTTCGCATCGTGATAGATCCCGCGGATCGATTTGTAGTGTTGCAGCGTCAGACATGTGGAACGGGTAACAAATCGATCAATTCTCCGAAAACCCAATCGAAAATGGACAGCTACTATCTGACGAGCGACCAGATCGGCCCGAAGCCGGGCTGGTATTCGATCAGTGTGCATCAACTCTACAGTCGAAATAAGGAGTTCGCGTACCTATTTGATTTCCCCAAAGCCGATATGGTTGGGTATTCTATCTACATCTACCACCTGACTCAGCAGGACGTGGATGACTGGAATCGAAAGCATGGGTTTGAGTAATGGCTGATTACATCTATCAATTCAACGGCCAGGAAAGCGGCCCGCTTTCGTTTGTGGAGTTGGCAACGCAACTCGCGGCGAGCGAATTGACAGCGGACACGCTGGTTCGTTCGCAGGATGCGAACGATTGGATGGCAGCCGAAGATGTTCCGGGATTAGTCCGTGCGGCGAAGAAAATTGCAGCGACTTTCCCGGAAACGAACTCAAACGTGGCAACCAGCCAGCCGGTGGTATTGACCGGCATTAATGTCTCGATGGACAACGTTGATAACGCTCAGTGGCTGTCCAACACAACTATTAAGTTCGCGGTGGGAGACCTAACGTACACGAGACGCAGTCAGCACGTCGCAGAACGTTCCGATACCGACGGCACTTTTAACGTGACATCGCAGATTCCGTTGCAGAATCCATGGCCACGAATGAGTTTTTCCTCGGAATTTGCGAGAGCTTATTTCGCGAATGCCTCCGGACTGTCAATTACTGCTCCAAAGTTACAGATTGAAAAGTTTGGACTCGGTTTGATTTTACTGGATTCTGAAGCCATCGGCCCAATTGATGACGCCATGGATGACCCCGTGTTTGTTGTGCCGCAGGAAGACATCGTTTTCTATAAACGTCAAAAACATTTCACTTGCGATCGTCAATGCGACGGAAACAAAAAACGGTTTGCTGCGGCTGCTTACTGGGGCGGCCCGGACAAGAACGTGCCGGGACCACACCATAATTGGGTTGTCGAAATCCTACCGCTGATTGATCGACGTGATCTGGCCGATCGATGGGATCATGGCCAACTGCTCAACTTTCCCTCGAATCAGGCGTTGGCTGAACATCATGTCAAAGTCCTGGCGTGTCCGTCTGACTATACCACCGATGAACGGGGTGATTTGAGTTACGCTCTAGATGGCGGCATCGGTGAATCGACGATCCTGAACGGTGTGCAGGATTGCATCGTTGATCCGTTCAATCAGGTCCTTGATCTGAACGGCAATGGGCAGACATGCCTGGGTTCCGACATTGACGACGGTTCGCCGTCTGATCGAGATGTGTATTTCCACATGGGATTGTTCTTCAACGAGAACTGGGGTTATGAAAATACACCAGGCTACAAGGGCACCAAACGATTTCACACGACCGCCACCGTTGTGGACGGAATGTCGAACACTTTGATGGTGGCAGAAAATGTCCGCACCGGATTTGACCCGAATACGCCGAATTCGAATTGGGCATCGTCTGATTCCCGGCGCACGAAATTTTACTTCAGCAATACCATTTGCAGGGACAATATCTGCGTGGCCAGCGGCATCAATTTGTCGCTGGCGAATAGCGGCGACCATGCGATCAATTCCGGCAGGTTCAGGGCAGAAGATGAATCCCCCTGGCCAAACAGCTTTCATCCCGGCGGCGTCTGTGTTTCTTTCGCCGATGGAAGAGCTCAATTCCTGAACGAACACATTGCAGGCCGCGTCTTCTACAACCTGATGACGCCGCAGGGACTACGACTGGCCAAGTCGCCCCTGGATGGTGGCGTGTTGAGCGACAATGAGTACTGAATCCAGAGCCCGCCGCGATGGTGGTAGATTTATTTCAGGCTTTACAACCAGACAAGCTGTGGCATAATCCCCAACGTGCGATTGATGCACTCGAATATTTCAGTTTAAAAAAATCACGGAGGAACCTCATGGCCACATCAGAAACTCGCCGCCGCAAGCAACTCGAAAAGAAGAAGAAAAAACGCGACAGCAAGCGACATGAGATGACGCTGAAACGCAATATGAGTCTTGCCGAAAAGGTGCTCCTGCGTTCAAAAGCACCGATTATGGAATGCTTGATGACAGATTCGCTGATTGACAGCGGCCTTGGCTATGTCGTGATCGCTCGGCGTTGTTCGGCAGGGGAAGTTCTGATTTCGAATTTTCTGGTAGATCGCTACTGTCTGGGAGTTAAAAACTGTTTCGCCACTTTTATCTCTCCCGGTAAATATGCGGAGATGGTCGAGGGCATGAAAGATCGTGGCTTAGGGCCACGTCGTATCGATGCTGCTTCTGCCTGCCGTTTGGTACAAGACGCAGTGGAGTTTGCCGCTAGCTTCGACTTCAAGCCGCACGCTGACTATCGGTCTGCAAAGTGTATCTTTGGGGACATTGATGCTTCTGCCGGGCAGCAGTTAGTGGAAATGGGCAGAGACGGAAAGCCATTTTATATTTCGGGGCTATTCGAATCGGAAAGCGACAGCTTTGAAATTCTGAGTAAACTGAGTCGCGGAAGTAACGAATCAGCATCCGAGCAGTTGACTCGAATCTCAAATTCAGCGGACAGCCTGGACGATGATGACGGCAACGACGACAACGACGACGACTCAGAATACGAATTTGACGTCGAGGACTCTGATGGAGAAAGCGAAAAGGCTTGAATCTGTCTGAGGCGAGGTTGCAAAAGAACGCATGGCGTGAATTGAAAGGAGAGCAAAAGACCGTCACACTGCGGAACCCGGTGATTTTCATCAACGTCCCTGTAGAAAATGTGACATGCTTTCTCGACTTGCAACGTACACCCTGTTTGGCATCGAAGCGCGGCTGGTCGAAGTCGAAGTTGATATTTCGCCTGGCGCGCTGCCAAAGACGATTCTCGTGGGACTGGCGGAAGCTGCCGTCAAGGAAAGTATTCACCGTATCGAACGCGCGCTGGTCAATAGCGGCTACCGGCGGCCTGATGATCGAGTCGTGATCAATCTTTCTCCTGCAGACTTGCCGAAAGACGCAGCAGCGCTGGATCTTCCAATCGCGCTTGGTCTGTTGACCGCAGACGGTCAGGCGGAACAGGACTTCAGTCGCAAGACAATCTATATTGGTGAGCTCGCACTGGATGGAAGTCTGCGAGCCGTCAAAGGCGTCCTGTCGATGGCGCTCGCCGCGCGAGATTCCGGACATACTCACATTGTTGTGCCAGCCGCCAATGCAATGGAAGCAGCGGTTGTGGAAGGCATTGATGTGATCGCTGTCGGAACACTGGCAGAAGCCGTTGGTTTTTTGACGGCACAGTTGCCGCTGGAACCTGTGGTCTTCAGCTGGGATCACGCTCGCCGGGACTTTGGTCGCTACGACATTGACTACATCGATGTCAAAGGTCAGGAAATGGCAAAACGCGCCGTCACGGTCGCGGCGGCCGGAAGCCACCATTTGTTGATGATCGGTTCACCAGGCACAGGCAAGACACTTTTGTCACAACGGCTTTGTACAATTTTGCCCGAGCTTGAACCGGAAGAAAGTCTTGAAACAACGCGCATCTATAGCGCGGTGGCGCAGTTGGAGCCGGGCCAGCCACTGTTACTGCGACGACCGTTTCGGTCACCTCATCACACGATAAGTGAAGCAGGACTTGTCGGTGGCGGAAGCATCCCACAGCCCGGCGAGATTAGTCTTTCACACAATGGAATTTTATTCCTGGACGAACTGCCGGAATTCAATCGACGAACTTTGGAGGTTCTGAGACAACCACTCGAAGATCAGACCGTCACGATTTCGCGCGCGATGGGAAGCGTGACATTTCCAGCGAGCGTGATGCTTGTGGCCGCCATGAATCCGTGTCCATGTGGATTTCGTGGAGATCCGAAACGCAGTTGTAACTGCACGCCGATGCAGATCGAGCGATATCTAAGTCGCATCAGCGGCCCGTTGCTCGACCGCATTGATATTCACATCGAAGTGCCACCTGTGCCGTTTCGGGAACTGTCGGATACGACCGAAGGCACGTCGAGCGAAACAATGAGAGAGATGGTTGTCGTCGCCAGGAAACGCCAGTCCGCGAGATTCGAGGGAAATTCGACGCGCGTCAATGGCAAGATGAAGCCACCGCAGATTCGCAAATACTGCAAGCTGCAACCGGATGCAGAAGCGCTGCTGCAGCACGCGATGGAAGAAATGGGACTCTCCGCCCGCGCTCACGACAAAATCCTGCGCGTCAGTCGCACGATCGCGGACCTTGAAGACGCCGCCGAAATTGCTGCTGTCCACTTGAGCGAAGCGATCAACTACCGCACTTTGGATCGAAACTACTGGCAGCAGTAACAACATACTTTTTGTCAACTCGTATTTGCTGCTGGAGCCTGCGATGAATGCGAAATCGAAGACGCAGCGAGTCCAGCGGCCATTGTGATCTTTCGACCAGAACAGATTGTCAGCGTTTTCGTACCAGTATTCGCGTGTCGCCGCCTGACCATTCAAGGTGATCGTATCGCAACATCGACGATTGCGACAATCGTATTCATAGCTTGTAACGGCCAATTGCACGGCTCCGGCTACGATGCGTCAACAAAGTAGCCTGACCCCTGAGACTTCGCTTGTTTTCGCTTCCCATGAAGTGCGGCACCTTAGTGCCGCCTTCACTTGCGGCGTTGCCGCCCTTGACTTCTGCGTTCATGAGTCTGCAGACGTCATCGACAGGTAATGCATACCCACGCGAAGGCGGCTTCACCGCATTGGAAAGCGCCACTGATGTGCCGCACTCCAGGTTCGCTCACGATCGCAATACCTCGTACTCCCGTTTTCGGTTCCGGCCACCTTTTGTCGCTTCCGCATGCCACCTTTTGTCGCTTCCGCAAAGTCACTGGCTTGCAGTTGCAGTTCGACCGTAGTCGATGACTCGGAATTGATGCTTCGCTGCTGTCCGGCGTGCTTTGGTGGCAAATCTTAGTGCCGGAAACGCCAAAGAATGCTCATATTGTGCGGCGATTTTCGTATCAAAGATTTTCCGAAGATTCCGTTCGTGCTGGGGCAGGTGCGCGAAAATGCGTGCGACGGAAAACAAACCCACGGGGGTAACTACTTCCGCGATGACTCGTTGATTAGACTCCGCGTCCCAGTTCTATTGCGTAGATCTGCAAAAGCTCCAAGTGGGAAGGATCCGAAGTCGCCAAAAAGAACACTTTGTGCTCCAAATTCAGGCCAACAATGCTGAAACTCGAAAACATCAAACCCGGACTGCCGCTTGACGGACTGGAACCATCGGTGGTGGCGACGGTGGCGGCTGTCGTGCCAATTGGGGATGGAGCGGTTACAGTTTTCTATCGCACGCCCGATGGCACCACGAAAGAACGCCTGCTGGGTCGGGGAGACGAAGCCAGTCTCAGCATCGCCACAGTTGAACGCCCGTGGTCGTTTGACGGAGACGGCGAAGCATTCCAGCTCACGTGCGAAGCCAAACGATTCGATCTGGCATTCCTGTTTGACCCGATGATGGCGGTTCACACTTCAAATGTGGAACCGTTGCCGCACCAGATCACTGCCGTATACGAATCGATGCTTCCTCGGCAGCCACTGCGATTTGTATTGGCGGACGATCCGGGAGCTGGCAAGACCATCATGGCGGGCCTCTACATTCGTGAGCTGATCATGCGCGCGGATGCGAAGCGCGTTTTGATTGTCGCCCCTGGCAGTCTGGTCGAACAATGGCGTGACGAAATGTCCGAAAAATTCGGCCTCGATTTTCACGTGTACACGCCGAGTCTCGATCAGGCGTCTCCCAGTGGAAATGCGTTTGAAGACTTCAATCAGCTGATTGTGCGGTTGGACCAGATGGCTCGAGGTGAAGAGGAAACATCGCAAGGAAGGCAACCCGGTCCACTGCAAGCCAAATTGCTTGAATCCGGATGGGACCTGGTGGTTTTTGACGAAGCACACAAACTGGCCGCCCACTACTATGGATCAAAGCTCGAAAAAACAGGTCGCTTTCGATTCGCAGAACGCATCGGTGGCGAAACCCGCCATCTGTTGTTGATGACGGCGACACCGCACAACGGCAAGGAAGAAGATTTCCAATTGTTCCTGTCGCTGCTCGACTCTGATCGCTTCTACGGAAAATTCCGAGACGGCGTTCACAAGGTTGATGCATCGGACCTGATGCGACGCATGGTCAAGGAAGAGCTGGTCAAATTTGACAACACACCGCTGTTCCCCGAACGCAAAGCGTACACGGTCAATTACACGCTGTCCGATCTGGAAGCCGCTCTCTACGAGTCCGTCACTGACTACGTGAAGACGGAAATGGGTAAGGCTGACCAACTTCAGGGTTCCCGAAAAGGGTCGGTCGGTTTCGCGCTCACTGCCCTTCAGAGACGCCTTGCATCCAGTCCGGAAGCCATCTACCAGTCCCTGCGAAGACGTAAAGAACGGCTTCAAAGCCGCGTCCGCGATGAAAAGCTGGGCATTCGCGGACGGCAGGCATTGTCCGCCACTGCTGTGGAGGTCCCGGAAGACGACGATGACCTGAATGCGGACGAACAGGAACATCTGGAGGAAGAACTCATCGACGACGCCACGGCGGCCAGCACAGTGGCCGAACTGGAATCTGAAATCATCATCCTTCAGGGGCTGGAAGAACGAGCGAAGGCGGTTGTCGCATCAGGCCTGGACCGCAAATGGGATGAACTCTCAAAGATCCTGCAGAACACCCCGGAACTGCGGAACGAAGCCGGGCGACACCGCAAGCTGATCATTTTCTCGGAACATCGCGACACCCTGAATTACCTGCACGACAAGATCGCCGGTGTGCTGGGCAGTGACGAGTCCATTGTGACGATTCACGGCGGCACACACCGCGATGAACGACGACGCATACAAGCGGCCTTCCGTTCCGATCCGGATATCCGAGTTCTGGTGGCGACTGATGCGGCCGGGGAAGGTGTCAATCTTCAGTGTGCCAACCTGATGGTCAACTACGACCTGCCATGGAATCCCAATCGACTGGAACAGCGATTCGGGCGCATTCACCGTATCGGGCAAACGGAAGTCTGCCACCTTTGGAACTTAGTCGCCAAAGAGACGCGAGAAGGAGACGTCTATCACAGACTGCTGCAGAAACTGGAAGTCGAAAGCGAGTCACTGAAGGGGCGAGTCTTCGATATTCTCGGTGAAGTGTTCGAAGAAACCAGCCTGAAGGATTTGCTGATGCAAGCGATCCGCTACGGTGACATGCCGGAAGTGCGCGAACGCTTGAATCGCAAGATCGATACAGTCCTGGATCATGACCATCTCAAGTCACTGCTGAACAGAAATGCTTTGGCACAGGAAACCATGAGCGCCGAGCGGCTGTATGCGGTCAAGGAAGAAATGGAGAAAGCCGAAGCCCGGCGACTGCAGCCGTTTTTCGTACGGTCGTTCTTCCTGAAAGCATTTGAACAGCTGGAGGGATCCATTTACCCGCGAGAATTGGGACGCTTCGAAATCACGCATGTACCGACGTCCATTCGGGAACGCGACCGTCGCATCACCGGCCGCAACCGCCGCGAACAGGAACCCGTCCTGAAACGCTACGAACGAGTTTGCTTCGAGAAGGAAGGGATGCAGCCCACAGAAAAGGCTGGTTTGCCGCGAGCCGTTCTGATGCATCCGGGCCACCCGTTGATGCTCTCAATCACAGATATTCTGCTGGAACAGAATGCCAATCTGTTGCGACGAGGTTCACTGCTACTGGATCCTGCAGACGAAGGTACCGAGCCGTGGCTCATGTTTCTGCTGACACATGAGGTCAAGTCCGGCGATGGCCTTGTTCTGTCGAAGAGGATGCAATTCATGCGAGTCGACCCGGACGGCAAAACGTCATTTGCAGGATGGGCACCGCACCTGGATTTGGAACCGATTCCGGCCTCAGAACGAACACTGCTGGCTGATGTTCTTGATGCCTCCTGGATTCAGGCAGAGCAGGAACAGCGGGCGGTCGCTTTGGCCGCCTGTACACTGGTCCCGGATCACTTTCGCGAAGTCTCCGAGCGCCGCATCAATCACGTTGATAAAACGCTGGCGGCTGTTCATGAGCGACTCAACAAGGAAATCGCGTTCTGGTCCGATCGCTGGATCAAACTGAAAGAAGATCTGGAAGCTGGCAGAGATGTCCGACTGAACGTTGAGAATGCTCGCCGTACTGTGACCGACCTGGAAGGCCGACTGGAAAATCGCCGACGAGAACTTCAGTCAATGCGTCACGTTGTCAACGGCACACCGATCGTCCTCGGCGGCGCTTTGGTCATTCCGGCGGGGCTGATGGGCCAGCGTCGTGGTGATGAACCCCTTGATCCAGTCGCCGCCACCTTTGCGTCTGACGCTGCCGCCCGCAGTCGCATCGAAAAGCTCGCAATGGACGCCGTGCGTGTAGCCGAAGAATCCGTAGGCTGCCATGTGACTGACTTCTCCAGAGAAAAGTGCGGCTGGGATCTGACGTCTCAGCCACCCGCGATCGACAAGGAGTTGCCATTGCCGCGCCACATTGAAGTCAAAGGCCGCATCAAAGGGGCATCGACCGTCACGATTACTCGCAACGAAATGCTTTATGCGTTCAATCAGGGCGACAAGTTCGTCTTGGCGATTGTGCTAGTTAGTGAGGACGACAGCACAGAAGGGCCGTACTACATTCGCCGCCCGTTCGATCAGGAACCAGGCTGGGGCGTCTCGTCCATCAACTTCAACCTGAGTGACTTATTGCAGAAATCGGAGGCAAAATGATTCGGATCGATCAACTTGCCATGGCGAACTTTCGCTGCTTTTCTGAATGCCAAATCGCGTTCCATCGAAATCTCACGATCCTCGTGGCCCGTAACGGTAAGGGGAAGACAGCGATTCTCGATGCAATCGCCGGATCCTTCGCCCCTTTCTTGAATGTCCTGGTCCATAAGAAGCAGTCAAAAGGTTTCATGCTGGCGGACTTGCGAGTTTCGTTCCGTGACGAAGTCGCCATCGGCAATCCATTGCAGGAATTCGGGCCGCTTGAAACTGGTGAAATGGTATCTGCCAACTTTGTCTCAGTGCTTACAGAGGCCAGTCTGCAGAATACCCCATTGGTTTGGGAGTTCCACGGAGACTTGCGAGACACGAAACTTTCATCAAGACGATCTTGGTCTCGCCCGCTGACAGATTTGGCAAAAGATCTGGAATCTCAGATCATCGACACCACAATTGCACCACTGAGTGAACCTCTACCTCTGATTGCGAATTTTCGTGCAGGGCGACAGCTTTCGCCAAACATTAAGATTCGTTCAGCGCCCGGTAACCCGGCCGATGATCGCTTCCGTGGTTACATTGGTGCACTGGATTGTGGTTCAAATTACGGGACGTTTATCGACTGGTACATGACGATGTTTCGAACGCTTGGTCGTCTGAGCATCGAAGAAACGAGTCTCGCCAAAGACGTCACGTCTCGCTATCAGCCAGCGGGTCTATTGGCGGCCGTCAACAAAGCGGTTGACACGGTTCTCCAGGCGGAAACAGGTTGGCATGGACTACATTTCGATAAGGGTACTTCTCAACTCATGCTTCGTCATTCGCGACATGGGCGTCTGCCACTTGGATTTCAGAGTGACGGTATTCGAAACACCGTGGCCATGGTCGCAGATATTGCTCACCGTTGCGCACGGTTGAACCCTCAGTTTGGCGAAGACGCTCCGAGTGAAACGCCGGGTATTTTGATGATTGATGAAGTTGACCTTCATCTGCATCCGGAATGGCAGCAGTCCATCATCGGTGCCCTTCAATCGGCATTCCCTAAACTTCAGATGATCGTCAGCACGCATAGCCCGCAGGTGATTTCTACTGTAGATGCCGAATCAATTCGCATCCTTAGTTCTACAGACAGTCAAGCTCTCACACCCGCGCCGGCTTATCAAACTCGGGGCGTTCGAAGTTCGGATGTCCTGTCGGCGATTATGGGTGTGGATCCGGTGCCAAGTGTTCCGGAAGCACAATTGCTTTCGGAATACAGAGCGATGATCGAGAGCGGTGCCGGAAGCACGCTAGCGGCCGTGGAGGTTAAGACCAAGTTGATCTCTCATTTCGGCCAATATCATCCAATGATGCTCGATTGTGAACGCCTGCTTCGGTTTACCGACTTCAAGCGTCGACGACTTTCCTCGGGGGCCACCAATGAGGAAACTTGACAGGCAGAGCGTAGCAGCACCACCATGTCTGGAACAGTATCGACAGGGAGCCAACAACTGGGGTGACGTCACTTGGGAACACAAAACGGAGATTCGACAGCATCTGGAACACATGCAGGGGCGGCGGTGCGCTTATTGCGAATGTTGTCTCGATACGTTCGGGCAGCACATTGAGCACTTTCGACGGAAGCACATCCATCCGCAATTAACTTTTGCATGGAGTAACCTGTTTTGGTCATGTGACTGCTCAAACAGGTGCGGCCACTATAAAGATCATGGTGCCGGAGCATACTCGCCTGACGACTTGATCGACCCGACAGTTGACGAGCCGGAAGACTACTTCCGTTTTTTCACGGACGGAACAATTCGAGTCAGGCTACCAGATTTGAATGACGCTCAGAAGCATCGGGCCAATGAAACGCTGCGTGTGTTCAATCTCTGTCACGAGTCGGGCCCGCTTCGAGATATCCGGATGACGTACTGTGCCGGATACGCGACAATGGGCCAAGAAATTGCTGAACTTGCAAGAGTATCAGATTCCGACGATGAGATTCTGATGTCGTTCCTTGAAGAAGAGCTGGAGAGAATTCGTGGACTTCCTTTTGAGACGGCGATTAAGCACACTTTGCTGTCTTGGTGATACTGAGTAGATGAAACAAATGACCGACCAAATAATCTCACCGAAAAAGCTCATCGAAGTCGCGCTCCCGCTTGATGCGATTAACGCTGCTTGCGCAAGAGAGAAGTCGATTCGACATGGGCATCCCAGCACACTGCATTTGTGGTGGGCAAGGCGACCTTTGGCGGCGGCGCGGGCGGTGATTTTTTCGCAGTTGGTCAATGATCCCGAGGATCTGTGGCGTTGTCAGAATCCAAGCGTTGAGCCGAACAAACAGGTCAGAGGTCACTGGACGAAGGCACGAGCAAAGCTGTTCACACTGATTGAGGAACTCGTGCTTTGGGAAAACACAACTAACGAGGAAGTGCTGAACAAAGCACGTGAAGAAATTCGTAAATCATGGCGCGAGGTTTGTGGACTCAACAAGAACCATCCGCAGGCGGCTGATTTGTTTGATCCGGATAAGATGCCGGGGCTGCACGATCCGTTTGCCGGCGGCGGTTCGATCCCGTTGGAAGCTCAGCGTCTCGGATTGGATGCCTACGCCAGTGACCTGAACCCCGTGGCGGTGCTGATCAACAAGGCCATGATCGAAATTCCTCCGAAGTTCGCTGGACGCCCGCCGGTCAATCCAGAAGTCCGCGATCAAAAGAGCCTTCTTGAGCGACAATGGATTGGTGCAAATGGACTAGCCGAAGACGTAAGACGCTATGGTCAGTGGATACGCAATGTAGCATTCCAGAGAATAGGGCATCTTTATCCGCATATTCAAGTCTCGGAAGGTCTCGTAAATGAACGGCAAGATCTCATCAATTATAAAGGTAAGAACGTTACTGTGATTGCCTGGTTATGGGCTCGAACCGTGAAGAGTCCAAACCCGGCATTCTCACACGTTGATGTTCCCCTCGCCAGCACGTTCATATTGAGTAGTAAGCCAAACATGGAGGCGTACGTCGAGCCGATTGTCGAGGGAGATGCGTACCGATTCGATGTTAGAATGGGAAAGGGATCCTTGGAGGCGAAGGCAGGTACGTCATTTGGACGCCAAAAGGGGTTCCGCTGCCTAATGTCGCAGGCACCCATCGAGTATGACTACATTCGCAGCGAGGCATTGCAAGGGCGAATGGGTCAAAAACTATTGGCAGTCATTGCTGAAGGATCAAACGGAAGGCTCTATTTCTCGCCGACAAGAGAGATGGAAGACCTCGCAGCAACGGCACGTCCAAGTTGGTCACCTGACTTGAAAATTCCGGATCAAGCGCTCGGATTTCGTGTACAGCTCTATGGCATGAGGACCTTTGGCGAATTGTTTACATCTCGGCAGTTGGTAGCACTGTCAACTTTTAGCAATCTTGTGACAGAGGTCAGAGAGAGAATTCGAATTGATGCAGTGGCTGCGGGGTTGGCTGACGACGATATTCCGTTGTCGCTTGGTGGAACTGGTGCACTTTCCTACGCACAGGCAATCAGTACCTACTTAGCGTTTGCTGTCGATAAGACAGCAGAAGGCAGTTCCGTAATCTGTACATGGAGTTCATTGCCAACCAAACTGCACGTTGTCAGCACATTTGGTCGGCAGGCATTGCCAATGACATGGGATTATGCGGAAGCAAATATCTTCGCTGAGTCCTCGGGTAATTTCCTGCGGATGTGCGAATTGACAGCGAATGCGATCGATCGCCAGTCGCCCGTTCACACAGGTGAGTCGGGGGCTGATCAGGCAGACGCAGCAGCATTAGTGCTGCCCGCGAGGTTTGTTTCAACTGATCCTCCTTACTACGACAACATCGGCTATGCAGATCTTTCAGATTTCTTTTATGTGTGGCTCCGGAATTCACTTCGTGACGTGTTCCCAGAACTGTTCGCGACCATGGCTGTGCCGAAGGTGGATGAATTAATTGCAACGCCGTTTCGGCATGAAACGAAAGATAAGGCGGAGCAATTTTTCTTGAGTGGCATGACTAAGGTAATGCGCAACCTTGCAACCCATGCTCATCCGGGTGCACCCATTACAATCTATTACGCTTTCAAGCAATCGGATACGGAAAGCGACGGCACAAACAGCACAGGATGGGAGACTTTTCTGGATGCAGTAAATGCCGCGGGGCTTGCTTTGACTGGAACATGGCCGATGCGAACCGAAAGAGCAGGTGGATTTCGGAACAAAGGCCAAAATGCACTGGCATCATCAATTATCCTCGTTTGCCGGCCAAGGCCCTCAGATGCGTCAACGATATCACGTCGCCAGTTTATTCGTGACCTCAACGCCACGCTGCCGTTGGCTCTCGATGCGATGACTCGCGAAAGCGAAGACTTACATTCGCCGGTCGCGCCCGTGGATCTTTCACAAGCAATCATCGGACCCGGGATGGCGGTGTTTTCTAAGTACAGCGCCGTGCTCGAAGCGGACGGTTCGCCCATGTCTGTCCGCACCGCCCTTCAACTCATCAATCGATTCCTTGCCGAAGATGACTTTGATGCCGACACTCAGTTCTGTCTCCACTGGTTCGAACAGTATAAATGGGAATCCGGCAAGTTCGGCGAGGCTGACGTGCTGGCGCGTGCCAAGGGTACGAGTGTCGATGGTGTCAAACAAGCAGGAGTGCTGGCCTCAGCGAGTGGCAGCGTGCGTCTGCTGAAGTGGTCCGAATATCCCACCGACTGGGATCCAGGCAGCGATTCCCGCCTTCCGGTTTGGGAAACTCTGCACCAACTCATTCGTGTGTTCAGCACGGAAGGTGAATCCAAAGCCGGAGCAATTCTTGCCGCAGTGCAATCACAAACCGAAGCCGCTCGGCAACTTGCCTACCGACTCTACACACTCTGCGAACGCGCCAACCTCGCCGAAGACGCCCGAGCTTACAACGAATTAATTACCTCATGGTCCGGCATTGAATCGGCAGCGACGCGGGCACCAATCCAAAAACAGGGAGAACTCTTCTGATGAGCGATCAATCTGAAGCGGCAATTCGATCGGGTAAGGCGATCTTACTGAAAACGGCGACACCCGATTTTCTGGAATTTGTGGGGAACGGAAAACGCTATGCGGTCCCTCCATATCAGCGTGATTATTCCTGGGACGAAGAGCACTGGGACGACCTCTGGAATGACATATTGGCCCTGCGTGATGACGTCGCCAGTCGTCATTACATGGGAGCGATTGTCGTGCAGGCAAAATCGGACCGTGAGTTCCTGGTGATTGACGGCCAGCAACGATTGGCAACGCTCAGTATCTTGGCGCTTGTCATCATTGGAAAACTCAAGCACTTGGCCGAGACGAACGTAGATAAGGACAACAACCTGCAGCGAAGTGCTGGCTTGAGAGGACGATTCATAGGGGAAAAAGATCCGGCTTCGCTGATTGAAAGCAGCAAGCTCACGTTGAATTCAACAGACGATCCATTCTATCAAGACTATTTGGTCCAACTTCGCACGCCTCGAAACCCTCGGGGAATGCCAAAATCCAACAGACAAATGTGGAAATGTTTTCAGTGGTTTTCGAAGCGAATCGATGGCATTGAAGAATATAAGCGAAATGGTGAGCAATTGGCGCACCTGCTCAACGAGGTCGTCGCCCGCAGATTGCTGTTCATCCTGATTACGGTCGATGACGAACTGAACGCATACACCGTTTTCGAAACACTGAACGCACGTGGCCTCGAATTGTCTGCCACGGATTTGCTGAAGAACTATTTGTTCTCACGGATTCGAGTCGCTGCGGATCTGGAAGCACTCCAGCGACGTTGGTTACGGCTGATTCAGACCGTTTCGCAGGAGTCGTTTCCTGAATTCCTTCGTTACCACCTGTTGTGCGAGCAGCCAAAAGTCCGTTCGAATCGTTTGTTCAAACTGGTCCGCGACAAAGTAACCACGCCGGAACACGTATTTGACCTGATGGACGCACTCGAAGGGCGCAGTGAGCTGTATGCAGCTTTGACCGACCCAACTCACGAATACTGGATTGAATTGTCAAATGCGAAGCCACTGATTCGAGAGCGAGTACTTCTTCGCAGCCAACAGACGATGCCTATGCTGTTTGCTGCATGGGAGAAATTTGAGCCTGACGATTTCATCAAGTTACTGAAGCTGTCCAATGTCCTGACGTTCCGGTTTACTACGGTCAGTAATCTGAACACAAACGAACTCGAGCCAGCCTATCACAAAGCGGCGAAAGCAATACTTGATGGCTCTGCAGCGGCCCCAAAAGATGTATTCAAGCTCTTAAAGGGGATTTATGTCGAAGACAAAATCTTCCGCCAGAATTTTGAAAACCTTGAGCTTCGTACTTCAGGTCCCGGAAAGAAACTCGCCAAGTACATCCTTTGCCGGATTGAGGGTGAAATGTCCAGCACTGATGTCGACTTCGAGACTGACTCATCCACGATCGAACACGTTTTTCCGGAGAATCCCGCTGAGATCTGGACGCAAATCATTTCCGAACAGGATTGGGCGAAACTGATATACAGACTCGGTAATCTCACACTGTTGGAACCTCGCGCGAATCGTTCAATCGGGAATGGACTGATCGGTGAAAAGCTGGAAGCATTTCGAACCAGCCGTTATGCGATGACCCGGAGGATTGCTGATGAATCTCCACAGGAATGGAACGCATCGCAGATTGAGCGTCGGCAAAACTGGCTGGCGAGCCGAGCCGAACACTTGTGGAGATCGGACTTCGATCAATAGTAGGCAACAAAAGCAGTATCGACGACCGGGACTGATTTCCCTGGTAAGCGGTGGTGGTGGCACGGGAAGTCAGGATTTACACGAAGATTGGGCGACACCAAATGACAATGAAGCCATGGCGAGAGATTGCCGTTCCACATCGAGACGTGCTGGAAGGCACGTTTCAACAGTCGGAATTCGCAGCAGATATCACGGCAGTGCATACTGGCAAGGCCACGGCCGAATACCAGGATCCTGCCGCATTCTTTGATCGAACGTACATTACGGAAGGCATGCGACTTCTGTTGACTCAGGTCGCTCAGCGACTGGCAGGGAATGGCGGTGAACCTGTAATTCAGCTCCAAACGGCTTTCGGTGGTGGCAAGACGCATACCATGCTGGCTGTCTATCACTTGGCAACTCGCATGTGCTCGCTGGATGAACTGCCCGGCATTCCGTCTCTGCTTGATCAGGCGGGATTGATGGATGTCCCAAAATCGCGAGTCGCCGTGATCGACGGGACAAACCTGTCACCCGGGCAACCGTGGAAACATGGGAAGAAATCCATCAACACGCTCTGGGGCGAACTTGGATGGCAACTCGGCGGCGAACCCGGTTACAAGCTGCTGAAAGAATCGGACGAAAACGGCACGTCACCGGGAAAAGAAATCCTCCGACAGTTGC
>Ga0335396_10001960_pt1 | contig 25834 bp, 25 predicted proteins | sample FRY02_FD_205743 | JGI IMG/M metagenome (GOLD analysis project Ga0335396, IMG submission 205743) | Freshwater microbial communities from Lake Fryxell liftoff mats and glacier meltwater in Antarctica - FRY-02 (spades assembly) (version 2) | ecosystem: Environmental > Aquatic > Freshwater > Ice >... | reverse complement strand
CTTGAAAATGTACAACTAACACTTGCCGAGTCTGATTGGGATTTTAATAAGACAACCTTGTTACCATTAAAGTCCTCAGAGATTTTATTGATAATTCCACTGATCTCAATAATTTTCGATTCACCTTCTTTATCTAAATACTTTTCATTTGCTTTTTCAGGATCAGCTAGGTACTCGCTTACAATTTGAGTTGAGCTAAGTGTGAAATCGGTTCCAGATGCCTGAACATCTCTATGTGGCATATTGAACATATAATAGACTATGCTACCACCTATTACTACTATTAGCCCAACAGATAAAAGTGCAATCTTTACAATTTTTCGTCTCTTCATAATCGGATCAAGTTTTGTTATTTAGACGCAACTTTTTTTATTACCTGACAAAAAATCAAAAAGTATTTTCCGAATTAGTAATTTCTTGCGCAAAGCTGGATTATAAAATATTCAGCTAAAGGAATGATGGCAACTTATTTGATTTTTTTTACAGCGACACCGCCTATTTCAATAAATTTTCTTGGTTTTATATAACCGGCTGTATATAAAATGGGGTTGCCGTTTTTATTTAAATAAATTAGAGTTGGGTAGCCTCTGATTTGATATTTGGCTGCTAAAACAGCACCATCACCTTCTTCTCCATTTAATGAAACATTAATAAAAGTACGATTGTAGAAATCAGCTGACTTTTGATTAGAGAACGTATTCATTTTCATCAACTTACATGATACACACCAGCTTGCGTATATATCCAAAAAAATAGGTTTGTTTTCTTTTCTTGCTTTCTGAATAGCTTCTTTCCAGGATCCTTTAAAAAAGACAATCCCTTTCTGATTTGTAGCCTCTGCTTCTTGTGCTTTGGATAAAGTAATTTGCAGGAGCAGAGTTAGTATGAGAATAATATGTTTCAGAGCAGTTTTTTTATACTAATGAAGGTTTTTTATGATTTTTTCTTTCAATGCTTCATTTTTTATTAGAGGAGCGCTCTCCGAATTATATATTAGTTCATGTAGTAAATCATCTATAATTAAGCTTTTTTTCTTGTAATATAAGCACACAACACACATTCTATTATGAATTTTTAACTGTAAGTTTTCTTTAACTGAAAGACCAATTAGTGATTTTTTTTCAATTAAGGATGTTGCTTTTTTACATGAAAGCATTAACATATTCGCTATCCTTCCCATTACATTATTTTCTAAACCTATTAATATCTAAGCATTTTCTGAGCTGTAATTTTGCTCTGTGTAAAATCTGCCAAAAATTAGATGCTGTAATTTCCAATTCCTGACAAATTACTTCACCTTTCTTTTCTTCTAAGTATTTTAATTGCAAAGCTGCATTCCATTTGGCTGGAAGGTTCTTCATACAACTCTCTAAAACACTTTTAAATTCATGGTCATCTAGTAGATGTATTTCCTCATCTGGCCAATTTCGAGGAATCTCTTCTTTTAACCACCCATCATCTTTATTGAAAAAAATATTCATTATTTTTTCACTATAATCATCCTTTCTATTAGATAAAACCGGATTGCGATAAATCTTTCTGAAATGTTCTGCGATCTTATTATTTAATATGGCAAATAGCCAGGTCTTTGGATCACTTTTACCTTCAAATTGTTAAATTGACTTAAAGGCTGATAAAAATCTGTCCTGAACTAAATCTTCAGAGCTTTCTTTATCACCGGTTTTATAAAAAACCCATGAATACATTTTATCAGAATATAAAGCTACCCAAGTCTTTAACGTTTCCTCACCGCTTGAAAAGCTCATATTTTTGTTTCAAATGCAATTTTATTTATTAAAACTCTTAAGAAACTAAAATAGTTTATCTTTTCAAATTATCTAAAATACATAATTGGTATTTTTAATAATGAGGCTTATTAACTGGGGAATGTTAAGAAGCATCCTGAAGTTATAAAAATCATAAACCCCTTCCAGTAATCTGGAACGGGGCTTTTTGATTCTCACTAAACTAATTACTCTTTAACTAACTGTTTTACATACGACACTTTATTCTGGTTTATAGAAATATAATATATTCCATTTTCAGGTAATGATATCTGCTTCATGTAAGAACCATTAAAATTGGCAACCTCATCCGTAAATATTTGCTTCATATCGCTATTCAGAATCCTTACTCTTATGGGGCCTTTGCTATCTAAATTGAACGAGATTCCAATCTTACCATTTGAAAAATTAGGGAATAAAGTCATATCCTTTATATCCAAGAGCTTGTCGGCATTCTCAATACCAATTATGGTTTTCAGCTGATCTTCTTCTGCATCACTCAGACGGATATTCATCCTGCTGGATATTCCGTTCTTATCAGTAGAATTATAACTAAATGAAGAGGAATTATTCCTGTTCCTCATGCCGGTAAATTCGCTTCTTTCAAATTCAAATGCCATAGGTGGAGCCGGGTGCATTGGCATCCCTGGAGGACGGGGTGCCCGTGGTGGTGTCATATTACGGTGCATAGTGATTATCCTTTTTCTTAAATTACTATCCAATCCATTCATTTGAAACCTGAACTCTTTCATAAGAGTATCAGTATTCAAGTCAAATGACATACTGTCGCCTTTAAACTTAAATACATGAAATCCATCCGGCATTTTATTATTGAGATTAAATTCAAACTCTCCCATTTCGTTATTGTCCCAATGCAAGACATGCGGGACGTCACCTTTGCGGCTAATGATGATCTCTTGTTTATTTCCAGATCCAGGTTTAACAATTATTCGTTTTTCATTCCGCCCACCCGAGCCTTTCATCCCACTTTCCATATCCTTGAACTGTTGCCTTAAACGAATTCTTTCTTGCTGATCTGCAGCGCTTAATTTTTTACCATTGATTATTGTGTCCCCATTTTTAATAATTATGCTTTGGCTGATCCTTTTTTCTTCCTGTGCCTTCACAGAAGTACCTGAGCTTAAAACGATTAGAGTAATAAATCCCATTAACATTAGGTGTGGATTGAGTATGAACCTTTTCATATTTGCTTTGTTTTAAATTTAGTTTTTAAAATGTTGCTATTTAAGCGAGCCGGTTTGCTGAATCAAATGTAAATAGCTGATTGAGTGGATTATGTTAATGCTTTGTTAAAATATGTTAAAACTATATTGACAAAGAGTGTGTTGTGTATTTTTGTTTCAGGATGAAGAGTAAAAGCATCAGTTTAATAATTGGATTAATGGCCATCGCCTTGTTAGGAGTAATGGGAATGCAATGGTATTTTTTCAGGCAGTCTTACCAACTTCAATCACGCTTGTTTGATCAATCCGTGCATGAAGCATTGAACAATGTGATTGAACGGCTTGCCAAAATAGATGCTAATAATTTTCTTGAAAAGAAGGCAGAGTTTATCAGTCTTCCTGCACCTGTAATTATTGAAAGGACACCAGTATATGTGACTGCCCCTATAAAACCTGTCAGGATAAAGCGAAGGATACCAAGGATGTCTGACGAAAATTATATGCTGGTTCAGCAAAGAAAGGCGGATAGTATATTTATGATTAGGGACAGTCTGATGAGAGCCAGATATCCAAATGTTCTTTCATTTAATGATGCAGTTTCAGCGTCTGAGCTAAAAGATCTTCAATATAACCTGCGAGTAGATGTCTTTCAGGTGGAGGATGCATTTGGTCAGATCCATGAGCAAACGCGAAGAACTATTTCCAAAGCAACAAAAGACCACCCTCAAATTAATGCTGTAATAAATGGAACCGCCTTGGGTATATTGCCTGATTCTGTGACTCAATATATCGTATTTGACCCAGTTGAGGGAGCATTTCTGCGCACCATTCCAAGACCAAGATTAAGAAATCTACCTCGTCCGCCTGAAGCACCGGATGCAGAACAGGATAATAAGGTACAAAAAGTGAAACAATATTTTGCCAAGGAAAACAAAGAGGATGTATTTAAAGATCTTTATCAGGAATACAGGGAGGTTGATGTTCCATTAAATAAACGTGTTCACCCGCAGGCACTAGACTCCATGCTCAGAGCAGAGTTACGTAATCTCTCAATTTTGAGTAATTATGAATACAAAGTAACTTCAGCAAAGAGGGACTCACTAATTTTTACAAGAGCTTCCAACCAAACAAAATTCCTGCCTTATAATAGCTATGAAACTCCGCTCTTTCCAAAAGACATGATTAGAGATTCAGGAATGCTGACTATTACCTTCCCAAATAAGAACTCCATCATTCTTTCTAACATGACAGCCATGATGGGTTTGTCGGGTGGATTATTGCTGATACTAATTTTTAGCTTCGGATACACCATTCATTCTATTCTGATGCAAAAGAAAATTTCAGAAATGAAGACTGATTTTATCAATAATATGACCCATGAGTTTAAAACTCCCGTAGCTACCATTATGATTGCAAGCGAGGCTCTGAAAGATCCGGAACTGACAAGTGATAAAAGTCGGATTGAACGTTTAGCAAATATCATTTATGATGAAAATGTTCGTCTTGGAAGTCATATTGAACGCGTACTAAATATTGCAAAAATTGATAAAGGTAATCTGAAACTTGAACACAAGGATGTGGATATGAACGATCTTCTCTCAGCGATAGTAGATAGTATGTCCCTCCAGCTTCAAAAGAGGAATGCCAGCATTGAACTTGATCTGAAAGCTAGGTATTCTATAGTTAGTGGTGATGAACTACATCTGTCAAATGTGATCTTTAACCTGCTTGATAATGCGAATAAATATAGTCCGGAAAATCCTCAGATTAAGATTAGCACCTACATCTCAGGTAAAAACCTCATTATTCAGGTTGCTGATAAAGGGATAGGAATGAGCAAAGATCAATTTTCAAAGATATTTGACCAGTTTTACCGGATTCCAACCGGAAATTTGCATGATGTTAAAGGTTTTGGTTTGGGTTTAAGCTATGTGAATAACATTGTTAAACGGTTGAATGGAGCTATACGTGTGAAGAGTGAAAAAGATCTTGGATCAGAATTTGAGATAAGTATTCCTTTAAAACCTACGGCATGAAGGAGCAGATTTAATAAAAAAATAATTTTCCTTTTTTGGGATCCTTGATATGAAAAAAATATTATTAGCCGAAGACGACCCGAATCTGGGTATGCTTTTACAGGATTATTTACAATTAAAAGGAAAGTTTGAAGTTGTACTTTGTCAGGATGGAGATGAAGCTCTTAAAGCGTTCAATAATGACCATTTTGACATGTGTATCTTCGATGTGATGATGCCCAAAAAGGATGGTTTTACTTTAGGTAAAGACATCCGCCGTATTAACCCTAAAGTCCCGATCATTTTTGCAACAGCTAAGACCATGATTGAGGATAAAGCTGAGGCCTATAATTTAGGTGGAGATGATTATATCACAAAACCATTCCGTATTGAGGAATTACTTTTGAGAATCAATGCTTTACTTAGGCGGGTATCAGATCCTGAAAAGATAGATGCATCAGATTTACCATCAAAATTTGAAATTGGCACCTATAAGTTTGACTATACTGCTCAATTGATCACAAATAGCGATTCTCAACAAAAGTTATCAACTAAAGAAGCAGAATTACTCAGGCTTTTATGTCTTAAAAAAAATGAGGTTCTGACCCGCGAAGAGGCATTGATCTCCATCTGGCATGATGATAACTATTTCAATGGCAGGAGTATGGATGTTTTCCTAAGCAAACTCCGTAAGTACCTTAAAGAAGACCCGAAGGTTGAGATTATTAATGTGCACGGAAAGGGATATAAGTTATTGGTTAGCTGAATTTTAGGCTAACAATAAATTTTTGTTTTTTTATATCTTTAGATAAACCGTCATTTATAAAATTTCCCTCAGTGCAGACTTTTGTCCGATCTATTAGGATCGTTCTGTTTCGGTTCCCGCTTGAAATTGGTTTTGTTCTACTTGGGACTTTGGCGGCAACGGTTTTGATTGAAATAAGTGATCTAAAAGTAGCTGCAGAGAACTTTTTCCTGAGGTTGATCATGATTGCTAACCTAGGTCTTGTGTTATCCTTTTCACTCAGTCTTTTTTCAGAAAGTAGTTCTTTTTCTTTCCTAAAAAAAATGCTGTTCAGGTTTTTGATCATACTTATTACTCTTGCTTTATTCTTTTTAATCGACCCCTTAAAACGTGAGACAGATTATTTCAGATTTATTTTACTGGCACTGGCGTTCCATCTCTTAGTTTCTTTTGCTGCTTATTTTGGGAAAGGTCATTTGAATGCCTTCTTGCAATTCAATAAAACCATTTTTCTTCGTTTTTTAATAGGTGTACTCTACAGTGCAGTACTTTTTCTTGGTCTTGCAGCTGCAATTGGATCTATGAATTTCCTGTTCAATTTCAAGTTTGACTGGGATACCTTTGCCATAGTTTGGGTCTGGATTGTAGGCATCTTTCAAACCGTATTTTTCCTGTCGGGAGTGCCTGTAAATTTGAACGAATTGGAGGAGGATAAAACTTATCCCGGCTGACTTAAAATCTTCACCCAGTTTGTACTTATCCCCTTAGCTACTGTTTACGCAATTATACTGCTGGCCTATGAAACTAAGATCCTGATCGAATGGGAACTTCCCAAAGGTTTGGTTTCTAATCTGATACTTGGTTATGCAGTTTTCGGGATATTGTCCTTGCTACTAATCTATCCGGTTAGGAATCACAATGAAAATAAATGGTTGAAATCCTTCAGCCGCAGTTTTTATTACGTTCTTATTCCATTAATACTATTGCTTGTCTGGGCAGTTTTGGCCAGAGTTATTGATTATGGAGTTACTGAGGAACGTTATTTTCTGATCATTTTGGCATTATGGCTCTCTTTTATTTGCGCCTATTTCCTGATTTCAAAAAGTCAGAATATTATGATTATCCCATTCAGTTTATGCTTGGTTACAGTATTTTCTGTTTATGGTCCGCAGGGCGCATTTTCAACATCGTAAAGATCTCAGATTGATGAACTGAAGCAATTATTTGGAAAACACGAATCGCTAGAGGGAGAAAAGGTCATTGCATTAAAGATTAAGCCTGAGAAAGAAGACATGGCCAGGATGCTCAATATTGTAGATTACCTTGTTAATATGCACAGCCTGGAAAGTTTCAGTCCGATTCTTAAGCAGAACCTGGGTAAAGTTGAAGATTCATTACTTGCTATTTCCATTGAAAAGAAATACGATCCCCGGTCGAGTAGATGGGAGATAAGAAGCCGCCAGAAGCTTTGGTTATACACTTATCTGAACCTTGAGCCTGATGATGAAAGCGGTGCTAAATTGAATGTTGGAATAAACAGTATAGAAGCTATTAATATGGACTTTCTACTTTTGAATAAAGCAGATTATATGCTTCCTATTAATTTGACTGGCGATACCTCGTCAAATATGGTAAACGCAAATAAATTGCTCATTTACCGCATCAGAAATCAAAATAAAATAATGATAGAATTTAAGAAGCAGAAATTAATTGATAAACAGGCTTTGCAAGTCTCTAGGCAATTCCTTTCTCAGGAAATTGAATTCGATAGCTTGAGGCTTCAAATATTATTCAATCGAATAAGCTTTAATGAAAATAAAGATCTGCTTTCAGCAGATGCTTATGTACTAATAAGTCTAAAAAATTAATTAAAATAACCCCATGGGTGCAATTAATAAAAATTAAATAACCGGATAAATAATATAATAAACCACATAGAAACATAGAAAAAAAGGAGTTTGATAGCCCAATACTTGGGTTCATATAGCTATGATTTCTGTAAAGAATTGAAACGTCTTTAAATTGAATAAAAACTATGTTTCTATGTGGTTAAGAAAAAATTCAATTACACCTAAAGGGTTAGGATAATATTTATTTAAAGCCTCTGGCCCTGTTTCTTTATAGATCAAACTTTATCCCCTGCGCTAGCGGTAGTTTATCAGAATAATTGATCGTATTTGTCTGGCGTCGCATGTATGCTTTCCATGCATCCGAGCCTGATTCCCTACCACCGCCGGTTTCTTTTTCGCCGCCAAATGCTCCTCCAATTTCAGCTCCTGACGTACCGATATTCACATTGGCTATCCCGCAATCCGATCCTGCGACAGAAAGAAACTGCTCTGCTTCGCGCAAGTTTAGGGTCATGATTGCTGATGAAAGCCCCTGCGGAACTGCATTCTGCATAGCGATTGCCTCATCCAAAGTTTTATATTTCATTAGGTAGAGAATTGGGGCAAAAGTTTCATGTTGAATAATTTGAAACTCATTTTTTGCTTCTGCAATGCAGGGTTTTACATAACATCCTGATTCATAGCCTTCACCCTCTAAAATACCACCTTCAACAATAAAATGGCCACCTTCTGCCTTACATTTTTCAATTGAGCTGAGATAGTTGGTAACTGCGTTTATGTCAATCAGTGGGCCTACATGAATATTTTCATCCAGCGGATTACCTATTTTCAATTGTTTATAGGCATTCACCAATTTGTTCCTAAAGGTATCATAAACACTTTCGTGAATAATCAGTCTACGAGTTGAAGTACATCGTTGCCCGGCGGTTCCAACCGCGCCGAATACCGCACCTACTAGCGACATTTCCAGATCTGCATCCTTCGAAATGATGATGGCGTTATTTCCTCCAAGCTCAAGTAAACTTCGGCCAAGACGTGCGCCAACTGCTGCCCCGACTGCCTTTCCCATTTGAGTTGAACCGGTTGCTGAAACTAGACCGATCCGTTGATCATTACTCATCAGTTCACCAACACTGCGATCACCAACCAGAAGGCAGGATACCCCTTCTGGAACCTCATTTGCCTCAAATACTTTTTGTAAAATACGCTGGCATGCTATAGCTGTCAGCGGAGTTTTTTCGGAAGGTTTCCAGATACAAACATCACCACAGACCAAAGCAATTGCTATATTCCATGCCCAAACGGCGACAGGGAAATTAAATGCTGATATAATTCCAACGATACCTAAGGGGTGCCACTGCTCGTACATCCGATGAGCCGGTCTTTCTGAATGCATGGTTAGACCATATAACTGACGGGATAAACCCAAGGCAAAATCGCAGATATCAATCATTTCCTGTACTTCTCCATAACCTTCCTGCAGACTTTTACCCATTTCATAGCTTACAAGCTTACCCAGATCGCTTTTATGGAGCCGCAATGATTCTCCAAGCTGTCTGATTACTTCTCCCCGCCTTGGTGCAGGCCAGCTACGCCATAATATGAATGCTTCCTCTGCTTTCAGAACCGTATTTTCATAATCAGAAGAGGTAGCGAACCTTACTGATGCGATCTCTTTCCCGTCTACAGGTGAAAAAATAACATGAGCATTTTGCTGTTCATTGCTACTCCATAATGTTCCTGTGCTGCATGCTTCATTGACCGCTTGGATTCCAAGGGCTTGTAAAACCGGTAAAATATCTATTTGCATAAAATTTCGTATTTTTGGCAAAGTTAAGCAATTCTCCTAAGGGCAGTTTAAAAGCTTTATTACAAAAAGATATTCTGACCAAGCTGCATCTTTACATATTTATTTTCAGCTAATTAGCTACTTAGTTGTCAGGATGTTGAAAAATAAAAGCAAAACAAATAGCTATTTGATTTAATTTAAAAAAAATAAGTCTCATTGTTTATATAGAATAAACCGGGAGAACGTTCTTAATCGTATTATTTTAGGATGGAAGAAGATTTTGAGTTTGGTTTTTCCGAAGATCCCAGATTTTCGGTAGAAAGATATGAAGAGATGATCCGTAATCAGGATCAGTATTTTTTTGATGCTCAAGCATTTGAAAATATAGTTGAATACTATATCGAGAAAAACGATCCGATAAAAGCATTACAGGTTACTGAATATGCCATTAATCAGCATCCTTTCGCTGCAATATTTTCAATTAAGCAAGCCCAACTTTATGTGGCAACCAATCAGTTTGATCTTGCGTTTGAATCCCTTAGCAGGGCCGAAATGCTGGAACCTTCAGAAGCAGATATTTACACCATTAGAGGGAATGTGTATGAAGGCATGGAGCGGCATCAAGATGCATTGGATAATTACCAAAAGGCATTAACCCTGGCTGAAAGTACAGATGAGATCTTGCTGCATATTGCTTATGTATACCAAAGTATGGGTGATTATGAAAATTCTGTAAGCTATCTCAAGCAATGTCTGCAGCAAAATATGGAGAATCAGGATGCTCTTTATGAACTTGCATTCTGTTATGATGTTTTGGATAAACAGGAAGAAAGCATTAAGTTTTACGAGCAATACATTGATAATGAGCCTTATTCTTATGCTGCTTGGTATAATTTGGGGAATGCATTTAATAAGATGGATCTCTTTGAAAAATCGATTGATGCTTATGATTATGCCATTCTAATTAAGGATAATTTTGCTTCAGCCTATTTCAATAAGGGTAATGCATTGGTTCATCTAGACCGATATGCTGAAGCTATTGAAGTTTACAAGCAAACATTTGAATACGAACCGCCTAGTGGCGATACGTATTGTGCCATTGGAGAATGTTATGAGAAACTTGAACGTATGGACGAGGCACGTTCATATTATAAAAAATCGGTGAAGCTTGATCCTTCACAATCTGACGCCTGGTTTGGTATCGGGGTAACACTTGACTTTGAGGAAAGATTTTTTGAATCGCTTTATTTTTATAAGAAAGCACTAGATCTTGACGATAAAAATGCAGATTACTGGTTCGCTATTGCGGATGCCCAATATAAACTAAAGCAGCTTCCTGAATCGGAAAAGGCGTATGAAAAGGTTTTAGAATTAAATCCTGTGGATATCGAGGCATGGCTGGACTATTCTTCCATTTTGTTTGAGCAAGATAAGCTGGATTCGGCCATCGAGATTATTTCCGAGGGAATTAAAAATAACCCCGACGCAGCCGAACTATATTACAGAATGGTGGCTTATCTATTTGCGGCTCATCAGTTCAGTGAAGCTCTTATCTATCTGGAGACTGCATTAAACACAGATCCTGAAAAGCACCATATTTTATTTGAATACCTTCCCCAATTACATGAAAATAAGGTTATTGTGGACATTATTAACCGTTATACCCGTTAAAAAGGCGAATAAAATATTAGCCTTTAGGATTTGATTTTTTTTTGGAGATTTGCACCTGAAAGAATCGCTTGAGTTTGAGGATTGAAATCCATTGATAGGCAGATCTAATTTTCCATAATCAATTATATAACAAATGAATTATACTTTAAAGAATATCCCTGAGCGTACAAAAAAACCGCGTCAGAACGGTCTAACTATGGTTATGGATAAGGGATTAAGTGTACGCGAAATTGAAGATTTTCTGGAAGTTGCAGGACTTCATACAGATATTGTAAAACTAGGCTGGGCCACATCCTTTGTAACACCAAATCTCGAAAATAAATTAAAGGTTTACCGGGATGCAAATATTCCGGTATACTTTGGAGGGACTCTCTTTGAGGCTTTTATTGTAAGAAATCAATTTGATGACTACCGTCGGATACTCGATAAATATGATATGAAGTTTGCTGAAGTGTCAGATGGTTCAATAACTATACCTCATGAAGAAAAGTGTGAATATATCCGTAAACTTAGTGAGCAGGTTACCGTTATCTCTGAGGTTGGGTCTAAAGATGCGGCAAAGATTTTTGCTCCGTATAAATGGATCAGTCTGATGAAAGCCGAGATTGAGGCTGGTGCATGGAAAGTGATTGCAGAAGCGCGTGAGAGTGGAAATGTAGGTCTTTATCGCGATTCTGGTGAGGTAAGGCAGGGCTTGGTAGATGAGATTTTAACTCAAATTCCTGCTGAAACAATTATCTGGGAAGCGCCGCAAAAGGCACAGCAGGTTTGGTTCATTAAATTGATTGGTACCAACATCAATCTTGGAAATATTGCCCCTGCAGATGTAATTCCTGTTGAAACATTGCGTTTAGGGTTAAGGAGTGATACCTTCGATCATTTTCTGAATATGGAAACAAAATAGGCTCAGGTAATTTAATAACAAACTTTATTCAAATGAAAAAATACGGTCTGATCGGTTATCCGCTCACTCATTCTTTCTCAAAGAAATATTTTACAGAGAAATTTTTAAATGAGGGGCTAGATAACCATCAGTATGAATTATACCCACTTCCAAATTTGAGTGATCTTCCTGAACTCATAAAAAGTATTCCAGGTCTGTGCGGATTAAATGTTACTGTGCCCCATAAGATTGGGGTGATGTATTACCTAGATAAGATTGATCCGGCAGCTAAGGAGATTGATGCGGTTAACTGTATAAAAATTGTAAATCATCAGCCGGTTGAGGCATTTTTCAGTGGGGAGCTTTCCTCAATGAATGTGAGGCTTGAGGGCTACAATACAGATGCTTTTGCTTTTGAGAAATCTTTGAAGCCATTAATGAAAAAGCATCATCAAAAGGCTTTGGTTCTTGGAACAGGGGGAGCCTCGAGGGCAGTAGCTTATGTGCTTGAAAAGTTAGGTATTTCCTATAGAGTGGTTTCAAGAAGAAACATTCGTAAGCAATTAAGTTATATAAAGTTGACAGCAGATATTCTCAATGAATATTTACTAATCATAAATACAACTCCACTAGGAACTGCTCCAAACATTGAAGAATGTCCGGATATACCTTATGAACTACTGGGAAGTAAACACCTTCTGTATGATTTGGTTTATAATCCAGCAGAAACGGAGTTTCTTAAACGTGGGAAGGCTCAAGGTGCAGCTATAAAGAATGGGATGGAAATGTTGCATATGCAGGCAGAAAAATCCTGGGAAATATGGAATAGCTGATGAAAATCCGCTTTTTATATCATTTTATTTCCACAACTTTCCTGTTTATTTCCTGTGGAACCGACTATTCTCCTAAACCTCGAGCCTATTTCAGAATTGAATTGCCTGAGAAAAAATACCAGTCCTATTCAGGAGATTGCCCATATAGCTTTGATTTTCCGATGTATGCATTAGTTCAACCAGATAGCGAGAGGGATGCAAAACCTTGCTGGCTGGATGTAAACTATCCGCAATTTAATGGCCGGATTCATTTAAGTTATCAACCAATCTCCTCAGCAGCTCAATTCAATCAGCTTACCGAGGATGCCAGGACATTTGCGTTTAAACATACCGTAAAAGCCACAGCAATAGATGAGGCAATGATATCTTATCCCAAAGAAAAAGTTTATGGAATTTATTACACCATTGATGGAAATACTGCATCTTCTGTTCAGTTTTTTCTAACGGACAGCACAAAAAACTATCTTCGGGGAGCTCTATACTTCAATGAACAACCTCGGCTTGATTCAATACAACCAGTTCTGGATTTTATTAAAAAAGATATAGACCTGATGATCAGGACATTTAAATGGAAAAATGAATGAAATTATTTTATTTATTAGCTCTCCTATTCATTGCTCAAACTGCTCATGCTCAATTAAACAGCGATGAGAAAAAAATCATTGAATATATCAAGGCAAATTTTGCTGCGTCTGAAGAATTGCTCATTGAATCGGTAAACATCAACAGCGGTACTTTGAATATTGACGGTGTAAGAAAAGTTGGTGCTATTTATCGCAGAGAGCTTGACAAGCTTGGTTTTGTTACTGAATGGGTTGATCTGCCTGATTCTTTGAGACGGGCCGGACACCTAGTTGCGAGCCGGAATGGTTCTCAGGGAAAACGACTTTTTTTAATTGGTCATTTAGATACTGTTTTCGAATTGGATATGGAATTCAGCCCCTACACCCGTCTGAACGATTCGACTGCAACCGGGCAGGGGGTCAATGATATGAAAGGTGGTAATATTGTGATGATCTCAGCACTGAAAGCACTCCATTCACTCAAATTACTTAATAATACACAGATCATTGCCTATTTCACCGGAGATGAAGAAAGTTCAGGTTCTCCGCATGAAGTAGCAAGAAAAGATTTTATTGAGCGTGCAAAAACAACTGATATTGCGCTTGGCTTTGAAGGTGCTCAAGGCTTACATACTGTTGCGGTTGCTAGAAGAGGTATTGGTGGCTGGACATTGAATGTAATTGCTAAAACAGGTCACTCTGCCGGAATTTTCAGTGAAAATGCAGGCTATGGTGCTATCTATGAAGCTGCCCGAATTATTAATGAGTTCAGAACTCAGCTGCAGGGTGAGAAATACCTTACTTTTAACCCCGGTTTAATTAGCGGCGGTTCAGAGATTCGGCTTGATCCTGCCAATGCAAAAATGGAAGCTATTGGTAAAACCAATATTATCTCACCTGCAGCTTTCGTTGCCGGAGATCTTCGTTTTATTTCTGAAGTTCAAAGAGATAGAACAAGAGAAAAGATGAAAGCTATTGTGTCCCAAAACCTGAATGGTACCAGTTCAGTTATTAATTTCACTGACGGACTTCCTGCTATGGAACCAACTGAGGGAAATTACAGACTCGTTAAGTTTCTAGATGGTGTTTCCAATGATATGGGAATCGGTACAACTCTGGCCGGAGATCCCGGTGCTCGCGGAGCAGGTGATATTTCGGATATCGCAAAATATGTAGATAGTTTGGATGGTATGGGTGCTTCCGGGAGTGGGGCACATAAACCCGGTGAATTGATTAATCTGAAAGAGCTTCCGTATCTTATTCAGCGGGCTGCACTGATGATCTACCGACTCAGTCGTCCTAATGTATTACTGAACCAGTAATATCTAAACGGTATATTTTTATTCAATCTAATTTTACAGCCTTTATAACTGTGAATTAAGTAATTTTGATTTTATGATCCAGATTAAATCATTTGCATTCAACCCGTATCAGGAAAATACCTATATCCTTCATGATGATACTCTGGAATGTGTAATTATAGATCCTGGAATGTATACAGGAGAAGAGCAGAATGAATTTCTGAAATATATTTCTGAAAATGGCCTAAAACCGGTTTTATTGCTGAACACCCATTGCCATATCGACCATGTACTCGGAAATAAATTCATTTATGATACCTATGGTTTATTTCCGCAGTTTCACAAGGGAGAGGAAATAGTTTTAAATTCTATTGTTTCCTATGCTCCTCAAATGGGAATTCGTTATGAAGTTTCTCCATTACCACAAGTATATTTGCCCGAAATCGGTTCTGTTAAATTTGGAGAAACAGAACTTGAGCTAATCTTTTCACCCGGACATTCACCTGCACATCTCTGTTTTTTTAACAGGGAAGAAAGTTTTTTAATTGGTGGGGATGTTTTGTTCTACCGCAGCATTGGGCGTACCGATTTACCCGGTGGTAATCATGACCAGCTGATCAGCAATATTCGTGAAAAATTATTCAGCCTGCCTGATGAAGTCAGGGTTTACCCTGGGCATGGACCTGCAACAAGTATTGCGTTTGAAAAAAAATTCAATCCTTTTTTAAGCTGAACTGAATAATAAGAAATTGAACACATCCTACTATATCGCCAAAAGGTATTTGTTCTCGAAGAAGTCGGTCAACGCAATCAACTTTATTTCCGGGATTTCCATGCTTGGTGTATTTGTTGGAAGTGCAGCATTAATCATCATACTTTCGGTTTTCAATGGTTTCGAAAATATTGTACTCTCGATGTACAATACATTTAGTCCTGAGCTCAGAATAGAGCCGGCGCAGGGAAAATCATTCGATCCTACAAACCCCTCTTTCATCGGACTTAAAAATGACCAGCGCATACTTAACTATACAGAAGTTTTAGAAGAAAAGGCATTAGTCAGGTATGGTGAAAGTCAATCGATTGCCTTGATCAAAGGGGTTAGCGAAGGTTTTATGAAAAACAGGACTGGTCTTGATTCAATTATCTCTAACGGAACTTTTACCCTCCAGAACCGTGGATTAGATCAGGCAGTAATCGGTTCCGGCATACAAAATTCTTTGTCGGTAAATCTCATTAACGAGTTTCAAACGCTGGACATTTATTCGCCTAAGAAAGGTGCTAGAAACTCAATTAATCCGGCAGATGAATTTAATGTTCGTTCTATTTACCCATCAGGGGTTTTCTCGGTGCAGCAGGAGTTCGATAATATGATTATTGTTCCCTTGCAGTTTGCACGTACATTGCTTGCTGAAGAGAAAATGGTCTCTTTTATCGAGATCAATACTGTAAAGGGCACTGATGTTGACGAGCTACATGATGAACTTAAAAACCTTTTAGGAAAGAATTTTATAATTAAGGATCGGAGACAACAGAATGAATTACTTTACAAAATCCTGAATTCTGAAAAATGGGCTATTTTTCTGATACTCACCTTTGTGCTGATCATCGCGATATTCAATATCATCGGATCCTTGACTATGTTGGTTATAGACAAGCGTAAAGACATCGCAATCCTAAGTAGCCTTGGGGCCAACAGGCAATTGATTAGAGGAATTTTCTTTATTGAAGGAATGATGATATCCATGCTGGGCTGTATCGTAGGTATGGCAGCCGGATTGGTGTTCATCCTTTTGCAACAAAAATTCGGATTTATTGCAATGTCGGGAGCTAGCCTGATCATTGATCATTATCCGGTAGGGATCAAATTATTTGACTTTGTTCTTGTATTTGGTACGGTATTAATAGTTTCGTTAATAGCCTCGGCTATATCCTCCAGACTTAGTGTAAACAATTCATTCAATTTAAGAGAAGATTTGTAGTTAATTCATTATCAATTAATTATATTCAAATTTCATTTTTGTTCGATTAAAAAATTTTGTTCTTCGGCCCCTAATTGGTCGTATGTGGGAATTTCGAATACATGCGACCACCTACGGGGTCGAACGAACAAACGTATATTTCTATAAACATTTGACCCCTTTTGGGTCAGTAGAAAAAAATTCCAATCTGGATTTCTATCATCAGGATTGAACTAAATCCATAAAATGATTTGCCACTAAGCTCAGCACTGAATAGAATAGTCGCTAAATTTCTATAACAGACATACTTTTTTTCTCTGACCGCATAGAAAAAAGTAAATTAACCGATTGAAATTGGCCAAGCATTATGGATATAAATAAATTGAAACCAAAAAAAGGCTTTGAACAAAGCTTTTTTAAAAGTAAAACCGAACAGGACTGAAATTGAAGATATTAAAAAGGAGCATCATTGCAAATAATTAAATAATTTGAAGGCAAACAAAACCCAAATCGACCAATTAGTTTACCAGCTTTATGTCTTAAGCGTAGAAGAAATCGCCATTATAGAGAACAATACAATTAATCCATTATGACAAAGAAACCGCCATAAAATTGTTTGAGGATAAAAAGGTTCGTTCTGCCTTTAATGAAGAAGAACAAAAGTGGTATTTCAGTATCATTGATGTAATTGAAATTTTGGTTCAGAACAAAAGAGCCAGAAAATACTGGAGCGACCTAAAAGTTAAGCTAAGAAAGGAAGGTGCTCAGTTGTCCGAAAAAATCGGACAACTGAAAATGCGAGCATAAGAGGGTAATTACTTAACAAATAAATTTTATCTGAATGGAAAATAATAAAGCAATAGCTGTTTTTGAGAGTAAACAAATTAGGAGGTATTATGATAGTTCCAAAGATGTTTGGTACTTTTCTTTAGTTGATATTGTGGCAGCACTTACCGATTCTGCAAATGCGACAGATTATCTAAAAAAACTAAGAAAACGAGATAGTGATCTAAACAGCTACCTAGGGACAAATTGTCCCCTGGTAGAAATGGAAACAGCATCAGGTGTAAAACGGAAAACTCTTGGAGGCAGCGCACAACATATCTTTCGTTTGGTTCAATCCATCCCTTCACCCAAAGCAGAACCATTTAAACAGTGGTTAGCCAAAGTTGGTTATGAACGGATGCAGGAAATCCAAGATCCAGAAATGGGCTTAGATAGAGCACGTGAAAACTGGCAAAGATTAGGTAGAAGTGAAAAGTGGATCCAACAGCGAATGACTGGGCAGGATACACGTAATAAGCTGTCCGATTATTGGAAAGAAAGTGGCGTATCAAAATCAGATGAGTTTGCTTTTTTAACCAATATCATTCATCAAGAATGGACAGGAATAACGGTTAAGAGCCACAAAGATTTAAAGGGATTAAAATCTCAAAATCTAAGAGACCATATGAGCGAAGCAGAATTGATTTTTACTGCATTGGCAGAACTTTCAACAAGACAAATAGCTGAAGCAGAAAAAGCAAAAGGTGTAATTGAAAATGCCAATGCAGGTAAAAAAGGTGGAGCAGTAGCAAAAAATGCAAGAAAGGAATTAGAAGCAAAAACCGGCAAAAGTGTTGTAACAGGAGAAAACTTTTTACCCCCAGCTAAGGATAAGAAGAAATTGAAATAAATGTACATCCAAATTGCAATAGTAAAAAGGAGCATCATAGCAAATAATTATTAATTTGAAGGCAAACAAGACCCAAATCGACCAATTAGTTTAGCAGCTTTAAGTCCTAAACGCAGAAGAAATCGCCATTATAGAGAACAATAAAATTAATCCATTATGACAAAAGAAACCGTCATAAAATTGTTTGAGGATAAAAAGGTAAGAACCGATTGGGATGCTGAACAGGAAAAATGGTATTTATCCATCATTGATGTAATTGAAGTGCTAACGGGAACCGACCGTCCCCGAAAATACTGGAGTGACTTAAAAGCCAAGCTCAATAAGGAAGGCAGTGAACTGTCCGAACAAATCGGACAGTTGAAAATGTCTGCCCCCGATGGCAAAATGCGTTCAACTGATGTTGCCGATACCGAGCAATTGTTCCGCCTTGTTCAATCTATTCCATCTCCTAAAGCAGAACCTTTTAAATTGTGGCTAGCCAAAGTTGCTTCAGAAAGATTAGATGAAATGCAAGACCCAGAATTGAGTACTGATAGAGCCTTGGAAAACTACATGAACTTGGGCTATTCAGAAAGTTGGATTAATCAACGTCTTAAAAGCATCGAAATAAGGAAAGAATTAACAGATGAATGCAAAAGATGCGCTTAAAAGATTACCATCTCTTGAAAAAGGGGACTAGTAAAAAGGTTAAAAAGGATAGTAATTAAAGGCAAACGAATTACAAATAAACAAATTTTACAAGCACCTAATTGCAATTGTTAATTCCTGTATATCAAAGAAATTATGATTATTGGCACATTTCATCCGAAATTTGAAACCCAAACAAGACTTTTTTAAGAAATGGCAATTGACACCTTACAAACATTAGACGTAATAGAGGCAATGGAAAATTTCATTTCGAAGGTTACCAAGAGTTTTACACCAGAACTGATATTAACAAACCCCAAATCGATATTTTATAAATACTTTGCAGGCATCAAATAATTTTTCACATAATCTTCAACACCCGCTTCCAAACTATAAAAATCTAAACTAAAGCCAATTGATCTTAGTTTGTCCATGCTAGCCTCTGTAAAATACTGATACTTTTCGCGGATATCGTCAGGTGTTGGGACAAATGAGATGGATATAGGAGCATCCATTGCATTGAAAGTACTGCTGGCCAGATCCATAAAAGTTCTGGCCTTTCCGGTGCCCAAGTTATATATTCCCGAATCTTTGCGGTGATGCATCAGAAAATATAAAACATTGACCACATCTTTGATGTAAACAAAATCACGCATTTGTTCGCCATCTTTAAATTCGGGATTATGGGATTTAAATAATTTCATAGCCCCTGTTTTTTTGATCTGATTGAACGTATGGAAAATTACAGAAGCCATCCGGCCTTTATGGTATTCATTGGGTCCGTAAACATTGAAAAACTTTATTCCGGCCCAGAAATAAGGTTTTTTCTCCTGCTTTAATGCCCAGTTGTCAAAGTCGTTCTTAGAATCACCATAAGGATTGAGCGGTTTCAGCAATGGAATCTTTGATTCATCGTCATCATAACCATATTCCCCTAAGCCGTAGGTAGCAGCTGAAGAAGCATAAACGAGCGGTAGGCCAAATTCTTCACAAATTTTCCAGATATTTTTAGTGTATTCAAGGTTCAGGCGGTTGAAAAGTTCAACATCCATCTCTGTGGTATCTGTACGGGCGCCAATATGAAATATAAACTGAACATGCAAATGGTTTTCTATCAACCATTCAGGAAAAACAGTACGATTTACTTCTTTGCTGAACCGTTTGCCTGCAAAATTCCTATTCTTTTCAGCATCCAAGAAGTCGTCAACCAGCACCAGATCATAATATCCATTATCGTTTAGTTTCTGAACCAGACAACTACCGATAAATCCCGCTGCTCCTGTTATAATGATCATTTTTATAAAATTTATTTACCTTTTTATTGATTATAAGAATAAGCTTTGATTCGTTTCCGGGATGATGCCTTGTTTATGTGCTTTATCAAAAAATGTTTGCACAGCTTTTTGCCCTTCCTCGCCAAGATCCAAAGAGAATTTATTTACGTAGAGTTCAATATGTTTATAGATTACCTCTCTACTCATTTCCTGTGCATGTGAGCGGATAAAATCAAATCCTAAATTTGGATTTTCAAATGCAAAACTGACACTTCTGCGGATAATCCGGTTCACCTTTTGCTTTATTTCTTCAGGCAGGCTCCGCTTGATCATTATTCCTCCGAGCGGTATTGGACCGCCGGTCAAATTTTCCCAGTATTCGCCCAGATCGATTATTTTAAGCAGACCCTTATCCTGATAAGTAAAACGATTCTCATGAATGATTAGCCCAAGATCGATATGCTCATCAAGCAGTGCAGTTTCAATATCAGAGAATTTCATTTCGATCTTATTCTTCGCCTCAGGGAATGCCAGGCTTAAGAGGAAATTGGCAGTGGTATATTTTCCGGGTATGCCAATCCTGAGATTTGGGAGCTGCCTGTTACCTTGCCGGGCCTGAGATCTGAGACCCTCAAGACCCAATTTGGAATATTCTGCTTTTGCACAAATCAGCAATGGGCCTACCCCAAATCCCATTGCACTACCCGCATCAAGTAATACATAATTTTCAGTTAGGTAAGCATAAGCATGATAGCTCAATTTGGTAATGTCAAGTTCAGATCGGAATGCTTTTTGGTTGAGAGTCTCCACATCTTCATAACTCAGCTCAAAGCTAAGTCCTTCCGTATCTACTTTCTGATGAATCATTGCATCAAAAATGAAGGTATCGTTGGGACAGGGTGAAAATCCGAGACTCAGTTTCATTAGTTAAAAAGTTGAATAAGGGTATCGTTCAGGTTTTTTATTGCCGGCCCAAGCTGCCAATTCTCTCTGTTTCGCCGTTCAACAAAATTAGAAATTGACCTAATCTGTATTCCAGAAATTCCGGCTTGTTCACAGGCATAAAAGAAAGCAGCACCTTCCATTGTTTCGATTTGCGGATGGAACCTATCAAAAAATTCTGCAATTGACCTTTCATTTCCGTGAACGGTATTTACCGTTACTGCTCTTACTTTTTTGAGTTGATCATAATTTGGGAATCCGATTATAGAACTAGCGGAAAATAGACTTTTACCTAAACCAATAGCCTCAGCATTCATAAAATCATCACCGTCTTCAGCTCCGAATTCTGCAAGGCTATCTTCTGATACTCGGCATAAATCTCCGGGTTTCAATTCTGGATCGAAACTACCTGCAATACCTGCATTAATTGCAAGATCGAAGGTTTTTCCAGCACAATAGCTACCAATTGCAAAGGCTGTAGCAACCATTCCAATACCGCTAATAAGAACACTGAGCTTATGTGTTCCGATCCTCTTCTCCCAAACAGGAAGATTATGGAAGCCATGATGAAGCAAAAATGGTTCTATCTCGGCCTGAGTGGCGGCTACAAGAAGTATATTCATTAAACGAAGTTACGCAATTAGCTTAATTTGTACTTAAGGCATTTTTAGTTTGATTATATTTGCGTTCTAATTTATTGAAAATGATTTTTATTACTCGAAAAGAGAGATTTAATGCTGCTCATAAGCTATATCGTGAAGATTGGACACTGGAGCAAAACTTTGAAATATTCGGAAAATGTTCCAATCCAAATTGGCACGGGCATAACTACGAATTGTTTGTAACTGTAAAAGGAGAGATTAACCCTGAGACAGGGTTTGTAATTGACCTAAAGGAATTAAAAAGAATCATAACAGTTTATGTAACTAATGAACTTGACCACAGGAATATAAATCTGGATGTAGATTTTATGAAGGGTAAAATGGCTTCTACTGAAGTACTTGCAGTTACCATTTTTGAGGTATTAAAACCGCATATTGAAAAGCAGACAGCAATTTTGCATTCAGTAAAATTATTCGAAACAGAAAATAATTTTGTAGAGTATTTCGGTTGATATTGTCGGAACTGAAACCCAAAAATGACTATGAAAAATAATCATACAGAGAACGATAAGACTGGTGGGTATGTTAAGATTGATAGTTACAATCAGGAAAAGATTGAGCGCATCTCATCTCATTATAAGGCAATATTAGCCGATTTGGGAGAAGATCCATCCCGTGAAGGCCTACTGCAAACACCCGTTCGAGTTGCAAAAGCGCTTCAGTTTCTCACACACGGTTATGATGCAAAGCCTGAAGAAATTCTGCGCAGTGCAATGTTTAAAGAGGATTACAGTCAAATGGTAGTGGTAAAAGACATTGAAGTGTTTTCAATGTGCGAACATCATATGCTGCCTTTCTTTGGCAAGGCACATATTGCCTATATTCCCGATGGCTATATTGTTGGACTTAGTAAAATTCCAAGGGTTGTAGATGCCTTTGCACGCCGTTTGCAGGTTCAGGAGCGATTAACCAATGAAATTCGTGATTGTATTCAAGAAACGCTTAATCCTTTAGGTGTAGCAGTAGTAATAGAATGTAAACATCTCTGTATGTCGATGAGGGGTATCCAAAAGCAAAACTCGGTTACTACTACTTCTGCATTTACAGGTGAATTTATAAAAGAAACAACTCGGGCAGAGTTTTTACGGCTCATTACTGCAAGTTTGGGTTAAAAAAGTTCAGTGTAAGGAAATATTTTAAATAATTTTTGCCTGAAAGGGCTTATATCAGATATGAAATCATATATTTTTCCGGGGCAGGGAGCTCAATTTGCAGGAATGGGAAAGGATCTATACAATCATTCAGAAGCCGCCAGAAACTTATTTGAGAGTGCTAATGAGATACTTGGATTCAGGATTACGGATATTATGTTTGATGGTACTGATGAGGATCTTAAGCAAACCAATGTAACGCAACCTGCCATATTTCTGCATTCTGTGATCCTTGCTAAAGAGTTAAAAAGTGAGTTTCAGCCAGATATGGTTGCAGGTCATTCGTTGGGTGAATTTTCAGCACTTGTAAGTGCAAGAGCCTTGTCATTTGAAGATGGATTGCGTCTGGTTAGTGCTCGTGCCAATGCAATGCAAAAAGCTTGTGAGATCAGACCCTCTACCATGGCAGCAATCCTTGGGCTAGATGATTTCACTGTAGAAGATATTTGTTCCCGTATCAGTGATATAGTCGTTCCTGCCAATTATAACTGTCCCGGTCAACTGGTTATTTCCGGTACAATTGAAGGTATTGATAAGGCTTGCGAATTGTTATTAAAGGCTGGAGCGAAAAGAGCGTTAAAACTGAATGTTGGTGGAGCCTTTCATTCACCATTGATGGAGCTTGCTCGTGTTGAATTGCAATCAGCAATTGAAAATACTGAAATAAATGAACCTGTTTGCCCGATTTATCAGAATATTGACGCAAAACCGTATACGGATGTAGCCAATATTAAACATAATTTAATTTCGCAATTAACCGGAGCTGTACGATGGACTCAGACAATTGAAAAAATGCTACATGACGGAGCCACTTCATTTACCGAAGTGGGGCCTGGAAATATATTACAAGGCCTTGTAAGGAAGCTTGATCGTAGTATTCCAACATTTAGTGCCGACTAACAAAAATAACCGTTTGAAAAATTTCCCTGCAAGGGCCTGATTATTGTTGACATAAGTTTATTAAGCTTTTTATCTAATTTATTAGCCTTGAGCGGGAATTTAAAAATTCGGATTCTTCTCTTTTTGCTGGCCATAGGCTTTGCCTGCACGGCTTTGACCATAAATTATACTATTCAGGATGAGGAAGTACTTACCCTTGAAGCTAAGAAAGTTGAGCGACGTCTTCACAGGAAGGAGAAATTAGTTGATCAGCTATTAAATAATATCGCCATACGTGATTCGTTAAAAAATATCAATAATAGTGGTGAGTGGGCTCAATTTATCATTTCTGAGTTCAGTCATAAGGAAGATATTTATATCCAGACCTTTGCAAAAGGAAAACTTAGTTTTTGGAGCGGGATCCGGATCGTTATAGAATCTGACAGCCTGCTTAGAGAAGGTACAACATTTATCCATTGGAAAAATGGATATTATGAAGTAATCAAAAAATCCTCTACAGATTTTTCTGTTATCTGTTACATTCCAGTCAAGTCAGATTACCCCTATCAGAATGAATACCTGAAGAATAGCTTTTCACCGGACCTAATAACTTCAAACACATTGGAAATTGCCGGTTTGAACGATAAGAATGTATTTAATATCCGCAATCTGAACGGTAAATATTTATTTTCTGTTAAACTCGCAACGCCTTTACCCAATTCATTTTATAGTTATCTTGAGTTATGGATGTGGGTATTGGCTATCTTTTTTGCCCTGATCTTTTTAACCCATCTATATATTTCAATTGCGAATAAAGGCTATGTTGGTTACGCAATTCTATTATTGTTTAGCTCGGTATTGGCTTTCAGGCTTATCGATCTTGAAAACAGATGGTTCAGCAGGTATTATAACATTGAACTTTTCGATCCTAAGTATTATGGATCCAGCTATTTCTTTCCATCCATTGGAGAATTCTTTTTAAATATTCTTGCCTTTACATGGGTATTTATATTTATTTATTCTTACCGTTACCAAATTCTGAGTTCTGTTCATCTGCTAAGCAAGCGGATGAGCTATCTTTTCTTGCTTATCGCAGGTCTGTTTGTTTGTTTCAGTGCCTATGTTATCGATGATCTTTTTTATGGAGTAGTAACTAATTCGAATATCAATTTTGATGTCAGCAATGTTTTGAATTCTACTTGGTTAAGCTGGTTTGGATTTTTGATTTTCTGTTTTGCCATTCTAAATCTTTACCTGATCATTTCATTTGCATTGGCTTTAACATTCAGATTAAATATCAATAAGATGGAGCGCATCCTGATTTTTGCGGTTGCCTTGATTTTGGCTATTATTTATTATGTACTCTTCACTGAGTTTACAATATACTTTTTATTGTTTGCTTTGCTTATTTTTCTGGCAGCTCGAGCCTATTTTAAAGATGAAGAAAAAATTAAGGCCGGAACTTTGGTTGTTTGTATATTGATTTGTGCGATTATCGGTTCTTTGAAATTATCTCAATTCCAGTTTGTTAAAGAGAGGGAGAGCCGAAAAATAATTGCAGGGAAACTGGAGTCATCAGTCGATCCCAATGCTATTCTTTTATTCTATAATCTGGAGAAGAAAATTATCAGGGATAAATTTATTACATCCTATTTTAAAGATCCATTGTCAAATCACAGTGCATTAAGCAATAGGCTTATGAAATTGTACATGGCCGGTTATTTATCTAGGTATGATTTTGAGAGCTATGAGTATAATGAAAAGGACCAATTTTTTAAGGGCGACAGGGGCATCCCGCTTTCTAACTTCAAAAACCTGGTTATGCAGGGTACAGTAAAAGTCACAGAATATTTCTATCAGAGAAACAATACATTTGGCTTCATACAGTATTTTGCAATATTGCCGATAATTGAAGATAACAGTAAGATCGGAACGCTGGTTTTACAACTTAATTCTAAGCGCCTGAATGAAGTTGGTGTATTCCCTGAACTGCTCATTGATGGAAAAATAAAGGAGGATCTTCAACTTAGCGATTATTCCTTTGCCTA
>Ga0335396_10001955_pt1 | contig 25860 bp, 30 predicted proteins | sample FRY02_FD_205743 | JGI IMG/M metagenome (GOLD analysis project Ga0335396, IMG submission 205743) | Freshwater microbial communities from Lake Fryxell liftoff mats and glacier meltwater in Antarctica - FRY-02 (spades assembly) (version 2) | ecosystem: Environmental > Aquatic > Freshwater > Ice >... | reverse complement strand
GCCAGTATTTGACCGTAGGGCTGTTTGCAATAATGGCCGTAGTGCTAGTCATCTACGCCAACAGAACCCCTAGAGTATTGAATTATCAGATCACCAATTATGGCGTATCGGTTGGAGAAAAAAAGTATCTTTACGACGACTTTGGCTCATACTATCAGGCCAATGACTATGGCCAGACTGTACTCGAGCTGGTACCTAACAAAAGACTAGGTACTTTGGTAAGCTTGCCCCCAGCTCAAGATAAATTTGACACAGTAGAAAAAACCTTAAATCAAATGCTTCCTAAAGTTGATAACAGAGACGACCTAGCAGATAAGATTTTTAGGGCATTAAGGTTTTAGGCTGGCAATTAGAGTCTTGATAGGCTATAATTACTTCTGTTCTAGGCGCCCGTAGCTCAGCTGGATAGAGTGTCAGATTGCGGTTCTGAAGGTCGCAGGTTCGAATCCCGCCGGGCGCACCAAAGGCTACCATTCAATTATCTTGAAAGGTAGCCTTTGGTGTATTAATACTTGACAAATTCTGCATATAGAATATAATATAAGCGATAAGCAGACCAACCAAGGAGGCTTATGTGCCAAAAAATCACGGACCAAGTCGGTCCCAGATAAGAAAATCAAAGAACAGAAAAAGCGCTAATGCTCGAGCCCGCAAAAAGCTCGTGTCAAAAGATAGTGAACTTTGCTTAGCTGTTCTTGACGTACCTAACATCAACTCAGCCCTGCGTGTGCATTTAGAGCGTGAAAAGCTGCCAATTAAAGGCTTTGAGTACTATAAGCTGGCAGATGCCTGCAATAGGTATCTAAAACGTGTCCACGCCGAAAAAACGGTTAAGCTTGAGCTTGCAGCTTTTAGTAACCAGCGTGAAGACTCTGACTATAGCTTTTTGATCTCTCTTAGAGACCGGCCAGACTGGTCGGTGATACTCAAGCCGAAAATAGGCGACAGCGATATAGATGATGATATTTGTGCATACATTGACTACTTCATAGAAGAGCATCCTGTGATAAGAGTCATATTAGTTGGCAATGACCTCAAAAATCATTTACCAATCGCGTACAAACTAGTAGAACAAAATATTAGTGTTACAATGCTCTGCTTTTTTGATCAGTTCTATAAAGCTACTCTGAATAGACTATTGGTCATTCAAGGAATAGATATTATAGATATCACGAAATTCATGTAGAAGAATGTAGCGGCACCTAAGGGTGCCGTTTTTTTATTTAGCCCTATACTTTTACTTTAAAATTATATCAATCCTAAAAATAATTATAAATTTCATCACTATTGCGTGGTACAATTTGCTGATAGCTAGTAAATAAATTCTATTAAACTAAAACGGTATTAAACAGATGAGATTAGCGAAAATACTATCAAACAAAGAAATTATTCCAGTCTGGAGCAACGTGCCTTTCTTGCTGCCATCTATTCTGGCGCTCAGCAAGGGGCTTTGGCTGTATGCGGCACTAATAGCTTCAGCCTCATGTGTTTCACTGTATTACCATTTAACAAACGAAAGGGGGCTGAAAAAAACCGATAAAGTTTTGGCTTATGGAGTTATTATTTCGAATCTTTATATAATTTATTTAGCTGATTTTAAGCAGCCATATTTTTCGGTAGCGATTGTTTTTGTAATAATAGCGTTTTACTTTTTTTTGAACGGCAAAGAGCACAAATATGATGTCTATCATGGTCTTTGGCATCTCTGCTCAGCCGTAATCACTCTAATGTGCGTGCTTGCCTTCTAGCTAGAACACAAATACTGCAATAAAACCAAACAATACAGCCGGTATTTAAGATACAATAGGTAAATGAAAACAACACAGCTCAACTGGAATTTAGACGATATAATAAGTCTAGAAAAATATTCAGAACTTTTTAGTAAGACTCGTTCCCAAATAGATGAGCTTTCAGATATCTTTGATAGTCAGATCGACCCTAATATGACTGAGCAAGAGTTTGTAAAATTCTCAGATCTGTATGAAGTTGCAGTTGAAGGCCTGCAAAGACTGGCCGGCCGAGCTAGCCTTATGGAGAGCGTCAACCAAAAAGATAAAACCGCACTTAAGCTCAAGAATCAGTTCAAAGATCTGCAGCTTTATTCTAGTGAAAAAACCCAAAAAATCAGTCAGTGGCTAAAGGGCCGAAAAGTAGTAAATAAGGCCGTACTCGACGATAAAAACGCTGAAAGGCTTTTTTTGGCAATTCCAGATCTAAGCTATGTACTCAAGTATTCTCGATCTCAGGCCAGTCATAGTCTTGATGAAAAAGAGGAAAGTATCGTGCTAGCCAAAGATAGCAACGGCCTCTCCGTGATAAATGATTTGCGAGATGTTATTGAGACTGAATTCAAGTTTAGCTTCAAACCGAAAGACAAAAATGTCGAAATTATCGAAACTCTTGCAGAAATAAACGGCCTTACTTATTCAGCAGATCCTTATACCAGAGAAGAGGCTTACCGGGCGAGATTTGAGCAATATTCTAATAACATTGATAAGTTTTTTATTATTTATCAGGCTATCGTCAAAGACTGGAACTACGAAGCTAAACTCAGAGGCTACACTAGTGCAATAAGTATGCGAAATGCTGCCAATCAAGTCTCAGATCAGGTAATTGAGACACTAATGCAAGTCTGCGAAAGTAATATTGAAATTTTTCAGAAGTTCTTTAGCCTTAAGGCTAGAATGCTTGGCATCACCAAGCTTAGGCGATTTGATATTTATGCCCCAATCGGCGAGATCAAGACTAGCTTAGACTACCCGGCAGCCTTACGGCTAGTACTAGAGGCTTTTGATGATTTTAGCCCTGACTTTGCCAGTAAAGCCAGAGAGATTGTGGAGTCAAATCATATTGATGCCACACCTTCTGTTCACAAAATATCTGGCGCGTTTTGCGCTACAATTGCCCCCAGCACCAAACCCTACATAATGCTCAACTATTCTGGTAAGGGCAGTGATGTCAGCACACTAGCCCACGAACTGGGTCATGGGGTACATAGTATCTATGCCCAGAGTCACAACATCTCTAGCCAGCACCCTAGCTTGCCACTTGCAGAAACAGCCTCTACTTTTGCAGAGATGGTATTGTTTGAAAAGCTTTTGGCTAAGACTTCAGATGTATCTCAGAAAAAGATTATGCTAGCAGATAAAATAGCTGGCAGTTACGCATCAATTATCCGCCAGAATTTTTTTGTAAAATTTGAAATTGAAGCCCACAAAAAAATTCAAGATGGCATAACAGAGCCAGAGCTTTCAGAGCTTTGGAGCAAGACTTTGCAAGACCAGTTTGGTGAAAGCGTCGAGGTTGATGATATGTTTCGACATGAATGGGCTTATATTCCGCATATTCACCACACTCCTTTCTACTGCTACGCTTATAATTTTGGAGAGCTACTAAGTATGTCGCTTTACAAGCGCTACCAGCAGCAGGGCGACAGCTTTATAGAAGTTATAGAGAAAATACTAACGGCTGGCGGCTCACAAGACCCAGCTGAGGTACTACTAGAAGCTGGAATAGATATGACCAGCCCAGAATTTTGGCAGGGGAGCTTTGCAATTATTCAAGACTGGGTAAACCAACTAGAGGCGCTATGATAAAGTTTATCATCTGGGACTTCTACGGAGTTTTATATTTTCCTGCCAAAGACCAGCTTAATAGCGAGATATTTGAATTCATTCATCATAACAACAAAAAATATCATTTTGGTATTGTTTCAGCAATCAACACTGATCTTTCAGGCTGGCTACAAGACCGTAAAGTGAAGTCTTACTTTCAATTTGTTAAAACTACCCAAGAATTAGGGCTAGCCAAGACAGACGCTGGGCTATATGAAATGGTGCTGGCTAGTTTCGAGCTCAAGCCTAGCCAAGTTTTACTAGTTGACGATGCCGCAGAAAACCTTGTTGCTGCCAGGCAGGCAGGCCTGCACACTCTCCGTTATGCTCAAACCAAACCTTTTAGTAGTCAGATAAAAAGTATCTTACTTTAGCTAGTCAAATTAATATCAGTAGTTTAGTTATTTTAGGTTATTTTTTGTGAAGATCTAAGGCGCATGAGTTGATACAGAATCTTTGGCCAGTAGTTTCGCTTGGGCCGTCATCAAAAATATGCCCTAAGTGAGAGCCACACTTACTGCAGATTATCTCAGTACGCTGCATGCCGCCAGAATTATCCTCATGCATAACAATAGAGCCATCGACAGCTCTATCAAAGCTTGGCCAGCCAGTACCGCTATCAAATTTTGTACCGCTCTCAAAAAGTTTTTGGCCGCAGACTACACAGTGGTAGCTACCGTCGCTGTGCTCGTCGACGTATTTACCGCTAAAGGCTGCTTCTGTACCTTTGTTTTGGGTGACATCTCGTGCGATGGCACTGAGAGTAGCTACTTTTGCTTTTATTTGGTTGCTATACATAATGCTTATTGTATCATTTTTCGTTACAATGTAGATATGACTAAAAAAGATTTTGTAAATTCAGAAAGAAGCTATACTGTAGACTTACTTAAAAAGCTCAAGCCTCAGCAGTGGCAAGCCAGAACCCTCTGTCTAGACTGGAGCGTAGAAGATTTGTCGGCTCATCTAGTGGCTAGAGAGCATAGCGCGGTAGGTGGCCTTGGCCTTATTTCAGAAAGGTTTTATTCGCTGCATCAAAGCCGGCTTGAAAAGGTCAAGAAAAAAGGACATAAATACATTATTTCAGAATTAGAAAAAATGCCTTGGTATATACCCGCCAGCGCAAATGTCGCCGAGTTTTGGATCCACAATGAAGATATTCTAAGAGGTGAACTCAACATGAAACGGTCTGAACCAGATTTAGAAGTGCAGAAATATTTTTGGAGTACTCTTAAGCTTCTAGCAAGGCTTCAAAAGAGTACCTTATCTGATCTTGGCAGCGTAATTCTAGAAAATACTCAGACTAATCAGCTAATTACACTTACCAACCACCATAGTGACAAGAATACTATTATTAAAGGCCTTCCGGGCGAGTTGTTATTATATTTTTATGGTCGAAAAGAAGCTGCAAAAATTAAATTAGTAACCACTAAGCTATAGGAAACAGAATCGAAAGCTCACCACAATCACCGCTCCTGATACCTAATAGAACTTTGTCTTCAGGCAAAAAAGCTAAGCTTGCGGCTGTCTCAGGCTTGCTACTGCTTGGTGGTATGGCAGTTGATAGAGCTCAATCTAATCAGCCAGAGTCACAGCCCAAGCCACAGCATCAAGACTCGCCAGCCTCCCAAGATGTTCATAAAAAATCAAAGCCAGTGAGTGGCGAAATTGACCAGCTCCCAGCTGCAGAGACTACGGCAGTTAGTGATCAGCCTGCTAGCTGGTGGCCAGTAGCTGTCAAACAAAATTGGCAAAACATCATAAGTAGTTCTACAAATTATGGCCTTGATCCGCACTTAGCTGCTACTATTGTGGCCGAAGAATCCGGTGGGCAAAACATTGACAATGAATCAGGGGCAACTGGCTTAATGCAAATAATGCCAAGTACCGCCCGCGAGATTGCTAGACTTAGAAAAAGAAGTTACTACAATATGCACAACCCTCTAGAGAATTTAGATTATGGCTGCTGGCTGATTGACTACATCAATCAGAAATTTATAGCAGCTAGGGGAGTGGATATTAATTCTGATTTTGGCATTGCCATGCTGGCTGTCGGTTATGGCGATGGGGTAGGGGCTTTGCAAGAATGGATTGATTCTGGTTTTGACCCAAGCTCGCTCAGTGAACAAGCCAAAGCTGTGAGTTCACTTTGGAAAGGTATGTATGATAGTAGAGGCAAAATAAATAGTGATATTTTTACAAGTATTAGAGGTGGCTAGTTTGGGTTCTAAATTCGAACGTGTTTTTGGCCTGGAACATCGCTTATTTTTTTAGCTTTTTCATCAAGCTCTTTTAGGTTTGTAGGAATCGGGTTGTTTGCTAAAAGCTGGGCCATATAGGTCGTGTTGTGGGATAAATATGAGATTGTTCGGTTGGTGTAGAGATTTTTTTGGCCTATTTCTAAATAGCTGGGGCCTGGCCCCGCTTCACCTAGCCAGTAGCTGTCTGAGTTTGGGGCTATGGTAGCCCCAAGATGAGTAAGATTGAACAGAGTATTAGAACATACGTCATGGGCACCATCTTCGTTACCAGTCACAATGCAAGCGCCTACTTTGTTATAAAGAGGGTATTGGCCAGTCGCTGCGTCAGCTTCGTCATACCCGCCACTTAGCCGCTCCATGACTTTTTGACAGATTGAGCCTCGTACGCCAAACCAAATTGGGGTAGCTATCACAACAATATTAGCCGCTTTGATCTGTGTATTTATGCTTGGCCACTCATCACCATTGCCTTCATCTGAGCTAATTCCTGTAGCAATATTGTGGTCAATAACTCTAACCACATTGCACTCGACACCAAGCTCTTGAAAGTGGGCTGCAGCCTTTTTTATAAGCGCTTCAGTGTTTGATTCGCGGGGAGATTTTTTGAGAGTACAGTTTAGTATTATTGCTTTTGTAGACATTTACTTCTCCTTTTTGTAATGTAGTATTATTGTAGCAGAAGAGTGTATAATAAGCATAAGATATTATGAATCAAAACAACACTCCCAAAACTTGCTTGCATCTAAAAAAAATACACCCAGACATAAAAGCCAAGACTCCAGAGGGCTGTCAAGAATGCTTAGAGCAAAAAATGAGCTGGGTGGCGCTGCGAATGTGCCTGAGCTGCGGCCACATTGGCTGCTGTGATTCGTCGGCTGGCAAACATGCTCAGAAGCACTTCAATTCCACAGCCCATCCTATTATTGAAGAATTTCCTGGTTCCAGTTGGCGCTGGTGCTATGTAGATGAAATGTATATCGACTAATTTTTGTAAGAAAGGCTCATGACTTTATGGAGAACAAAAACATTGAAATTGCAGATTTTGGGGGCGGCTGCTTCTGGGGCGTGGAAGAAGCTTTTAGAACTAAGGCCGATGTTGTTAAGACTACCGTTGGCTATGAAGGCGGTAATGTCGATAGCCCCACTTACGAGCAGGTCTGTAGCCACACCACTGGGCACGCCGAAACTGTTCAGGTAGAGTTTGATAAAACCAAAACAAGCTATCAAGAGATGCTAGATATATTTTTTGACCAGCACGACCCTACCCAGCTTGATAGGCAGGGGCCAGATATCGGTGATAGCTATCGTAGTGTTATTTTTTATCATACCAAAGACCAAAAAAAACAAGCCGAAGCTAAAATAGCCCAACTAGCTGCTTCTAAGAAGTACTCAGACCCAATAGTAACTAAACTAGTTGCTGCCAGTACTTTTTGGAAAGCTGAAGACTACCACCAACAGTATTTGCATAAAAGAAATCTTGGAGCTTGCTGATATCAAGAAGTTAAACTCAAAGCATAAAAATAGTTACAATATTTTTGCTGAGATTGCTGGCTGGTATGGTGCTTTGGCAATTATTGGTGCATATTTCATGATAAGTTTTAATTTTATAAGCTCAGACACACTGTTTTATCAGCTCTTAAATCTGACCGGCGCAATTGGAATACTGGTGATATCGATAGTAAAAAAAACAAAACAGACTGTATTGCTCAATATCTTTTGGGCAGCAATAGCAATCTTTGCTATTGCAAGCTTGGTATGGTGAGATGTATGATATTTTTAAGAAATTATTTAGTTAAGAAAGGGGTATTTTGACAAAAATAGAAAATCAAAAGCCTGTTACAACTCTTAAGCCAGAAGATGAGCAACAAGCTGAAACATTAGTCAAAAAAAATAATCAAACTCGCAACATCTTGCTAGCGGTAGCTATAATAGTTAGTATTCTTCTTGTCATAGCTTTATTTTTCTGGCCTAAAAAAACTGATCAAAGTAGTTCTATAAAAAATTTCGAAGTAGCTACCCAGACAAATAATATTGATAGCCCTAGCCCCCCAAAGCTAATCATAGGTGACCCAAATGCAAAAGTTAGCATAATTGAGTATGCAGACTTCAAATGTCCTCTTTGCGGTAAGTTTTATAGAGAAATCGAGCCTCAGATAAAAAAAGACTATATCGACACTGGTAAGATTAATATCGAATACCGGCCTCTGCCAGTTATTTCTCCAGATTCAACAGTTGCAGCGCTGGGTGCCTACTGCGCCCTTGAGCAGGGTAAATTTGAGCTTTATCATAACGCAGTTTTTGACTACATATATAAAGACCACTATTCAAAAAGTTTAAAAGACGAGTTTGCGAACATTTTTACTTTAGAAAAATTAACTCAAATCTCAGTAGGGCAGGGGATTGATGCCAACTTATTTACTACCTGTATGACAAGTAATAAATATTCTTCAGCCATTGAAGCTAGTGAAGCTAATGCTAAATTAGCAGGTGCGAGTGGCACACCTACAGTGGTGATAGGTAGCCAGAACATTGCGGGTACTCAGCCATATGCAATCTATAAACCTCTAATAGAAGCCCAGCTAAGGTGAAAATAATCCTTCTAAAGGTAAAACTTAGCGCCTATTCAATAGCTAGAATGTACCGAGCCTACCCCTGGACAATAGCTCTGACAGTCGTCTTGGCTAGTCTAATCTTTGGAATCCTTCTTTGGATTTTTAATATTGGCTTACTTTATTTTGCTCTTTTTCAAGCACCACTGAGTTTTTCAGAAAAAATCGGCTTTATTGGGGGTGTTTATGGTAGCGTTTTTACTAATTTTGATACTCCTCAGGCTCTGGCATTGTTTTTATTTGCGACACTTTTTGGTATAAATCTAAGTATGTTAGCCTTTGTGATCTATGCTCGTGGCAAAGTAGCCAAACAGTCTAAAAAAACCGGCGCTAGTTTGGTGCTAGCAATCCTCGCCAGTGGCTGTGCGGCTTGCGGCACATCTGTCTTGACGCCACTACTCATTAGCTTAGGGGCGGGTGGCAGTATTGCGCTTTCCCGCGAGATAGGAATAGCGATAAGCTACCTTAGCCTATCTCTAGTCGTGTATTCTATATATTCATTAGGCGGAGTTCTGGCCACTACTTTAGCTACCACATCTAGAAATTAGTGAGCTTAAAGCTTACAATTAGATGAATGGCAAAAACTAATCAACTCACTGCTGGCTCAACAGCTCGTCTGCAAAACGGCGTAAATATACCCCTAGTTGGTTTAGGCACCTGGAAAATTCTACCAGGTCCTTCAACTCACTCGGCAATTACTCACGCTTTGACTGCTGGCTACCGTCATTTTGATACGGCTTGAATATACTTAAATGAAAAAAGTATCGGAAAAGCCTTGTCTGTAAGTGAGGAAAAAAGAGAAGAGCTTTTTATCACAACCAAACTCTGGAACTCTGACCAGGGCTATGAAAAAGTTATGGCGGCTTTTGATAAGTCACTTAAAAGACTGGGAATGCAGTATGTTGACCTTTATTTGTTACACTGGCCAGTATCTGAAAAAAGGCTTGAGAGCTGGCGGGCGCTGGTTGATATCTATAAGTCTGGCAGAGCAAGAGCAATTGGGGTTAGTAATTTTACAGTACAACAACTAACAGAGCTCCTTGCAAGCACTGACCAGCCGCCTATGGTAAACCAAGTTGAGTTTCACCCTTTCTTATATCAAAAGGAGCTAGCCGAGTTCTGCTTAGCAAATAATATACAGCTGCAGGCCTATAGCCCATTGGCTCACGGCAAAAGACTGCAAGATCCGGTTATTTCCGAAATAGCTGCTAAACACGCTAAGCAAGCTGCGCAGGTGATGTTGCGCTGGAACCTTCAGCTTGGACATGTTATCTTGCCCAAGTCTGCAAATGAAGATAGGCTGCAAGACAATCTTGAATTGTTTGATTTTCAGCTTGACGCTGAAGACATGACTAGACTTAGTAGCTTAAATGAGAATTATCGCACCTGCTGGGATCCAACTAAAGCATAATTTACCAAGCTATCTAGTCTCTTGGCCCAGGGTTTTTGAGGTGTTATAATATTTGCTATGGGAAGAATTAAAAATCGATATTTATTTGGGGCTATGTTTATACTGTTTTTTGGGGGCTCATTGTTTTATATGCTCGTAGAACGCTGGAACTTTTTAGATTCAATGTTTTTTAGCGTAGCTACTCTAGCCACGGTCGGGTATGGAAATATTGTTCCTGAGACAGTCGCCGGTAAAATATTTACGATATTTTATATAATTTTTGGTATTAGTGTATTTTTATTTTTTATAAACAACATCAGTCTTAACTATGGTGAAAAAATGCATAAGAGGCGCCAAGAAAGACAAGACAATATCAAAAAAGATAATAAATAATATTTCTCTAGCGACTTGATTTATTTATCGGCTGGCTGTGAAGCTGGCTATCTTTTTTCTTCTGGCTTGAGCCCGAAACAACCATTACAAGCACAACTATTCCAGTCAAACCAAGCAATACCGCAAGTAAGGCGCGGCCTTGTTCACTCTGAAATGCCCCAACTCTGTATAGGCCACCAAAAACTCCAAAGCTTACTAGACCCAAAGATGTTCCAAGAGAGTCTGGATTAGCTGGGTTAATAGAAAGTATTCCTACAAATATCAGTAGCACCGGCCAGTAGTCTAAAATGTTGTTGGTGGTGTTGGTGTTGGTTTTTGATATCAAAGAAACTAACATGTAAATACCAAGCAGTATCAGAGAGAAGCCAATAAATAGTGTTGAAGTTCTATTTGATTTCATGGCAGTATTATACCAAATAATTATTTATTTTGACAGCTCACAAAAAAGCAAGCCCTGCAACTTATTCAGAGCTGCAGCATCCATGTTTTAAATGCTATAATACTTACTATGGCAAATATCTCTCAAAATTCTAGTCAACCAATTGTAATAACTAACCCAACTACCCAGGCCGGAAATGATATTTCCTGGTTTTCTCAACAACAAAAAAGTCGTAAAAAACATAATTATCCCTGGCTCTACAAGGGTGGCATGTTTATGCTTTTTATATTTATGCTTTTTTTGATTTGGCCAATAGTAGTAAACTATCAGCAAATTTTAGGCATAATTACTGACTCAAATATCCAGCTGTTAGCGCTAGCAGCTGTCATATTTTGTACTACATTCGTCTTCACCGGCCTTGCTATGAGTCTACTAGCAACCAGGCCAATGCCTTTTAGGCAAACTAGCCTAATTCAGCTGGCGATGGCCTTTACTTATAAGATCTTGCCAGCTGGCCTCGGTGGCCCAGGCTTGATGTATCGTTACGCAGTTGTATCAGGCTATAACGCTCAGGCTGGGCTTGGCTATGTAGGCGCAGTTGAGCTAGTCTACTTTACAGCCTGGCTGCTGTATTTTGTGCCTGTGGTGTATTTTGGCGGAGGGTTATCTTCAGTTGGAATAGCGACAAACTTCGCCCCAAACTGGAAAATATTTTTCATTGTCGTTATTGCTCTATGGGTAATGTATTTGGTGCTAAGAGCCTTAGATTTAACTACCAGAATTGAAGAAAAAATAAAAGAAATTATTGTTTCATTCAAGCTAATTTTGCAAAAACCCAAGAAAAGTTTCCTGGCCCTTGGTTTAATGCTAATGAGCTACAGCGCAACGGTTTTGGTTTTTTATTTTTCTATAGTGGCCGTTGGTATTGAAATTCCAATTTGGCAGTCAGTTTTCATTTTCTTGATCTTTAACGCTGTCGGTTCATGCGGGCCAGCTCCTGGCGGGATCGGTACAGTTGAGGCCGCACTTATTGGGGGCTTGATGCTAGCAGGAGTAGACTCAACATCTGCCACCGCCGGAGTAATGATTTTTAGAACCATTACTTTTTGGCTTCCAACACTGCCGGGCTATCTAGCCTTTCGCTATGGTATCAAACACAAGTTCATATAGACCAGCTTAGCATCAGCTCTAGGCCAATAAAATAGCCAAGAGAAATTAATATCTCTCACTCTTAAATACTTTATTATTTACTAGGTAAAGTATTTATGCTTGTAAAATGCCATTGTAGGGTCTATAATCCGCACTATTCAAATGCCTAACTCACCTTAGGAGGTGAACGCAAATGATTACAAATAGCCAACATGAGACATTATCAGATAAATTCGACGAAAGTGAAGAAAAACAACGTCGCATTCATCTGCTAGAGCTCAGAGCCCAAGAGTTAGAAGTAGAGTTAGCACTCATTGCCCAATCGTTAGGTCTGCTTACGCAGGCTTAGCTTTTACCTCAGACCAACACTGTGTTGGTCTGTTTTTTAATTATTTGCTCATAAAGCTCGCTTGAATGTATAGTAGTGGTATGACGCCGGTAGTAAATAAAGCTAAAGTAATGGTATTTATTGCCAAAAAAGTCGATTCTCAATACCTACTTTTTAGCCGTCATAACACCGCCGGCTCTGGTCATGGTGGCTCGCGCTGGTATGTAGTGACTGGTAATGTTGAGAAAAAAGAGAGTAGTGAGCAGGCTGCCAAACGCGAAGTTACTGAAGAAACTGGTATCAGAGATACCCAAAACATTTTAAAGCTCCCGCTCAAAATCAGCTTTCTCTCAAGCACCGATACAAATATTAAATTTACCGAACAGGCTTACTTAATAATCACAAATGACAGCGGCCCGATAGTATTAAATGAGGAATCAGATGATTTTTGCTGGTTAAGTCTTGATGATTTTTGTAATACTATATATTGGAGCCAAGACAAAAACATCTTGAAAAACATACTATATAGTTCTTTGAAATAAGTTCTTAAATTGAATTGGTAGTATAATAAACTTATGTTTACACCGCAAGAATTTTTATCAGTCTTACCTTTTGCTTGTGCAGCTGCAATCAGTCCCTTGCTATTTACCGTCGCGCTTCTGGTAGCCAGTCAAAAAACTAATTCAGCATTTAAATCAGCAGCATTTCTTCTAGGGTCTTTTGGGTCTATTTTGACAATAGGTGTTTTGATATTTATATTTTTATCAAAACTTAGCTCAGCTAAAAATTTTACGAAAGGGGATGCATTTACAGATCTTTTTATAGGCTTGCTTTTATTGGCATTTGCAATTTTTCAGCTACGTTCAAAAAAGCCTAAAAAAAATACTAACAATAATATTAGTATTTTTAAGGCCTTTTCTCTTGGTGTGATTTTAATGAGCGTAAATAGCTCAAGTATAATTATGTTTTTACCAGCTGCGCATCTTGCCTCGAACTATTCAGATGCTGTAAAACTAGAAATTCTAATGGTGATGATTATTTTTGCCTTACTTCCAGCTATCATACCCCCAGCTTTGCTCAGGCTTGTGCAGTCTCAGTCACAAATAGATAAAATCAAGAGTATTGTTGCTACAAAAGGCCAGTATATAGTAGCAGCTGTATTTGTTTTGATGGGTATTCTTGAAATCGTCAAGGGCTTAGAAGGCTTGCTTTGAGGGCTCGCAAAAAACAAAAAAAAAAGCTTCAGCCATCTGAGAGTAATGCTCGGTCACTACTAAAATCTGTGACCTACCGAATAGTGATAGTTATTTCAATATTTACAATAACCTATCTAACAACAAAAAATCTTGAAGAAAGCTTGTCTATTACTGGTATCTCAGCGGTAAGCGGGACTATTTTGTATTATATTCACGAGCGAATTTGGTCAGTAATAGAATGGGATAGGCGACGCTAGCTGTATTTTAAACAATGCTACTTTGGGCTATTGCTCAGCAGAATTTGGACTAATCTTAGCGACATAGTCGGTGCCTAGAATTATCTCAAAATCAACTGCTGGTGATTTTGTCAAAGTTGCCGGCTGGGTTACTTCCACACCTAAAATCTGAGCTAAATACCTAGCTGTGTTTGGGTTTTTGCCACCAGTGTAGTCTATTATTTGCGAAAGAGTATAGTCTTTTGTCTTAGCGTTAGTTAGGCTGTCGATAGTGATTGGAATGCCGTCAGTCACCAGGCTGTTTTTAAGCTTGCCACTAAGACCAGCGGTGCTGGTGCCGTTCTCAATTATGATATTGCTGTTTTCTTTCCAAATGGGTGCTAACTCAAAAATGTTGGCTACGAATTTTTGAATGTCATCAAAGTTTCCACCTGCTGGCAGTAGGTCACTAGAAGTTTTAGAACTTACCAAGAAGCCATTTGGTAGCAGTGAAAACACCACATTCGTGATGTCAGAAGTATTAATTCCTTGTGATATTTCTACTATTCTGTTAATGTTTCTAAGGCTTAAGTCTGTTTTTACATTATTGCTAGCAGCATTTATTAGATCATTAATTTTGCCAGGACTAGTCAGGGTTTCGCTAGACAGAGCTTTGGCGCGAATTGCGGTCAATACCTCTTGTTGCCGCAAGGCCCTACCAAAATCATCGCCACAAGTACCTTTTCGGCATCTAGCGTACTTTAGGGCTGTAGTGCCATCCATTTTCTGAACCCCAGCTGGTATTCTCAGACCGCAGCTTTTATCTTGATTTTTGTCACAAGGGTATTCCGGGTCAATTAAGGGCTCCACTACATTTATATCTATTCCACCAACAGCGTCAACAGCTTGTTTGAGGCCTGTAAAGTTAGCCTTGACATAATAATGGATTGGGATCGATAGAGTTTCTTCAATAGTTTTTTTAGAAAGCTCAACGCCTTGCGGCGGTTTCATGGCATCACCGATCGCGTTTGCTTCGTTGATCTTGCGGTAGCCCTCACCAGGAATTTGGACTCTCAAGTCGCGCGGTAAACTGATCATAGTCACTTTATTGGGCTGAGATTTGGTATCAATACTAACTACCAAATTAGTATCAGCTAGCGTCTCACCAGCATGACCGGGGTCGCCAACTCCTAAAAGCATAATATTTACTCTTCCATCACTCTCGCCTTTTAGCTTACTGGATAAATCAAAAGGGTTAGATGATATCTTTCCAGCTTTTAGGTACACAAAAGCGGCGAAACAGCCTGCTATAATTCCAGAGATAAGTAGTACTATAAAAAACCACTTAACGATTCTTTTCCAGAGTGGTTTTTTCTTGCTTTGTAGATCTGAGAAATCATCTTTTTGATGGGTTTTAGGCATTTTATCGTCACTAGTTTCATTAGCTTCAAATACAAAATCACTATCTTTCGACGTGTTGTTCTGAGCTAACTTTGCCTTCTTAGTTATATCAAGGGCTTTCTCGCCCGGGGCTGCAGTCGGGTCATATTCAAAGTCTGGCTTTTGTGGGGGTTTCATAGCTGTACCTTATTATAACTTATAATTAGCGCTATTGTGACTGGAATAATATCTAAAAAAATGGTATTATTTGCAAACTATGAAAAAACCCCAAAACATTTGGCAGAAACTAGCCGCTAAAAAGCCATTTTTTGTATTGGCTCCAATGGACGATGTGACCGATACAGTGTTTCGCCAGATTGTTGCTACTACTGCGCCTGCAGACTTAATGATGACTGAGTTTGCAAACGCTGATGGCTACTGTTCTCCGGGGCTAGAAGCTACACTGCCAAGACTAAAATTTAACAAGCTAGAGCAGCCACTAATAGCGCAAATATGGGGCATTAAGCCAGAAAATTATCGAACAATGGCTAAAGATCTAGTGGCAATGGGCTTTTTAGGAATAGATATAAATATGGGTTGCCCGGTCAAAGACGTTGTCAAAAAAGGTGCATGTTCGGCAATGATTCAAAATCACGAGCTGGCGGCGGCAGTTATTGCGGCAACCAAAGCGGGTATTAAAGATGCTGGTGGGAACATAGCTATCAGCGTTAAAACGAGAATTGGATTTAGTGACCCAGATGTTGAGAACTGGATAGGTTTCTTGCTGAGGCAAGACTTAGATGCCATAACAGTTCATGGCCGTACTAGAAAGCAAATGAGTAAGGTTCCAGCTGATTGGCAGCAGATAGCTAGAGCTGTAGAGCTTCGTGATCAAATTTCGCCAAACACGATAATGGTAGGGAATGGTGATGTGATGTCGCGATCTGAAGGCTTAGCAAGAGCTAAGTCGAGCGGTGTTGATGGCGTAATGATAGGGCGTGGTATATTTCACGATCCTTTTGTTTTTGCCAAAGAAAATCGCCAGCAAGATCTTAAATCAATGCTTTTGATGCTTAAAAAACATATTGTTTTGCATCAAAAAACCTGGGTCGGTAACAAGTTTGAGCCACTCAAGAAGTTTGTAAAAATGTATATCAGCGGCTTTGAAGGTTCAGCGGCCATTCGGGCTGAAATGATGACAGCTAAAAACCACTCAGAGCTACTTTTAGTTATTGACAAATACTTATAAAAGCTTTATTATAGTGTACTAGCACCTCTCACAGAAATGAGTCTTAAATGACCAAAATTATCTTAGTAGTCGGCGATACGCCAAATACTGCAATGGAAAAGCTAACTAAGTTTCAAGCTGGCCTTAGTAGGTTTGAAAATCTAGAAGAGATTATTATTAAAAACGACGATGAAGAAGAAGCTCCAAAAGTACAGAGCAGTTTAGCTGACGATATGGCTAAACTTGGCCCTACTTTAGCCACTCTAAAACTTCAGACAAAAACTTTTAACGCCCTAACTTGTGCTTATAGTAACATCTCAGGTGATGGCAAAGTGGTTAGAAACCCTGCAATGGACATCGCTTTTGTCTCCCAGCTCCACGGCTTGACTGATGAAGATTTAAGTAAATATTTTGGCATTGGCAAAAAGTCAATCTTAGAAATAAGACATGCCTTAAAAAGAGCTGATTCAACTCAGCTCAAATTAGATATTTAGTTTTTTTGAGTATCTACCCGCCTAACAAGGCGGGCTTTTAATTTATCCAAGACCTTGTCCCTCCAGATTGCAGAATGTGGTACAATTTAGCAATGAGTAAAAAAAGCCACAAAAAACACGAAGCTAAGCAGGCTCACCACAAGACATTGCCCGCCCATGTTGAGCAAGATGATTTATTCACTCAGCACCATCTTGGAAGTGAAATATTAATAGGCTTTATTATCTTTGCGATGGGGCTGTTTTTTATGGTGCCATTCTATACTGCCGCTTCGGCAGACTATCAGCTAGTTTTTATGCTTATTTTTATGCTGACAGTACTAGTTTTTATTGTTTCGCACTGGCGCAAACTCAAAAAACACAAAGGTAACCCCGAAATGCCTCTGATGGAAAGATTTGTCTATCTCTGTATTGTGAGTATTTTATCTATCGCAATATTTATTCAAGTAGTCACCCGCAGCCTTGACCTTTGGCTAGTGGGAATTCTAATAATAGCTATTCTTTTGAAAGTTTTGCTAACCTCTGGCCTAAAAAGAAAGTAGTCTAGCTGAAAAAAGCACTGCTAATAACTGCCTTAACGGCACTAGTAGTCACTGTTTCCGCAGGAAGTCTGATTGCCTACAAAAAATATCAGCTCACAAAAAATTCTAAGTCTATAGCGTCACCTTCACCCACTACTCCAGCCCCCAACTCAGCAGCTCCAGAGCCAAAACGTAGAGCCGGTGAGTATTTGATTTTTGACCCCAGCCAGCTCAGTAAGGCCAGCGACGGTAAGGTTGTGTTGTTCTTCAATGCCTTATGGTGCAGTACCTGTAAGCAAATAGATAAAGAACTAAAGGCTGCCAAAATTCCAGACAATCTAACAATTCTAAATGTCGATTATGATAAAAACGTAGCCCTCCGCAAAAAATACAAAGTACCATTTGAGAATAGCTATGTTCAGGTAGACCCATCAGGCGTTATTGTCAACAGCTGGTCTGGATCAGAGGATTTATCAGAAATTATATCACTAGCAAAGTAAAATATAAAAAATTATGCATAAAACAATACTTTTCATACACCTTGTCTCGCTGATTGTTGCTTACGGCACAATAATGTTTGTCGATTTCTATGGTCTTTTTTGGGCATTTGGAAAACGAACTAATGAGCAGGTTATGCAAATTAGTGGCCCAGCTCAGGTACTTGTTTGGGGTGGGCTATTGGGACTCGTGACAACTGGTATTATCATGCGACCAGATTTATCTAGACCATTAACAATATTTAAAATGGCAGCAGTTTTTATAATAGTTGTGAATGGTTTTAACTTAGATTTGGTTCAGAGAAAGCTTAAAGAAAGCAAGGGGCTAGATTTTTGGAAGCTGCCAAAAAAAATTATATTTTGGTCAGTAACGTCTTTAGTTTTGTCACAGCTAGCCTGGATGAGCGCGACAATTGCCGGTTTTATAATAGCCAATAGTTAGCTTTCTAAAAAAAATATCCCCAACTCAATTGCTTGAGTCGGGGAAGCTGTTGCTAGGCCGCGGTTCGTACTAGTGTGCCATGTATTTCTGGCTGACATAAAACCTTGGCTAGCATTCCTGGCTGATTACCGTCATAAACAACAATTTCTATGGCGTGCTCTTTGGCGTGAGTAGCCGCAGTGGCATCCATAACCTTAAGGTCTTTGAGTATTACCTCAAGGTGAGTCATTTCAGTCATCTTTACGGCATCTGGATTCGTCTTGGGGTCGCCAGAATAAATACCATCGGTACCTTGTTTCGCCATCAGAATTGCTTCACAGCCAAGATTCATCGCTCGTTGGGCTGCTGCTGTGTCGGTTGTAAAGCCTGGCTCGCCAAGACCACCAGCGCATATTACTACTTGACCTTTTTGAAGTCTGCGACTGGCTTTTTTGTATAGGTACGGCTCTGCAACTTCTTCAATTCTTAAAGAAGAGTTCATTACTGCTTCAACACCTTCGCTGTTAAGAATGTGTTCAAAAGCCATGGCGTTTTGAACAGTTGCCAGCATACCCATATAGTCAGCGGTATTTTTGTTAATGCCAACAGCATCTTTTCCTCGAAAAATATTGCCACCACCGATAACTATTACTAATTCTATTTCGAGGTCTTCTATGACTGACTTAATTTCCTTAGCTTCTAAGCGCATTTTTTCAGTGTCAAAACCGGCCACAAAAGTAGAGCCGTTTGCGAGCTCGTATGTTTTACCTTGGGCTTCGCCACTGAGTTTGAGCAAAATTCGTTTGTACTTAGACTTTCTATCGCTTATCGCAATTTTGCTGAGTTGATTTGGTTTTGATGTACGTGCCATTTTTCTCCTATTTGGGCTGGGCATTGCTATTGTTTTTATCATATTTACAGCTTACTTACAAGCACAGTTGGTATTAAATATACTTGGCTTTGTTGTTAGCTATAATATAAATTATCAGCTATAATAGCTTTTATAATAAGCACATTAGAGCTACTTTTTTATCTACGCTAAGCACACTAGTCGACCAAGCTAAGAACTTGAAGTTTTGCTTCGCAAAACCGGCAAATGCCGCTTTGCACCAAAAGTTATAAAAAGTATTGCTCGAGAGGAAAACAAATGATAGAAAAATTCAAATCTGCAAAGCATTTATTTGACGCCAGCTCAGCTCAGCTGGTGAATAGATTTCCAGCTAATGCCATGAAGGTAATTGCTGTTACCGGAACCGACGGCAAGACAACCACCTCAACAATGATTGCAGCTATTTTAAGAGCTAATGGCTCAAAGACTGCACTACTTACTACCGTTTCTTTTGACATGGGCGAAGGAGAAGAGGCAAATGAGACAAGAATGACAACACTTCAGCCCAAGAAGCTTTTTGGGCTTTTAAAAAAAGCCAAAGCCAATGGCTGTGAGTACCTTGTCTTAGAGGTCACTAGTCATGCCATGGTCCAAAACAGACTCTGGGGTATTCAGTTTTATATGGCTGTCTTTACAAATATTACCCCAGAGCACCTTGACTACCATAAGACTTTCGAAAACTACTTGGCTGCAAAAGTAAGGCTTTTCGAGCTTACAAATAGAAATAAGTCTGGCTTAAGGGTAGGCGTTATAAACAGAAAAGATAAGCACTATAAAGCTTTTGCAGGGGCTATTTTTAAGCCGGTTTTTTATGGTCAGGGCGGGGAAGTAACTGCTGTGAATATTCATAGAACTGACAAGCTGACTAGCTTTGAAGCTAAGCTTCAAAAGCAAAAGATTCCAATAAGCCTTAATCTTTTGGGGGGGTTCAATATTGACAATGCGCTTGCCGCGATCACAGCGGCAGATCAGCTTGGAATACCTGCACAATCAATTAGCCAGGGCATAGCTGGCCTCAAGGCTGTAGCTGGTAGAATGCAATATTTAGATGCTGGTCAAGATTTTGGCATAATTATCGATTTTGCTCATACTCCAGAGGCATTTAAGAAAGTACTTTCTGAGCTCAGACAAATATGCAAAGGTAAGCTGATTGTTGTTTTTGGGTGTCCAGGTGAGCGAGATAAGGCAAAGAGACCCCGGCAAGGTGAAGAGGCAGCCAAGTATTCTGAGCTGGTGGTACTAACAGAAGATGACCCTCGAAGTGAAAAAAATTCTGATATTATAGCCCAAATAGAAGTGGGTCTTTTGTCTCAGGGAAAAATCCTAAATAAAGATTACTTTATTCTACCAGATAGAAAAAAAGCTATTGAATTCGCAATATCTCAAGCCAAAAAGCATGACATAGTCGCATTACTTAGTAAAGGTGACGAGAAAAGCATTATATTAAACGATGGAGTAATTAAGCCCTGGGACGAAATGAAAGCTGCCAAGCAAGCAGTTATTAAGAAAAATAGTAAAAATATTTAGCTGTACAGATCGTGAGCTGAAACGCGAGTAATTATTGCACTTTTAACTGCTTCTTCAGTTTCTTTTTCTAAGCCAGTTTCACGAAGTGCTTGGTCGAGTTTAGCAAAAAATCCCTTATAATCGGTGTGAGCTTCAGAAAAATCGTACTTCGATTCAATCTCTTTTGATATTCTGTCTACCTTTCTGCAGTGCTCGGTTTCAAAAGCCATATTTATAATTCCTCTGCCAAGTATTTGAGATTTATTTTGGAGTTGGTATTTTTGTTCAGTAGTGATATTTGAAAATACATCAGCTGATTTTTTTGAGGTAATAAAATGAATGTCTTTGTCTGTTCTAACGATGACTATACTGCCAGCGGTAGTAGAGTGCACCCTAAAGCGTATTGCTTGGGGTTGAAGCTTTAGTATTTTTATAAGATTCTCGTTAAAATATTCATGTTGTTCTAGATTTAGCGCTGCACAGCTCTGAGCATAGTTGTCAATAAATACCAGCTCGCCATGCGGGCCAATGTTTTCGATAGTAACAACTGCTGTTGTATCCACTCGATCTGAATGGGCACCATGCTGCTGCTTTGAAGAAGCCTCGGCCGACTGAGAAAAAACTTGTAGATTTACCACAGTTCCTTCGTCGTTGTCTGTAGATATTTCTGTTTGATTGTCGCCAGCTATTATTTTTATAGATGGCAGCAAATCTTTTTGGAGGCTGATTATTTCTGATAAATTTTCGCAAACATCTTGATATGCAATGGTTCGCATGTGTCTCTCGGTGTGGTTATAGGCGATATAATCTTTTGTTTTGGTAAGATTGTCTAGCTGCCCCTGGCGCCATCTCTTTAGCAGCCTATTTCTTACTGGCCCAGTTTCTTCTGAGACAGTCTTGTTGTTGCTGAGCACAAAATCTTTATTGAGTAGTACTGCACCGCATTTTTTATAGCATTCATGTGCTTCGGTAAGACTGCTAGGCTTATAATCAAGCCGCCATATTTTTATTTCACCGGCAATATCAATATCTAGATCTTTTGCAAGAATACTGTCTTGCGAATAATATTTGTCTATTACTGTGAATGATTTTTGCTTTGACATGTTTTTAATTATTGCATATTTCACCTCTGCTTGCACGGCTGGTATTTTTTAGTATTTAAAATATTAATTAAGCATAGCCATTTTATGACCTACTTGCTATAATTAACCGTACAGGTACATATGCCAGATCCACTAGACAATACATTTCCAATGCCAGCTACAGACGATACCAGCTCTCAGGTAGCGGGGTCTGTTGCAGTGCCAGCTGATAGCCCCATATCAGCTTCTGCTAGTGCTAGCCCAGCCTACGTTGACCCGGGCACAAATCTAGCACCGGTAGTCGAGCCAGCTACCCCAAATCCCAATTCAGCTTCAGGCCCAGTCTCTCCAGACTGGCAAGATCAATCCTCACTTGATGCTGCTCAACTACCCGCTGGTGATGATAGCTATAATATTGCTGCTCCAGTTTCAGACCAAGCTCCAGCTCCAGTTCCAGCTCCACTAGACCCTAATTTAGCTGGTCAGACTTTTGTAGACCCACAGCTGCCAGTCACAGCTACAGCTCCGGCCTATCTAGATCAAAGCGCCGCAACAGTCTACCCTGATCCGCAGTCAGGCATAGCCCCAGTTCAGCCCCAACCAGCTCTAGATCCCGCCACTGGCCAGCCCTTAGGGCCCGAATCTAACCCTTCGCTTTTTCAGCCCCAACCCGCTGCTATGGGCCCTCAGCAGCAGTTTTCTAGTGCTCCATCAGACTATCCTCAGGCCTTAGACTCTGGCCCTATCCCACCCGGAAACACCCTCGATTTAAGCAATCAATACCCCGCTGCTGGCCTGGCCTCAGCTCAGGTTGACCCGGCTTACCCGGCCCCAGCAAATCAGGCCTATCCAGACAATCCGCTAGCTGGCCCCCCAGTTGATTTTGGCTTAAGTAATAATGCTCTGGCTAATGATATGGCTTCACAGCAAGCCTCAGGTGGCAAAAAATCCTTAAAATTTATTATTATCGGGATTGTGGCGGTAGTAATAATAGCTTTAGTTAGCCTTGGAGCTGTTTTGTTAAGCCGCAGCTCTAGTAAACCAGCCGTCGACCTGGTTGAGAAAGAAGTTGTAGTACCAACAGATCCGGAAACTAAAAATGCTGATACTCAAACCGCTGAGATTCCAGCTGGCTATCAAGAAGTAGACAGAGACTGCTTTAATTTTGGGGTGTTACTTCCAACAACAGTAGATTTCTCTAAGAAAGTCTGTCAAATGGCTGCAAAATATGGTAGTGTGTCACAATATTCTTTGACTATAACGCCCTTTACAGAACCAGTTGTAGATTTACAAAACCTAGTAGATAAGGCCAAGGTCGCCGGTACCATTGTTACCCAAGATGATATTGAATTGGATGGCGTCAAATCAAAAAAGCTGATTATAAAGTCAAACGGCTTAGATCAGCAGACAATAGTGACTATTCCAGATAAAAAAACTTACCAACTAGATGGCAAGATTATTAACGCCTTTATTATTACCACATCTCACAATGATGATACAGCCAAGAAAGCCAGTGAAGTCTTGATAAGTACTTGGTTGTGGATGTAGATTGTTTTGAGCTTGCTTTAAGTTTGTTTTTGCCTAACTTATAATCTAGACTAGCAATATGCAAAAGTATTCTAAGCAAGATTGTTACATTCTAGGTACAGCCTATTGTGGCTCCACATTACTTGGTGCCAGTCTAAACCAGCACCCACTTGTCGCTTATGTAGGTGAGCTTTCTAGGTCTTCTGGTTTTGTTGACCGTTTCTCTCTAGATAATACTCCAGCTGAATGCATGGAGTGCTTGATTAGCCAGAAAAAATGTACTTTTATTTCAGAAAAGTTCATTGCTAAGACTACTTATATGACGCCTTCTGACGCTCACAACAGTTTGCGCAAGGTATTTAAGAAGCCAATTGTTGTTGATGGCAGTAAGCACCCGGCTTGGCTAAGGATTGCTCATTTTGAAAATACAAGCACTGAGATCAAAGTGATTATACTTTCGCGCAGCCCGTCTAGCTATTTGAAAAGCTGTTTGTCACGAGGAATTGAGCCACTCTGGGCTGAGGCTAATGCCTGGCGTGATAACTACCTCGACGCGCTTAGAACAGTCAACCAGCTTGGACTGTCATGTAAAGTTGTCCGCCATGAAGACTTCATAAAAAATCCGCTTGAAACTCTGCAAGGCATATGCCAATACTTAGGAGTTAAATTTACAAAAAATGTTTTTAATACTTCTGCTTTTGAGCTTCATGCATTTGGCGGCAATCCCGGAGCATATTTAGAATCTGGAAACAAAAAAGCTATTACAGAGTATGCTAGCTCACATGATCAAAAAGATTTTGATATTAATCCAGCAAGATTAAAAACTACTTTATTTGCGAAAGCACAAAAGCAAAGACAGCTCACTAGACTTAGACAAATCGCCTTTGAGTCACCTGGGCTTGTCGATACTGCAAGCCTTTTGGGCTATAAGTATAACGACCTCTAAAAGCTAGATTTTCTGCTTTTCAATCTCCAGAGACGGTAGGCGATCCTAAAATGGTAGTAGCTAGCGGCACCCCATTTCCAGCCCTGATGAAAGTAAAATTTTTTAAATTTTCTACGGTCAAGGAGTAGCCATTTCCAGGCCTGAAGAGGCCGCACGGTGGTGTTTACTAGCCGGCAGATCGGCTCGTCGCTAGTACCATAATCAAACTGCATGCTTGCCATAACCTCAATAATTCTTCTCGGCGGTCTTTTTAGGGCTCTAAGCAAGGTTGGTTTGCTATACCGCCAGAGATTTTCAGATGATACTCCAGAACTCATGTAGTAGTCTATTGACTGATCAATACCCTTAACAATATTTTCGCGAGTTGGATTCGCAACATTATCACTATTTAAGAAACTTTCCCAGACCTCTGGCTGGTATAAGTATTTTGCTGAGCTTTCTTTTAGAGAATTAAAAATTATTCCGCTTGAAGTAGACAGCGAATCACTGTGAAAAATATTTGTTCCAGTTCTAGCTAAGTATATTCCAGTTAGATTCGATTCTTTTGAAGACTCTCTCAAAACCTCGCCAAGTAGTATTTGAATAGTGTCATTCCAGCCAACATCACTAATTATTGGGGTTTCTTTACTAGCTAAAGTGTTCCATTTTGAAAGTACATATTTGAGGTCAGCTTTCCATTGTCCAATATTTTTTTTAATATCTAGTTTGTTTAGGGCTGCTTCAGTTAGCCCCTTTGGCCCCACTAAGTTATACTGGTTACTCCCTTGAGAGGTAATATTTAGTACCGCTAGAGCGTTTCGGGTATTTTTGCGCCTCAAGACCTTTTTTGCTATCGGCACTATTGAGTGCAGCGCCAGCCCTTTACTGCTCAGCACTGCGCAGTAGGCTCGCAAAAGTCGAGATCTGTTGAAATGTGGCAAGATTTTTGGGTTTGTAAAACCAAGTTGTTTGTAAAACCGAGACAACAAGTGGCTTTCAGAAGAAACAAAAACCACTGGCCGAGACTGTATTTCAGCCGATACGCCTAGCCGAGTCAAATAGTGAATTATAGCTGGCCCAAACAGCCAGCCAATAAATATCGCCTCTTGTTCAGTGCTCATTTGTGCACTGCCAAACTGCTGCTTAATCTTTTTGGTAAGCTGTTTTTTCTGGCGACGGTGTATTTGGAAAGTCTTAGATCTAAGAAAAATAGTAAAAACAATCTTTCCAGACCAAAGATAAAGACGGTGAAGCGGCAGATACAAATAAAAAGCTTTAAGGCCAATCTGCTTGGGCACTCTAAAGTCAGTTTGCTTATTGTCCCCAATATGAATACTTTTTAGCAGTGACACGGCAGGGTATTTGCCTACTAGTTCCAAAAAAGACCGACCACTTGATTTGCCCAGCAAGTTGTCAGCTGAGCTGATTCCGCCATCAAAAAATTTAACTCCGTGGGCTGTTAAAAGCTTCTTAAGCTCTCTTGTTTCTAGATACATATCACTTACAAAATACAGTTTACAGTTTGTATTTTTGGCCGATTTTAAGATCTTTATTAGAGACTTGTTGGGCCTAAGTTGAGTTATTTCATATCTGAGTTCAATCGACTTGAGTTTTGCCACAAGTTTAGTTTGCCGCCCCTTAGTGAGCTTTAGTTTTTGTTGTCTAGATAGCTCAAGAATTATAGCTTTGACAATAGCTGTGTGGGTTGTTTCATGGTCTTTGCCTGCTTCGAGATTGGCAGAGCGCAGTAATTTTGAGAGATTTTGCCTAGCTGAGTATATTTGGTAGGTACTAGATTTAAGACCAGTCTTGTTGATCTCTTGGCTCATGGCTTTGGCAAGCACAAAAAATCTCCAAGCCTC
>Ga0335396_10001949_pt1 | contig 25907 bp, 16 predicted proteins | sample FRY02_FD_205743 | JGI IMG/M metagenome (GOLD analysis project Ga0335396, IMG submission 205743) | Freshwater microbial communities from Lake Fryxell liftoff mats and glacier meltwater in Antarctica - FRY-02 (spades assembly) (version 2) | ecosystem: Environmental > Aquatic > Freshwater > Ice >... | reverse complement strand
TTATGGCTTTTTCTTTTTAATAAAATATTATTTGGTAAACAAATATTATTTGTTAATAAAATTATTTGAGATTAACTTGAAAATAGAAATTTTATCAGCAGTACCAGAAATTTTTGTATCAGTAATCAATTCTTCTATAATCAAACGGAGTATTGAAAAAGGTAAAGTAGTAATTAATTTACATAATTTACATAATTACTCTGATAATAAATTCGGTCATATTGATGATGCTCCTTACGGTGGTGCATCTGGAATGTTGATTAAGTGTGAGCCAGTATTTAAATGTATCGATGAATTGTTATCAAAGGAAGATTACCAAAAAATTATCTTTATGTCTGCCGATGGAGTTAAACTAAATCAAACAATTTCAAATGAAATATCATTATTAGATAATATTATTATTATTTGTGGACATTACAAAGGAATTGACCAACGTATAAGAGATTATTACAAAACTTATGATATATCTATTGGTGATTTTGTTCTGACAGGTGGAGAATTAGCTGCTTTGGTTTTAATTGATAGTATAATCAGGCTTATCCCGGGCGTAATTGGTGATGCTACTTCGGCATTAGATGATTCATTTATGGACGGAATGCTTGAATCACCTCAATATACAAGACCAGCAGAATTTAGAGGTATGAAAGTGCCAGATGTTTTACTAAGTGGAAATCCAAAATTAATTAGTGAATGGCAACAAAATAAATCTTATGAAAAAACGCTCAAAATAAGACCAGATTTGATTGATGGAGAAAATGAAGCTTAAAATGATGCGTAAAATAATGTATATTTAATTATAAATATATAAATACAGTTGATATTATTTCAATTTATGATGTGTTTATTCGTCAATAAGAAAATTTCAAAAAAAATTAATATAATTTATATAATTAATATAGAAAACAAATAAAATTAAATTTAAAAGGACTTGGAGAAATAATGAAAATTGGTATGTTTTATGGTACTAATACTGGAGTTACCGAAATAGTAGCTGAGCAAATAAAAGATGTTTTAGAAAATAATGACTTTGAAGTGGAAATCTTCGATATAGCAAGTGTTCCTTTGAGTACTATGGATAAATATAAAACCTTAATTATTGCTTCTCCCACTTGGAATGATGGTGAATTACAAGATGATTGGGAAGATAATTGGGAAAAATGGCAAGAATATGATTTCAAAGGTAAAAAAGTAGGATTTGTCGGAACAGGCGACCAAGAAGCATATTGCGATAATTATTGTGATGCAATTGGTAGAATGGGTAAATTTGTCAGAGATAATGGTGGCGAAATATTTGGTAGATGGCCATCTGAAGGATATTCATTTGTACATTCAATTGGTTATGATGGAGACGGTTATTTTATAGGATTAGCATTAGATAATGATAATCAAGAAGAAAAAACTGAGGATAGAATTAATCAGTGGGTAGCACAAATCAAAGAAGAATTAGGTGTATAAACGCATAAATATTAATTAAGTAATTAAAACATAATTAAAATATAAATTACAAATATTTACTAAAAAGGCTACCATTTGGTAGCCTTTTGTTTTTTTATTTCGTAATTTATCAGAAATGGTCGAATAAATCTAATTTGCTTACAACCTTTAATAAGAACTAACTAATATAATAATAATGATAATAAAGTCAATTTAATTATTTTATTATTTGTAATAAATTAGAACTAATAATTCTTTCATCATTAGTTGCCAAGGGTATATTGTTTTTAATTGCAGTAGCTATAATTATTCTATCCGCTGGATCTGAATGAAATGAATTACTTAAATTACTAGATAAAATTGCTATTTCAGGAGTGAAATCTAAAATTTTTATTTTTGAATATTTTGTTGCAAACTTCATCCATAAATTAATTTCTATATTTAATTCAACGAATAACAAAATTATCTATTTTATTTTTGAGAAAAACAACCGTCGGATTTACCAAGCAGTTAATAGAAATTCTATCTATTCACTAACAATCTTTGGCTGACGCTACCTGTTGGTGTTTGTATTTGGATTGTGTAGGTGCCGATAGATAAATTGCTCACATCTATTTCTGTCTTGCTAGCGTAATTTGGGATAGTCATCATTTCATTACCCAAAATATCATAAATACTCAAATCCACCACGCCACCAACACCAATAACTTCACCCAAATCAACCGAGATTTTATCAGATGATGGGTTGGGGAAGATAAGGAAATTGCTTTCTGAATTAGTTTCAACACTCGTAATATCTTCGCTCAAATCCACTTCAATAGAATCCATAAAAAGTCTAATTTTGTACTTATCTTCAATTCTAAAAGGTGAAATTGTATCCAAGTAATGCGCTTCAGTGGCTAAGTAAAATTTATTGTCAGTATATTCAACATCTTTGAGTTCGCCTTCCAAATCAGTCAGTCGAATATCTTTCACCAAATCAAAATTCTTATCAAAAATGATATAGCCCTGGCTACCAATTACATCGCCAAAAGCATAATAATAACTTTCATTTATTTTTCGTAAATTATTAATAGTTGGACGAGAATTATGCTCTTTGACTACAAAACTCAAATCACGCAAATCAACAATTACTATCGTACCAATGCCTTTTGTGTATTGATGTTTTTTGTGTCCAACGATTGCTAATTTATTCACACTAGTAAGCTTAATCTCGTTTATTTCCATATCAAATGGTAGAGAAAAATCACGTCTATTTATTTCCAACTTCTCATTTGTCTCAAATATTTCAAACTTATTAGAGCTATCTTTTCTGATAAGTCCGACAATTTGATTGTTGATGTTGTCTGCGTATGTTTTTCCTACTTTATAATTTACAGGCAAATAATTGCCTAAATCTTTGTATAAAGTTTTAAAGTTATATATTATTAAGTTTAATGTATCATTTGGAAATTTGTTGTTATTATTAGTTCTTTTTGAAAGCCCAAAATATAAAGAATCATTTAATACACAAGAGTTGTTTTTTGTCAGATATGCAAAAGGCTTTCTCTTTTTAATTGTTAAATTATTATTTAAGAATATTAAGTCAGTATTGTTTTTAGTTTCTTTAAATTTTGACATTAAGCTAGTAATATAATATCCTGTCCCAAATATAAATTCTCTATATTTACCACTAATATCAATATAAACAGATCCTTCAAATATGTTTGAAATTAAATTAAATGTTGAATTATTTAGATTTATAATTTTTTTTTCAAAATTAACCTGGTAATTGTATTCATAGTTAAAGGATGAATAAAATATTGTACTTTTCCAAGTGCTTTTAATACTAGAAATCACCAAATTATCTTTGTCGATAACTAAATCCATGAATTCATTATTGGAGTTTTCTACTACGGAATCTATTTTTGAAAATTTAAAAATCAATTGATTACTAAGATTTATACTTTTTACTATACTATCAACTCCTAAATCATCATAAATTTTTAACTTAATGTTAAAATCAGTTTCATTATATTTTCTAAACGTAATATTTTGTTCATTAGATTTTACTCCATTATCTAAAGTCCACTCATACTTAGTTATTTTACCTAAAGATCGATTGGATAGGTAAAATATATCTTGGTATTGTTTATCGATTTTGATTTCAAAATCTGCTTTTATTTTAGGATAAACAGTCAGAATTGTATCTTTAGTAGTATTTGCAATTAGACTATCATTATTTAGAATTTTTAAATTTATACTATATTTACCACTTTGAGGGATAATACAATCAAAGTTTCGATTATTTGTTTCAAAACTATATTGATTAAATTCATTGTAAATTGACCATTTATATTTTAAAGTTTCATTATTAGTATGTGAATTTAAATTGAAACTTTCACCTTCTCTAATTATTGATTTATTTATTCCAAAATAATCTTTAATTATATTATTGAAATATTTATTTTTTTTCAAACATATAATATTTTCTTTTAAAATTAATGCTCCACCGAATTGATTATAACTTTTTGGTATAAAAACTTCTACTTTTTTATAATCAAAATCAATAAAAAAAGAATCTAAAGTTTTATAATTTTGAAAATCTTTAATATTAAATTTTGTTTTATTGTATTTAGTTAATCTATAATGATCTTCCATAAAATTTGAATATAAAATACCATTTTTATGTTTGAAATTATATGTAAAATTATTGCTTTTGATAAATTTATAATGATCTAATATTCTATAGAATTGCCATTTTGATATATCTATATCTATATATGGATCTGTATCTATATCTAAAAATAAATTATTGATATATTTGAATTTATTATTTTCAATTTTATATTCATGTAATTGATTATCTTTCTCATAATATCCTTCTGGACTAATATATTTTCTATTTGATATTAAAAAAACTTTGTTTTCATCATTTTCTACCATATAAGAAAAATACTTATCATTTTCATTAAATTCTTTTGTACCTTGAGATACAAAATAGTTAAATTCCTGGATTGTTTCAAATTTACCATTATTTAAGTTAATCTTACAAAACTTACTTTGATGTCCATTTGCAAATGTATATTGGTGTGCTAATTCATCTCTAATAAATAGGTTAAATCCTGAAAAAAATATTTCATTATTATTTATTTGATATGAATAAGAGTTTATATCAATACTATCTATTAATAATAACATAGTATGATCTTTAGAATATAATAATTCAAAAGACATTGTAATTCCTTTTAATGTATGTGGTGTAACTCTAGGTTGGTTACCTATCCATATATCATCAGACCCAAATTTAAATATATTTTTCGATAAGATTAATATATTTGCTTTCGAAATATAATCAATAAATGAAAAATTAAAATACCTATCAGAAACTCTATATTTTTCCGGTATATCCATCTTTTGATTTACAATTCTACTGCAATCATCATTATTGATTATTGCTAAATTATATGCAACATTTTCGTTATTTAAAGTATCAAAATTATATACTATTGAAGTTGTTTTTAAGTCCTTTGACACAAATGCAAATTTATTGTAATTTTCATCACCCTCGCATTTGCAACGTTTTTTGATTTCTCCGGTCTCAAAATCATACTTAATTATTTGATTATCTTTTGTAATTGCTATAATTTCGCCATCATCACTCACCTTAAAATCTCGAATTGCATCAAGACTGTCTTTCATATAAAAAAAGCCGTCTTTCTCTATCCATTCCGCTCTCAATTCCATATTGAAAATAAAAGCAGTAATTAATATTAATATGTAAATTATTTTTTTCATAATCATTTTTCCAGTATTTATTAAATTTCGCCAATTCTCAAAAAACTATTTCAAAATTTGTCATTCCCCTATATATAAAAGACTGTTTTTTGGCATAAATGTAACAGGATTTACAAAAATAGTCTGTAATGGTAGATTAGGCAAGTGTTTGCGAAAAGTGGGGTTTTGGTGGTATTTTGAAATCTATTGAACAAAGAGTTGCAACCCCTTTGCTTCTAAAAAAAAAACAGCAAGTTTGCACCTGCTGTTTTTATAAAAAGTCAATTATAAATCCATCTAATCATTTTATATAATTATAGCTTTATCTAGCTCTTACAATTATAAAATTGTTATTTTTAATTATATTTAAAGTTTATTTTTATTTTATAATTAGATTTTTGGTCAAAGTACCATATTTCGATTTCAAAACTAACAAATATCTACCGGTTGCAATTTTATTACCATCATCATCAATTGGCTCAAAAATAAATTCTATATTCATATTTTGTAAACCTAATTTTTTGACTATTTTACCAGTATAATCTAATAATACTACTTCCATTTGATTTGTTAAAAATTCTAAATCTGTTTTGATTTTAATTAGAGATTTACTTTCAACGGGGTTAGGATATATTTCAATGTTGATTGCATCATTTAATTCAATTTCTCCTATACTTGTATTTACTTCATCATCTTCATAAGGATTATAATAATTTGTCATCCATGGTTCCAAAGCTAAGAAAGCAGAATATTTAGAAAGAACTCTACTCTCCAAACTATTGTCAACTATACTCCAAATATGATCTTTTGAATTATTATCAATAGCTTCAAGTCGTTTAATTTCGTTAGCTTTCCAAAGTTGAAAAACAGGTGTAAATCTTCCAATACTATCAAATTCATTAGCAATTTTGGAATTTGAAGTAATAATATTATTTCCATATATTCCTGAAAATTTGAATTGCACGGGTAATTCGCCAAATAATTTCCCTGTTTCTACAATTATTGGATTTGAAATATTACCATTTATAATATTTGTTAAATCTCTTTTTTGATAAGCCAGAGCACTTTGTGATGATAAAGTTAGTTCCCCTTCTTGAAAAGAAAAAAGCATATTATTCAATATATTTTTACTCTGATTTGTGATATCATTTAAAGTTCCTGCAATGCTATAATTACCTCTTGTAAAACCAGTTAAATTTTTAAAAAAATATTCATTTGCCAAATAGTTTTTACCTCCAATATAATAAGTAGCATAATTTAAGTTAGCAAATGATATACAATTTATAGTGGATTTAGATTGGATAAATTTATTTGCCAGGTATGTTATAGAATTATTAGAGCTTGCTCCAAGGTGGTCTGATGAACTATAAGTAATAACTGTACCACTAGATTGGGTATTAATAAAAAATTGTGCTGCACTATCCAAAGCCTTTTCAATATGAAATCCATAATTTGGTGAGATATTATTCATCCAAGTATCCACTTTATCAAAATTTTCTTCATTAACATCTAACCAAGTATCTGATAATATGCTTAATTCTTTTGTACTTGAATTAATAAAATTAAATTTATCACTCAATGATAAATTATTGCGAATGAAAGTAGAAATTTCATCAATTAAGGACAAGTAACTTATATTCGTTTTAAAATTAAAATTTGTTTTATCTTTGTTAAAATCAATAATAAAAATATATTTATTAGAGATAAATTGTGTTTGTAATGAACCTACATCTAATAACATTTCATAATACTTATCTTTAGTAAATTCATGCTCATTAATATTATAAAAAAATCCATTTTCCATTTTTGGTTTAAATGTAAAAGTAGCGTAAGAATTATTATAGTTTAAATTTAATCTTGTGTTTAAATTTAATGATTTATCAATTAATGTAAATTTTTGAGGATATACAATTCCCATGTCAAAATGAGTTAAATATTGAAATTCAATTTTTTCATTCAAATTAATTTTTAAATTATAATCTTTAAAACTCTCTCCATATCGAAGATTTAACATATTCAAAATAGGGAATTTTGACTCAAACATCCCATTAGTATATTCATTATATACACAAAATGAAATCTTAACTTTTCGTGGTTTTTCTTTTAAGTATGGAAATACTCTTAGTTCATATTCATTGATTTTGCCTTGTACTTTCTGTAGTATAGAAGGGTCTTTGCGACGACTAACAATTCCCTCGTAAATACTATTTGCAGACCATTTATCTTTAATTGATGCTATAACTAATGTATCATCTACCCAAAGCCAAGAATCTTTAATATATGAATTATCTGGTAACCCAAAAATATAAACAATTTCATATTGAGCATTTGGGTCTAAAGTATTTTCATCATAAATAGACATTTTGAATGTAAAATCATATTGAGTAGTTAAACCCAATGGGGTCACTTCAACTTCAACATCTTTTAGAATGCCTTGACCAATGTATTTGCTAAATTGATTTGGTTCGTAAATATTCACAGATGGGGAAAATTGAGAATAGGTAAAAGCCGGTAACAAAAATAGTAACAAAAGCAAAAAGTACTTTTTCATAATAAGCTCCAATAAGAAATTGAAATTAGATAATAAATTATAATTGATTTTATATTTGTATTAATCTTTAGTACTTAAACGCTATGAAATTATAAAAAGTTACATAAATATTTAAAATAATTTAATTTTTGACAATTTTCTTTGAAAAACAAGCTTATATTCATTTCATTTGTAGAAATTGTTCTTTGTACTATAATATCTTTTTTATTATATAATCCATAAGAGACTGTATTTCCGTCAGTGGAAAAATATGCTTTTCTTATCAACAATGAATCAGGTATTTCACACTGACATTTTTTTTCTAATTTACCGGTTTCAAAATCAACAAAAAATACTTCAGCATTTTTGTTCACAATCCATATATCACCATTATCTAAAATCGAATAATTTAAGACTTCTTTAACATAATTGTCTAATTCATAATAATTATCTTTTTTCAACCATTCAGATTTAGATATATTATTTTGACAGAATATTAATATAAATATTAAAATTATATTTAGAAATAATCTATTAATTTTCATAATCATTTTTCCAGTATTTGTTAAATTTCGCCAATTCTCAAAAAACTATTTCAAAATTTGTCTTTTCCTTATATATAAAAGACTATTTTTTGGCGAAAATGTAACAGGATTTACAAAAAGTAGTCTGTAATGGTAGATTAGGCAAGTGTTTGCGAAAAGTGGGGTTTTGGTGGTATTTTGAAATCTATTGAACAAAGAGTTGCAACCCCTTATTAAATATTGGATAAAAACACAAATATAAAACTTTTCAATCTTCTTAATAAAGAAAATCAATAGAATAAGTAAATTAAAGTAAATTATATCATATCAAAGTAAAAAATAGTACAAGGCAAAAACAATTAAAAAAATAAAGTAAATAATGTAACTTTTTTTTCTTAGTTTTGTTACTATGATATATAGTGTTACAATTTAATTAACTATAGTTAATAAATACTAAAAAAAAATGAATAGAAGAGAATTTTTAGAAAAGAATTTTGCAGCAAATTCTAATAAACTTGAAGAAAGTTACAATTTAAATAATGATATAAATCAAATACCTTCTGATAGAAGTAATATGATTGCGAGTTTGGATACAGAAACCAAAGTATTGGATAAAATATCTGCTACTCATTTATTGCGTAGAATTGGCTTCGGACCCAAAGTTGAGGAAATCAACGCCTTTATAGGTAAAACTCCACAACAAGCAGTAGCAATGCTTTTGGGCGATGGAAAAGATTATTTGGCAGAAAATAAAGATAGATTAAGAAATGCAGACTCAATAGGTTGGCTAAACTCAATAATCGAAGACCCTAAAAGAGTAGCCTTAGAAATCCGTTTTTCGTTGGAGTCAACTCATCAGAATAGATACAATTCGTTTCTAAATTGGTGGACCTCTGGTATGGTGAAACAGAACTACGCTTCAGAGAATGTAGTCGAAAAGTTTGCTTTTTTTTGGCATACACACTGGTGCGTAGAATTTAAGTACGACACAGAAGATTATATCCCGCCACCACTTTTGTTCCGTAATTATGACAAACTCCGCAAATACCGCTTGGGTAATTTCAGAGATATGGTCAAAGAAATGACTTTGGACGGCGCATATTTGCTTTATCAAGGTTTAAACTCGAGTAATCGATTATCACCAAATGAAAATTTTATGCGTGAATTAATGGAATTGTTCACAATGGGCATAGGAAATTACACAGAGGGAGATATTAGAGAGGGTTCCAGAGTATTGACTGGCTGGCGAGTTACGGCTCATATCGGAGACCGTAAACCTTATGGGAACTTTGATACTTATTTTGATAGAGACGCTCACGATATTGGTGCCAAAACCATTATGGGCGAGACAATAAAAGCAAGAGACTCGGCTGATAATTCAATTGATAAAGTCAAAAAAGAAGAGATGGAGCGACTTGTCGACATATTATTCGAAAGACGCCCGCAAGCAATTGCAGAGTTTATCTGCGAAAAAATGTATAAGTTTTATGTTTATAGCAATCCATCAGCAGTAGATAGAGCATTTATTGGTGAATTATCAAAAGTATTTATTAATTCTAATTTTGAATTATTGCCTGTATTTACGGCATTATTTACCAGTAAGCATTTTTATCAAGCCGCAAATTACGGTATTCAGATTAAAACACCAATTGAATTATTGATGGGATTAATCAAAACATCTTATATGAAAGAGCCAACTGGGTTGGGGACACTTGCAAATGGTTTAGAGCAAACTATTTATTCACCACCAAATGTAGGCGGTTGGTCAAGTTATAGAGCTTGGATAAGTACAGTAACTTACCCTTATCGTGTAGCAATTTGCAATAATCTCATAAGTAATATGGACAAGTCAGAGTTTGTGAGTTTAGGTCTTAAAATTGATAATTATGAAGATATGAACTTCTTCGTAAGTGGTATGTGTGCATTATATTTACCAATAGAACCTACTGAAATTAGGATGGGGGATATGCGTACTCATTTGGTCAAAAAACTAAACTTTAGTGCAACTGATTGGACGAACAGACAAAAAGACTCTGAGTTTTTTGCTAATGCAGTAAAAGAACTATTGTTATATATAGTTAAGTTGCCAGATTTTCAATTAATTTGATGAATTGATTGATGAAACTATTATGAATTGGTTGATGAAATAGATGATTTCTTGAAATCAAAATATTAAAAGAAATAAAATTAGATAATAAAATAGCAAATAAAAAATCTTATGGAAAGAAGAAGTTTTATAAAAAATTCAATATATACTGGAGTTGCAGCATCTACTCTTAGTAATATATTGTCCAAAGAATTAGAAGCCGAACCCAAAAGAATTGAGTTATTAAGTAACAACTCAAATGTCGCAATTTCTGAAGAGGAATTTCTGGCAGATGATAGTATATTGATTATATTAGATTTTTCTGGTGGTAATGATGGATTGAACACAATAATACCTGTTTGGGATGATAATTATCATAATCTTCGTCCAAGAATAAGAATAGAAGAAAAAGATGCAATTAGATTCCAAAGTTCAAATTTATACTTGCACCCAGCATTATCCAAAGATATTTTTGAAGATGGTTTTTTATCACTTTTGGATAGAGGTCATCTTGCAGTGATTGAAAATGTTGGTTATGAAAATTACACTATGTCTCATTTCCGTTCTGCAGATATATGGCAAAGTGGGATATTGAATTTAGACCCCAAATTTTCGTTTCCTGATGGTTGGTTAGGTAGATTTTTTGCTAACAAACTTTCGTCTTACCCTAATATTTTACCTTCCCATCCTTTATCAATAAGTTTGGAAGGTAAAGTTCCATTGATGATGCAAAGTAAAAAAGGAAATATGGGCATTTCGATGAATAATCCTGAAGCTCTCAAAAATTTTGGAAATGGATTGACACCTGTTGAAAATTTATTACCAGATACATTAATTTATAATAAAGAATATAACTTTATCCATAGTATTGCTAAACAGAGTGAATTATATTCAAATGCAGTTTTTGACGCTTATTCCAAAGGCTATAACAATGTTGAATATAATAACAACCCACTTAGTAATAAGTTTAAATTAATATCAAAATTAATCTCAGGTGGCTTAAAGACCAAAACTTATTTTGTTAGAATTGGTGGATTTGATTCGCACGTACAACAAATGAGAAATGCTTTCAGTGGTCAGCATCCAATATTATTAAATAATATATCTGATACTATCACAAGATTTATAAAAGATGCTGTCTCTCAAGGTTTTATGGAGAAAGTTGCAATTGTAACAACATCTGAATTTGGTAGAAGACCAAGTGATAACGGTAGCAATGGCTCAGATCACGGAGCTGCTTCGTCTATTTTCTTGTTTTCGCATTTTGATAATATCACTGCTGGTAGAATTGGTGACCCTCCAAATCTAACTGACTTGGACGGAAATAGTAACCTTAGAGCAGAGTTTGATTTTAGAAGAATTTATGCTGATATTCTGAGTGTTTGGTTTAGAGCAACTCCACAAGAAATAACCGATGTATTTGGTGAAGAAATTTTGCCAATGGGAGTACTAAAACCAAGAAAATTAACAAGTGTATTAAGAAATTTCAATCAAATTGATGAAAATGATATTAACTTTTATCCAAATCCGAGTAATGGCTATTCTAAACTTAATTTTACACTGAAAACTCATGACAATGTAAGTATAAAGATATTTAGAATAAATGGAACTAAATACTCTGACTTTTATAGTGGTTATTTGTTTAGTGGAGAAAATAAATTTGATATGGAAATAAATGAGTCTGGTACCTTTATTGTTAATATTTCTACATCTCATCAGACAATCAATAAAATGATAGTAGTTACAAGATAAGTAATAAGTTTAAGTAATGAATTTAAGTAATGTAATGTTTATTAATATCCGCAAATTAATGTTATCCAAATTGATTATTATTTTAATATTATTGAATAATATTTCATTGTTTTCTATTGGTAGTTGTGACAACTCTGGTCAATTAAGACTTTGTCTTGGTAATAGTCTTGTTTCAAAAAATAATTCATACCAAAACCCACAATATGTTGATGTTTTATTATCAAACTCTATATTAAGTGCAAAAAAAGAATTAACTTTTGAAATGTGGATGAAACCAGAATTTATTACAGGAGTCAAACAATACATTGCTGGGATATGGGGACCATCACAAGATTTTAATGATATGTGGGTAATTTATTATAACACAAACAATGAATTAGTTTTCGAGATTAATAACCCAACTACTAATCAAGGCGATAATGATAATCTTAAAGTTACAACTCCTGTAACTCCACAAATGAATAATCAATGGCTACATATTGCGGCAACTTTTAATGGTAATAATGAAACTATTCAATTATTTATAAATGGAAATTTAGTCAGTTCGGTACAAAATACAATAACATCTTTATCTTTTAATGAACTAAAATCAATTCAAAACAACAAATTAACACTCCAGTTAGCAAGTGCAAATGCAATTTCTAATAGTACATCCAATCGATCATTCAAAGGTGCAATTGATGAGGTAAGATTATGGAACAGAGTATTAAATCCAATCGAAATTAGCTGCCAAAAAGATTTGTCTTTAGAGGGTAATGAGCAAAATTTACAATTATATTACAGATTTAATGAAAGTCCAAATACATATCAGGTTTGTGATGTATCAAATAAAGGCAATACAGCATTTTTGAGAAGTGGAGCAAATTTAATTAGGTCTGACAGACCAAATCCAAGACCTTTCAAAATAGTTGGTTCTATTCCCGATACGATAAAATGTAATAACACTCAAAAATTTACCTTTACCATAACTGATACTTCACTTTGTGGAAGCAGAGCAAGATTAAGAATATACAAAGGAAATGAATATTTAACTACAACTGATGGTGCTTTCAAAACCCTTCCTTCGAATGTACCTATTGATTTTAGTGTTGATTTTAATAGTGATTTAATTGGTGGATTTGATGCACAGGTAGTCATTGAAAGAGACAATAGATGTGGCGGAACTATTTTAAACATCAACAAAAAAATATTTAGACAAACTCAAATTTCTATACCTCTTGATACGCTCGAATTGGGAATATTAAAAGCAAAATGCGTTGAAGAGAGAAGTAAAACATTGCCAATAAAAGTATTCAATACTTCTTCAAAAGTGGGTATGCCCCAAAATAAACAAATTGTATCTTATAGCTTTAGATTTGGTAATAGATTTACAATTTCTAATCCTTCATCATTTCCAGCTAATATTAATGCTGATAATAATATTAATTTAGATGTAACATTCAATAATAATGACGTACCAGGGCGATATTACGACACTTTGTATATAATTACTAACGATAATTGTTTGGGTAGAAAGGAAATTGCACTTTCTGGAACAATTGAAGATGTAGTCGAACTCAAAATCGCTGAAACTCAAACTGATATTACTGACCTTGATTTTGGGGATATTTGTATTGATATTCCATCATTTACAGTTCTTTTCACTTGGTATAATGTATCAAGTAATAACATTACAATTGAAAGTATTAAAGTGCCTAATCAATTTCAAATGTCGAATGTTCAACTACCATTAACTTTGGAATCAGAGATAGCTTATAGAGAAAAATTTATTAGATTTTACCCAAATCAAGAAGGTGTTTTCTCAGACTCAATTGTAATAATACTCAAAGCTGGTGGTTGTACAGTCAGAAGAGTTATTAATGTTAAAGGTAGAGGTATTGACCCCAAAGTTAAATTTGTGCTTCCTAATATTGATTTTGGTGATGTAATTATTGGACAAGAAGTTTCGCTAAATATTGAAGTAGAAAATTATGGTATTACGCCTTTTAATTTACAATTTGATTTGGCAAACGGAGATGCTTTCTTTTTCTCTGGTGGGCGAAATATTGCAATTCCCGCCGGACAAAAAAGAACTGTTACAATAGTTTTTAGACCAACTTTGGAAAAAACTTATATAGATGAACTGAGACTATACGAACCTAGATGCTTTAAGTCTGAAGGTATTGAATTAAAGGGAAGAGGAATTATAGAAAGGTTTGGTTTCTTGCCGGAATTAATGAGTATTGAAAATGTAATGGCTTGCAAAAGTCAGTTGGACACTATTATTATTGAAAATAAAAGTAGTACTAATCAAAATTTAGTTAAATTTGTTCTTGATGACCCATCTGGCAAATTTCAATTAGTACAACCAGTATCATTTAATGGATATTCTAAAGTATTAACACCAAATGAGAAGTTAGTATGTATTCTAAATTATACTCCAAATGATATTACAATAGACAGATCAGATAGAGCATTTATAAGATTTGAAACGAATGATGCCATTAAATGGAATGCTAAACTTCTCGGTACTTCTTTATTACCCAAAATATATGTAACTGATAATAATGTGTGGGGCACTCAAGAAGTTGGACAGAATGTAAATAAAATAATTGTCTTGGAAAATATTTCTTCTGTTAATATTTTTGTAGATAGTGTAAAAATTAGAGAGGTATTAGGGACAGGTGGTTTTAATATTATTAATCAAAATAATCTCAAAAACAAAACATTAACTCCACGAGATACTCTTCAAGTGATTGTAAGCTTTAATCCAATATCAGCAACTGATTTCACTGGATTTTTGGATGCAGTTTCTTCTTCGCCATGTCAAATTAATAATAGTGGCTCTCTGAGTGGAAAAGGTAGAGTAATTCCATTAGAAGTGATTACTAATTTATTATCTTATGGATTTGTAAATCCTTGTGATTGTGCAGAAAGAAAAATACCATTAGTTAATAATTCTACTGTATTTCCTGCTACAATAAATAATATTAGTATTGTAACTAACGGAGACCCTAATTCACGACCAAATAATTTTAGATGGCAATCTGATTTTTCTCCTACAGGAACTTTGCCTTATCAAATTCCAGCAAGGTTACCCAATGCAACGTCTATTGATACATTAAGAGTATTATTCTGTCCCAAATCTCCAAGTGTTAGAGATAGTTTGGAAAATAATGCATCTTTGATAATCAATGCTTCTGGTAATGGTTGGAATATTGATTTATCAAGATACCTTGCTGGTAAACAAAATTTATTCACTGAATACTGGCCCCCTGTTAATAAATTTCCTGATACAAGAGTTGATGTTTTTTCTGCTCCTCAAAATGAATATATGTGGATACCAGATATTGATGTTAATCCAGATAGGACACCTTTGATTATTGATTCGATTACATTTAGTCCAAATGATAGAGTATTTTTTGCAAGTGATAGTGCTGGCAAATCTTTTCCACTTTTGTGTGACCCAAGTGAATATTTGACAATTAAGTTAGAATTTAAACCAAGAGCTGTTAGGTTTTATGAAGCTAAAATGAAAGTACATTTTAGACAGCCTTGTTTTGTAGAAGATACTACTATATATGTTAGTGGTTGGGGATTTGCACCCGCCTTTGGTCTGAAATTTAGATTTGATGATGGGCAAACTCCTGTTTCAAATTTTCAAATTATAAATTGTGATACATTAGAAGTGCCTGTCTATACATCACGTAAAATACCTGCAAACTATGTAAATATAAATAGTAAACTAAGTTATTCTAATGCTAACTATAATTTTATTGGTGTTAAGTCTGATTATTTGAATAATAATTGCAGCACTAACTTCCTGCCAAACATCAGTTCGAAGGACTTGGGTAATGGAAGAGTGGAAGTTAATGCAGTAAACTTTTGCCAAGTTGACAGTATCAAACCAATTTATTATGCTTTATTTGAACCTATAGTTAATAAAAATGCTAATTTGAATTTTAATATTGATTCAATAAAATTTGACACAGAAGATGTAATTTTATATGAGATTATTGCTGAAAGTTCAACTGTTTCATCTGAAATATTAGATGTTGACTATGAAATTTTAAATAATATGGATTTTGGTAGTGTAAGAATTTTAGATTGTTCAATTGATTCGATATCTGTACAAAATACTGGTGATGTAAATATATTAATTAGTAGTTTAATTCAAACGCATAAAGATATTTCTATTATAAATTCTTCAAAGCCACTGACTGATGAATTACTACCAAATGAAATTTTAAAAGTAGTTTTTGAGTTTTGTCCAACACAAAAATATGATTTTGACGAAGATTTCATAACTAATTCAAATACTCCTTGTGAAATAACTAAATCGGAAAATCATATTGGTAGTTCTTATGCACCAATATTGACAATAAATCCAAATTTCGATATTGATACTACATTCGTAAGAGACTTTGTTGGTAATTTTAATGATACTATTAATGTACCTATTTATTTAGATAAAAACTTCTCTGCAAATTATAAAAATACTGAGTATTGGTTGGAAGAATTCCAATTTGATGCTGATATAAAATATAATAAAACGGCACTTCAATTTTTGGAATATCAAAATTTAACTAATGGTGATGTTAATTTAATCCCCAAAAATGGAGATATGCTTTTTGAATTTAGAAATTTAGATTCTTTAAGAAAAGGTAACATTCTGAATTTAAAATTTAAAATTATGGTGCCTGACGTAAACAAAAGTCAAATTACTACTAAATTAAGCAATTTCGGCTCTACAAAAATATTATTCTTAGATTTACAATCAAATACCGGAAATGCAACTATAGAAAGTCTGGGTCAATGTGCTATTGATAATCTGATTTATACTAATCTTAAGACATCAATAAACCAAAATTCACCTAATCCATTTGTGGATTTGACTAAAATCAACTTTACTGTTGGAGAAAAAATTGGAGTGAAATTATATATTTATAATGATATTGGTCAGTTGGTAAAGACTATTTTTGATGGAAGTGAAGAATTTGAATTAGGTAATTATGAAATATATTTTCATAAAAATGACTTACCAGCAGGAATATATTTTTATAATTATGAAAATGGCTTGTACTCTAAAACAAACAAAATGATTATAGAGTAGATATTAACCTTAATCTTAACTTAAAGAACAATTAATAATTAGTATTTTTCAATCTTTAATTATTAATTGCCGAATATAAATTAATAATTAACATCTATGTTTTTAGAGTAGTGTAGTTTTTTGATTGGACAATAACTAACTCCGTTAATAATACAATCTCCTTTGCAAGGAGTAGAATATACCCTAGGCACAGAAGTAGGGAATATCTCTAATAATTTTTCTGAAATATCACTTTCTAAAATATATTTTTCTTCAATTGTATAATCATTTGGTAGTACAACATCTATTTCAATAAAAATATCTTTTCCGGATTGTCTAGTATGTACATTTTTGAATTCGCACATTTTAGTCAAGTTTTCTGCGATTGCACCCAAAATATTGAATTGTATTTCATCAGGAAGTGTTCTGTCCAATAATTGATCTAAAGCATCTCTCGAGCCTTTTATAGGTACTTTAAGGGCAAACAATAACAATAATATTGCAGTGATTGAATCAATTATAAATAATATGTGAATTTGGTGGAAATATTGTAATATTGCACCCAAAATAAGATTTACAAAAACACCAAATTCTAAATAAGTATCAATTTTCCATATATCTGCATCGTATTTAAGTATAGGTATTTTGAACTTTTTGGCTGCCTTTAATTGCAATTTATACATTGCTTTCATAATTATTAGTGTTATAAAAGAATAAGTGAGTAACACGTAATAATTTCCACCTTCGGAAGATGGTGTACCAAAATTCAGAGCGGCTTCATAAATTGCATACCCCAATACTATAAGCAATAATCCAGCAGCTGCCAATAGAGATAAACTTTCGTATTTGCCATACCCATAATTAAATACATAATCAGGGGACTTAATGCTATGATTGACAGCTGTTATGAAAATAATGGAATTTAATATATCAATAGCTGAGATGAGTCCATTTATTTTTACGGCAAGCGACTCTTCGGTAATACCAATAATAATACCACCAGATGCAAATATAATACACACAATCATCGAAAGTCTTGTTGTGAAAACTGGTGAGGAGGTATCAAACCATTTTTTGAATTTCGTAGAGAAATTAAATTTATAAGTTATCATTTTATAAGTAAAGTGAAATCAAATGAAAATGTTATTTGCTTTTTGTTAAATAATATTTTACAAATATAAGGAAATTACAAGATATTTTAGGGTTAAGTTGAATACTAATTACATATTTTAGCATTTATACTTATAATAATAAATTTATTTATTATTTTTAATTTATTATATTTGTATCTAATCGAAGACAGTTAATTAGAAATTTACTTTAATAAAAATTAAAATGACATTAAATAATATTTTAGAATCAAATGAAGTTTTTAAGTTACAAAACTATATTGGTGGAAAATTAATCGAACCAATATCTAAAACTTATATTGATAATTTCGAACCTGCAACAGGAAAAGTATATTCTTTAATCCCAAATTCTAACATTGATGATGTTAATTTAGCAGTCATTGAAGCTAATAAAGCAAAAGAGAAATGGGCTAATACTTCTGTTGAAGATAGACACAAAATATTAATGAAAATCTCATATTTAATAGAAGATAACTTAGATTTATTTGCAGAGGCAGAGAGTAAGGATAATGGTAAACCTGAAAAATTAGCTGCAAAAGTAGATATACCAAGAGCAGTTCAAAATTTTCAATTTTTTGCAACTGCTATTTTACATTATAATTCAAGTGCTTCGGAGACAATAGGTACAGCAATAAATTATACTTTAAATCAACCTATTGGATTAGTAGGATGTATTTCTCCTTGGAATTTACCGTTATATCTATTCACTTGGAAAATCGCTCCTGCATTGGCTGCTGGGAATTGCGTAATTGCTAAGCCATCAGAAATCACTCCTCTGACTTCATATTTACTATCAATTGTGTGTATAGAAGCTGGTCTTCCGGCTGGGGTATTAAATATTATTCATGGAAATGGCGCAGATGTAGGTGAAGCAATAGTTAGCAATGATGAGATTAAAGCTATATCATTTACGGGTGGCACTTCTACGGGTGCCAAAATCGCCTCAATAGCCGCACCAAAATTCAAAAAATTATCTTTGGAATTGGGTGGTAAAAATCCTAATATTATTTTTGCTGATTGTAATTATGAAGAAATGTTAAAAACAACAATTTTATCTTCGTTTTCTAATCAAGGTCAAATTTGTTTGTGTGGTTCGAGAATATTTGTTGAAAAATCTATTTATGCAAAATTCAAAAATGATTTTGTAAAATTAGTTTCTGAGTTAAAAGTAGGCGACCCCAAAAATAGTAACACGAGAATAGGTGCTTTGGTCTCACAAAGTCATTTTGAAAAAATCCAATATTATATTGATTTAGCCAAATCTGAGGGTGGAACTATTTTGACTGGTGGTAAAGTTGGAAAAATTGAAGGTCGATGTGAAAATGGTTGGTTCATTGAGCCAACAGTAATCGAAGGCTTGACTTATGATTGTAGAACAAACCAAGAAGAAATATTTGGTCCAGTTGTTACAATTATGTCATTTGAAACTGAAGAAGAAGTACTAAAATATAGTAATTCTACTCAATATGGACTTTCAGCAACCGTTTGGACAGAAAATATATCCAAAGCAAATAGAATAGTTACTAAATTAGATGTTGGCATAATTTGGGTAAACACTTGGCTACTTAGGGATTTAAGAACTCCATTTGGTGGTGTCAAAAACTCAGGAGTTGGTCGTGAAGGTGGATTTTATGCTTTAGATTTCTTTACTGAAAAGAAAAATGTCTGTATAAAATATTAAGGTGGAAACTTAGATATTAATTAAAAGGAACAATTATAGAAAAAGTTGAGCCTTCCCCTAAGGAAGTTTGCACTTCTATTTCTGCACCAATGAGCTCGGAATACATTTTTACAGAAAACAATCCTAATCCGGTAGATGTTTCATTTCCAGTAGGTATTGAAGAAAGTTTAGCAAATTTACCGAACATTTTTTTCTGATCTTCTTTACTTATTCCAGGTCCAGAATCTTTGATGTTAACCTTAAATCTATTGTCAACAATGGTATAATCTATTTTGACTTCAGAATCAAAAGGAGAATATTTAATGGCATTTGACAGAATATTATCGTAGATTTGAATAAAAGCATTTCTATCAGTATTCATAAATATCTGTTCGTCATTTTCTATTAAATTTAAATTTATATCTTTAACTCTTGCACTTTCTTTCTGTAAAAATGTAGAACTTAAGATAATTTCATTCATATTTAATAATTCTAATAATATTTTCTTGTTATTTTCAAAGGAAGCTAATTCTAGTATTGAATTTATTAGATTTAATATTTTGTTAGAACTAATTTCAATATCATTTGCTAAATCAATAATATCTTCTGTAGTTAGTCCACTTGCTTTTTGGAGTGTTTTAGAAATTAAGCTAATATTAAATATTGGATTTTTTAGGTCATGAACTATTGTGACGATAAAATCATTTTTTTCTTGATTTATTTGATTTAAAGTTTCATTTTGAATGACCAAACTATCTCTGTAAATCTTTAATTCTATTTGAGTTGTTATTCTTGCAAGTAACTCTTCTGGATGTAAGAATGGTTTGTTAATATAATCAACTGCACCAAGTCTCAAACCTTTGACAATATCTTCTGTGTCTATTTTGGCAGTTAAAAATATTATAGGAATATCTTTTGTATCATAATTTTCTTTTAATTCAATACAAACATCATACCCACTAACAACAGGCATCATAATGTCCAATAATATCATATCTGGTAATTTTTCTTTAGCTATTTTTATAGCTTCATTTCCATTATCAGCCAATATCACATTAACGAATGCTCTTTCTAATTGCTCTTTAAGTATTTTTCTACTCAATGCATTATCATCAACAACTAATATTGTTTTATTTTCTAATAATTGGCTATCGTAAGATTTATACATAGAATAGTAATTTTTTTAAATAATAATTATTTTGACACAAAAAAATTTATCAAATATAATTAAAATAATATAAAAAATATTATTAATTATTCATTTAGATTAAATTATCTAGAAATTATACATTTATTATAAATATTTATTCATTTTTGTAACTTTATAGTATGTATATGTATTTCTATTTTTATAGTCGATAAAATTAATCATTACATTAAATTTGGTATCTTTGTGGAGTTGTTTTTATTTATTTTATAATAATTATTCTTTTATTTTTAATTTAATTATTTATTAATAAAATTATAAACTTGAAGAATTTGAATTAAAGAGAATATTTAACTTGAAAAATATATCAAATATATCAAACTTAGCAAATATAAAAATTAGCATTGAACTATTAGAATTAAGTGATGAAGATTTATTTGAAAGAATAAAGACAGATGACGTCAATGCATTTAATGTTTTTTACCAGCGGTATTCAAAAAAAATCTTTAACTACTGTATGACTGTTTTTAGAGATTCTGATAAAGCAAAAGATGTCTTTCAAACAATTATTTCTAATATTTACGAAAAGAAAGATAATTTCAAAGGTGGAAGCTTAATAGCCTGGACAATGATTATAACTCGTAATCAATGTCTGATGGAAAAAAGAAATACCAAAGATAAGTATAAAGTTGAAGTTTATGAAAATACACTTATAGATGATAATAAAGTAGAAGATTTCTACCTAAAAGAACAAATATACAAATCTATAGATACTTTACCTGATGAATACAAAGAAGTTATTGAATTGAGATATTTCTCTGATTTTTCTTATACCGAAATTGCTCAAGCCCTCAATATTACTGAGGCATTAGTAAAGGTTAGACTCTTTAGAGCCAAAAATTTACTTACAACAAAAATGGAAAACTTGAAAGGTTATTTAAATGGATAATTATAACAAAATATTATTACTTTTTCAAAAATTAGATGACGGTTCGATATCTGATTTGGAAATTAATGAGCTAAACAATATTATTGATACCAGTAATTTTGATAGTAGTGTTATTAATCCTAATTTAGATTCTCAACTTAATAATATTAATACAGATATTTCTGGATTAAATGATGTAAATACAAATGAATACTTAGATGATTATCTTAATAAATTTAATGATAATATAAGTAATATTAAGCCCTCGATTGTAAATAATCCAGGAAATATAACGAATAATTTAACTAATACTGTTGCTAATACTGTAACTAATGGTATCATCGCAAGTTCAAAATTTACTTCTATAATTGCATCTATATCTTTTATGTCAATTATTGGTATTTCTTATTTTACTTATAATTACTTTACAAATCAAGACAAAACAGATGTTAAAAATGAGTATGTAATTAATAAAAGTACTGAAGCAATTAAAGATAATTCTAATGAAATCTTAGATAATCAAGCCTCTAACTCTATTAATTCTCAGGAATTGAATAGTTCAGTAACTGATTTTATTAATTCTAATATTAATTCTAATAATAAATCTGATAAATCAAATAAAAGTATTTCTGAAAGTATTGAAAGTGAGAATATTAAGTCAAAAATAAAACAATTACGAACAGACAAAGATATGGCTGTTTATAATGATGAAATATTAAGTGTTTTTGTACAAAATAACGATGAGTTAAATAAGATTTTACAAAATTATACTAATAAACTAAAAATTGCTCAAAAAAATGATGATGTAAATAATCAAGTTGAAATATTATACAAATTAGCTGTTATTTATAGAGTAAAAAATATTAGTAACGAGAAAAGTATTGAAATATTAAACAGAGCAATTAGTGTAATTGAGAACTCAAAAGTTAATGAAAATGAATTTAATTTGATTAAATCTGACTTATATGGTGAATTATATAAATCTTACAAATCAATAGGGAACTTTGCTGAGTCAAATTCTGCACTTAAAAAATGTGTGAATTATTTGAATAACCAAACTTCAAATTCTGAAAATAAAATGATTGTAATTAAAAAAGTCAAATATTGGAATGATATTTTAAATTCACAACAATAAGACTCTTTAACAAAAATTAATAAAATTTAACAAATATTTCTATCGCAAAAAAAGACTGTGTTAAAAACTTACAATTTGTAAGCAATAAATACAGTCTTCTTTATTTAAACCTATTTTTATTTAATCTTTTAGATATTATATAAAACTAAATAATCAATTTAATATATTTATTATTGCCAAATATTACTGCATTCTGAGTGTATTTATTCTTTAAAATCAATAACAAATGAATAGGTAAGTCAAAAACAACAAAACCAATTTCATCAAACTTATTGTCAAAAATAGTCTCTGCTTCGAAGAATTTATATTCGTTCAAATCATTTTTTAAATTTTCATTTGATTTGATGTTAGATAATTCTGTATTAATTAAAATATTATAATTTGGATTTTGAGCAGTAATAAATGAAAATGATTTAAACTGATTTACAACCATAAATTTTAATAAGTCAGAATTTACTTTATTATGTTGTTTGGTGTCAAGTTTATTATTTACTTGAAATTTATATTCAGTTACTCTGTCATTTTCATTAATTTTGAATTGGTATTCTACATCTTTAATTTTATTATAGATTTCTTCTTTATTAATTTGAATATTAATATTTTTCACTTTTGGTAATTGTTTGATAATTATAAAAATTCCTTTAATTTTTTAACAGCTGATTCAATATTTTTTGCCACCTCACAAATAGTAGCATCCATCATATAACAAGGTGCAGTAATTATTTTATTTGTTTCATCAACACAAATCTCTTTTATAGTTTTCATTTCACTATTTGCACCAATAGAATTCATTCCAATGCTTATTGCTTCGATATCATACGGCGAACTCTCTTTATTAGTGCCAACAGTCAACTTAGGATTATAATCACTACCTTCTAATGCTTTTGCAACTACAGTTGGTCCCATACAAAGAGCCAAAATAGGTTTGTTGTTTTTTATGAAAGACAAAATAAGATTTTTGACATCTTTATCTATTTCTCCCTTAGGTCCATCAATAGCCCACTTGTTCAAATTTTTTGGCAGCACCAAATCCACCAGGTATTACAAGACCATCAGAATCATTAAGTAAATTATTTTCTAATACCTTATCTAATGCAATTATATTTCCTCTTGCAATTCTTGCCGCTTCTATTAATACATTTCTGGTTTCATTCATCACCAAACCATTTGTATGATTTATCACGTGTAATTGTTCTTTATCAGGTGCTGTGCAATAGTACTCTATACCATTTTTTTCTAATTCTAATAAAGTTAGAACACTTTCGTGAATTTCAGTTCCGTCGTAAACTCCACATCCTGACAATAATATTAGTACTTTCATATTTATATATTTTAAGATTGAAAAATAACTCTTGAAAAAAAACTATTTATAAATTATTTGACTAATTTAACTTGTAATTATTTTTTGTAACAAAAAAAAAGACTGTCTTTAAGACAGTCTTCCCAATAAAATCATTTGATTTATTATAGAAAATAAATTTATTTATTTTTTTGATGGTGTCATCATTTTTTCTGATATTTTATCAGCAGAAATGACATTTAAACCATTTTTTATCGATTTAGAACCGAATATTTCTAATTCTTTGTCAGCCATTTTAGCTAATTTTTTAGTAGCCATACTTCCATCAGCGTTCATTACAAAATATACTTTTGCTTTTTTACCTGTTCCAGCAACTAAAACTAATGGTTGTCCTTTCTCCATCATAGAAGTAGCAGATTCTACAGTTAACACTTCTGTACCTAAAGTAATTACATTTGCTAAAGTAGATACTTTACCAGTAACAACAGGTTTTTTTGCTTTTTGTGCAATTGTGTCATTAGTAGTAAAAGCTAATGTAAAAATCAAAATTGCTAATAATAATAAGTTTTTCATTTTATCCTTATTTAATAAAAATTATTTTTGTTATTTGTTTTGTTATTTAATATTATAATTATAAATTTCTAATCATAAATAAAATAATCAATTAGAATCTTGCGTAGGGAACACCTTTTACTTTTTGATAAGAAATCTTACATTGAACGTAAACTTCATCTCCAGTTCCTTGTAAAAAATTACCGTTCTTTTTCATAACTAAAACTTTTGCATAGTTATAATTACCACTACCATCATCAATTTTTACTAAAAAGACAACACCTTTTGCCTGGTTAGCATATTTCGCATCTTTCAAATTTACTACTTTACTAGAAAAATTCATAGAATTTAAAGCTTCACCTAAAAAAGTATCATTTAAGTCATCAGTTAAGAACTCAGTTGTTCCAATTTGAGCAATTTTTGGTGCACCAGCATTGTAAGAGTATTTAGTTTGAGCTACTGCTGAACCAAATTCCAAAGTGTTATTTCTTGTATATAAACATAATTGCCACATATCAGAACCTGAAATTTTGAAAATTTTTGGCGATGCATCATCCATATCATATAAATTCAAACCACTACCAAATTCTTTAGAATCAGTTCCAAAAACTTTGATTTCTGAATCATTACCAGTCAAATCAAATCTTGAAGCAGGTGACCAAGTTAATTCAGCAGCATTAGTGCTGATTGCATTTTTAGCAGCATTATTATAAACTGATCTTAATTCAAATGTATATATAGTTCCTTCTACTAAACCTGTAACTTCGATTGGATTTACATTTTTTGCTATAGATTTAGGAGCTAAAGGAGCACCACCATCAGTACTAACAATTAATTCATAACCAGCAAAAATTGATTTACCAGCATCTGCAGAAGCAGCATAAGTAATGTGAACTGTAGTG